>Ga0209395_1003584_pt1 | contig 19035 bp, 15 predicted proteins | sample GOMGulsemesocosm_3_FD_184635 | JGI IMG/M metagenome (GOLD analysis project Ga0209395, IMG submission 184635) | Methane-oxidizing microbial communities from mesocosms in the Gulf of Mexico - GOM9D Gulf of Mexico (SPAdes) (version 2) | ecosystem: Environmental > Aquatic > Marine > Cold seeps... | reverse complement strand
CGTTTGTTGCATTTTCTTTCTCCTGTTGTTTTTTTGCCTTTTTATCGGCTTTTGCCTGTGCTTTTGCGCTAGCCTTTTCTTTTAAATAAGCGACTCTCGCATCCGCTGTCGCGTTATGAATAACAGGCGGGGAAAAACCATCAAATAAGTCACAATGTAATATCCCATTTGCCATCATAGCTGGCTGTACTTGGGTTTGATGCAACAAGGTTTGTACAAATATTTTGTCTTGTGGTACTAGGTCATTAAATTCATTTTGGACATTTTCAAAACTCCATGCGCGATATTGAAATGTCATAAAAGGCGTCTCTAATCCATCTACTTTCGCCACATAGTTTTTTTGTTTTTGGCTGGTAGCAAGGGCGGCACCTGAGGCAAAGGGGATATAGGTTTTACCGACAAATGTCAGTAAGCCTTTGAGTGACTCAGGGACTAACTGATTAAGATTTATCCAATCACCAAATTCAGTTTGCCCTGCTGACCCACGTATATCGCCAAATTCGGTAATAGTATCGAGCCAATTACAGGTACGTGAACCATGTACTTCTAATATCTGGGCAGAATGTGGATCTTGATATAAATGGGCTTGAAAGTGCCCATATACCGCAAAATCAGCCAGGCTGGGCCTATCGCCCAACAAAAATTGATAATCCGCAAAATGCGTCTCTAAAATAGCCAGCAGCTCAAGTAGCTGCTTATCTAAGCCCTGTCTGATTTCATCACTGACTAAACCTAAAGGGGCATCAAAACCGGCTTGGCGGGCAAGTATCATAGGCGCCACATTACTGGCATGCAGCTGCATATTGCCATAACTCATGTTACGGCCCAGTCGATTGCTTAGGGTGCTACGATTGAGTTGATTACCCCAACGATAGTGCATCGAAAATCGGGTTAAATACTCATCCCCAAAGTCTTCTAATAACCACATGATAAAGGCTAACCTTTGATCATTTGGGATACAGGCGTTATCCGGATACTCCTGTTCAAATAAGGTCATTATTGGCGTTGTGTCTTGTAACACATCATCGTTAGCTGTGAGAACCACAGGCATAATACTCATGCCAACACGGTCTGGGATCTCCTTCATATAAGCATTTAAATTAATGCGCATACGCTTATAGGGAATGCCCTTATAGTTTAAATAAGTACGTAATTTACATGAGTAAGGTGAATTAGCATCACACCAAAGCCTTAACATCCCTTGTTCTTCTTGAGAGAGCGTTAGCTCAGTTTCAATCTGCGCCATTTCGCGTTTAAGATTGGCATTTTTAATGGCATTGATTTGTTTATTAATCATTTTAGGCCCTCTTCTCAAGCTTTAAATGCGTTAACTGATAGGCTTTTCTTAATATCAGTTCACGTAATTTTGTCGGCAGTAATTTTTTAGCCCAAGGTAAAAGTTGACTGCCTTGACCTATGCGGCATTCTGCTGGTGGTCTATCACTTAACATGACTTTGATTAAACGAGCGGCAAACATATCTGGGGTGGTGGGTGAGCTGGATGAGATACGCGCCCGCTTTTCTATCGCGGGTAAAATCGGGCTATAAAGCGAGTTTTTAATTAAGGTATCTTTCAATTTTGCACTGGCAGTATCGCCAAATGTTGATGCAACCCCGCCAGGGTAAACTGTCATGACATGCACGTTTAATGAGGCCATTTCCATACGAAATACATCACTCAAAGCATGAATCGCTGCCTTTGAAGCGCCATATACACCTGAAAAGGGCAAGGTAAATAACCCTGCTGAACTGCCTATATTAACCACCAAACCTGCACTATTTTGATGAAGCTTGCTCTTTTCGCGTAACAAAGGCAAAGCGGCTTGTGCCATGGCAAGGGGGGCAAATACATTGGTTTCAAATTGACTTTTAACCTGGGCGATTGGCACTTCAGCCAAGGGCCCCATCGCGCCGTAACCTGCATTATTAATCAGGATATCCAAACTACCCTGCTCAAGGTTTATTTTGGCCATCACCTCTTGAATATGAGTCTCATCATTCACATCCAATGTGACAGGAATAACATTCATACCCATATTTTCAACATCGGCTATTTTTCTGGCACCGGCATATACAGTGTGACCCATACGACCTAAAGCAAGCGCCAAACTACGACCGATACCGGAGGAGCAACCACTAATTAATATTGTTTTTTTCATTTGTCATTCCTGTCGAACTTAGACGTTTAAATCAGGGTTGTGTTAGATTTCACAACCAATATCATTCATATACAGATTCAAACGTTTAATGAATTGTTTAGCCGTGACATTCAACACCATCATCTTGTCAGGACGCACCAGGATAAAGCGTTTGCCGTTTTTAAAGAGCGACTGATATTGCTTGCTTTCATCGACTAATAAGCTTTGACCGTTATTGATGGATTTTTTAAATCGATCACAAATGATGGCCTTTTTACCTGCCATAGATTGCCAACGCATCCGTGTTTTAATATCCATAAGGTCTTCAGGGTCTTGGTTCCAACCCAAAAGGTAAAAGTGTTCACCTAGAAAATCATCGACCAAAGCCTGTTTATCACCTTGCATTAATTGATACTGGGGGAGCTCGATACCGGTTTTTAATAGTTTGGATTTCACTAGATGTTTTAAATAAGAGCCATTGATATGATTAGGTACTTTATCGACAGGCACTCCCTTGCTTTTGGTGTGTACGCCGATTAGTCCAAGTATCATAATGAGTGCATTACGTACTTTAGCGATGCGTTCGTCCTGGGGTAAAATCACGCTGCCCATACATTGCGCAAACTTAATCACTTGCCTACTTTGAGGGATACGTTCAACTTGATAACTCTCTAATACCTTATCCGATAATTGCCCTTTTAAAACACTGCTTAACTTCCAACTCAGGTTATAAACGTCCCTTAACCCTGCCATCATGCCTTGGCCTGCAAAAGGCGGCGTAATATGGGCGGCATCCCCGAGTAAGAAGACATTACCTTGCTGATATTTTTCGGCGGTTCTAGCATGGAAGGTATAGATCGCTTTACGCGAGACTTTCATCTCTTCAACATCCCCCCAAGCGCCTAATAATTTACTCAGGTTAGAAGGCTCAAACAGTAATTCTGGATTATCATTTTTTTTCACCACAAATTCCCAGCGGCGCTTATTACCAGGGCCTGGCAAGGTCACTGACGGACGATCTGGGTTGATGCCAAAAATCACTTCACTACTGGATTGAGGGTTATTTTCGACATCCAAAATCATCCAATCTTGCGGGTATGTTGCCCCAGAAAAACCAATATTTAATTGTTTTCGTATTTCACTACTGGCCCCATCGCAGGCGAGTAAATAGCGACAATGCAGCTTAATATCCTGCTTTTCACCCTCTTTTGCTAAGGTAAGGTCGACACCCCGGCCAGTATCATTGAAGCTTAATAATTGGGTACTGGTAACAAGGTCAACACACGCTATAGGTGCCAGTGAACGTCTTAAACTACGCTCTAAATCTGGTTGATGAAAAGTACGAAGAATGCGGTGACCACTTTTAGGCTGATAAGTGTCTGCATGGAAAACAGCATGCTCTGGTTTATCACAAAATAGCACCTTATTAATTTGACGAAACTCTAATTCAGGGTCATCCAGTATGCCCAAGGTATCTAGGATACGAGAACCTTCTTCACAGATACCCACCGCCCTTGGAATGGTCACTATGTCGGCTTCTTTATCGATAATAAGGGTACTGATACCCGCGCGACCTAAAATATTAGCGGCAGTCACACCACAGGGGCCCGCGCCCACTATCACGACTTCATAACTTTCTTTTATTTTTATTGTCATAACTTGCCCCAAGCTAATGCCGCGATTAAAACCAACATTAGCCAATAAATTGTAAATTGGGTGACCTTGTAAGATACGGATCAACCCGCTGTTTTTCCGCATCTTAAAGGGCTGATTGCTTTATAATTTTATGCTTGTGCAATCATGTTTTTTTGCTTACCAAGGTTAATCGAGCCATCGAGTGATTTAATTTCAAGTTCTAGGTAATCACCTGGCTGAAGGAAGGTGGCACGGGCTTTTTGCGCTTCAATGAATTTCTGACGTCGTTTTTTATCATTTTTAAAATTTAACAGTATGGCTAATGCAGTTTTCAAACTGTGTCCGCCAATCACACCACCGGGTGTGCCTGTTAAAATACAATCGCCATAATTCATGTCCGCGTATTGAGAGATGTCTGTCAGCGTTTTCGGGGGTTTATGGATAAGTTGTTCTGTGGTGGCATTTTGTTTGATCTTGCCATTCATTTTGAGGGTCAGTTCTAATGAATAAAGTTGTTTTGTGTCCCCTTCATCAAGGAGATACAAGATTGGACCTGCTGGGCAGAATGTTCTTTGGCTTTTTCCTTTAAACCATTGCATCATAGGGGCACCAAACATAAAGTCTCGTGCTGATACATCGTTACATAAAAACAAAGCGCCAATGTAATCACCGATGTTGTTATCCGTCACTTGAACAGGGCCATGCACGTCTTGTTTGAGTACCACACCTAACTCAATTTCATAGTCCAGTAGTTCACAACCCAAAGGTCTAAAGATATCGTCATTGGGTCCGCAAATACTGGATGAGGCTTTAGCAAACATGAGGTTTTCTTCATCATGGGCGTCGACTATCAAACCTGACTCTGCTCTGTGATCAGAGTAGTTCAACCCTTGAGCAAACATTTGAATGTTATTTGAGATAGGCGATACCAGCTGTACCGATTGCTGACTGATAGCCTCTTTACTTTTTGCCTTATTAAATGCACTTCTATCATTAAAATAACAATTCATTAAATCAGCATGATCAAGCACGTTAATGCTTAACGGATGAATCATTTCCTTTTCCAAAATACCCCATTGTGCCGGTTCGTTTTTATCTTTTTTAAATCTAACGACGGACGTTCCCATGCTGCTTACCTCTAATACTTTTTTATTTTAAAACTGATTTAGCATCAGTATCGATTAATTCAAATGTTTGAACTCTATAACCAAGGTCGTGGTGGTCTTGAGATGGCTTTTTTCGCTTGTTTAATCCATGGCAAACTAATATCACCCTTAATTAGACCCCTTAGAATGCTCATCACTTGTTTGACTGAGAGAGCAAAAAATGATTTTGGTAAATCATCCCCCCAGGCATACACATTGCCCGAATCTAACGGGTGGTATTGTGTTTCACGACTGGCGGTAAACACATCACCATCGGCATAATGTTCAAATTCAAAACCACTGGTATCATGCCAATAATCAAATAATTGACTGCCCAAAATATGACGCCCCAGCCCCCAAACATGTTTATGTTTTTTCATTTTTAAATACTGCTGACCTTGCGCGACAGCATCGATGTCGACCACTTCATAGGCTGAGTGCAAGTACCCTTCACCGCCTCCCTTGCCTATCACTATGGTGTGATGATCCGCTAATAGCTCACCGCGGTTGAGACGTAAAAAAGCAATGGCGGGGGAACCGTCTTGAATACAAAGTGCATCCGTTGCCAAAAGGCCAAAGTGGCGCATATACCAACGTACTGTGCCCTCAAAATTATTGGCCCCTAAAACACAATGGCCTAACCTTAAAATGGGTGACGGCATCATTTGTGTTCTTTGGCCTTTATTCACCCTGATATAATTTGCAGGGGTATTTGCCGGTAAAATGTCACGTCTTGTCTCAATGGGATCCAATTCTTCAATGCCATATACCACTTCTACCAAGACCCCATTAGGATCTTTTAAACTGATCTTCTCACCGCCACCTGGGCGTTGAATTGCCTCAATACGGCTATTGGTTTTACGCGCTAACTCTTCCAAATCGGTACGGGATTTGGCTTTAAGCCCCAAACCTTTAAAGGCACTTTTTTTCGCTTTTCTACCCAGGTATAAATAAGGTGCATGACCATACCCACGCATATAAAGTTGGTTCTGATTTTTTTCATGGGTCATCATGCCAAAGTCTTGCAGAAAGCTTTCTTGAGCATCAATATCCGCCACATCCCAAATCAAATAACTTAATTCATCCACATTGATAATGACGTCAGGACGGACTAATGGAACGCTACCTGGTGGTGTTTCTTCATTTATGACTAGGGTGTCACTTCCCGCATACTGCATACTCATGCTAATACCTCTTGTTCATATTATTATTTTTAAAACAGGGTCATCTAAGCTGATTAAGCCAAAGCTATTTGCTCATCAGATGGGTTAAATTTTCGATCAAGATTCTTGTACCAAACCACCATTGCGCTAAAGTGTGATAATGAAAATTCAGGGACCTTATTCAAATAACGCAGCCGGCTATACCAGACTAAATCAGCCAAACTCATCACCTCCCCCGTTAAATAAGGCGTGAGAATGAGCTGTGTTTCTAATACTTGGCATTTTTGCAAAATACGATTTAGGTAAAATGCTTCATCTTGTGATGTCATTTGTTTTGCTGCAGTAGATTGGCTGGCATGCTGATCTATATATTTACCCCAAAGTGGCGAAAATTCTTTTTGAGTGCCCATATCAAGTGCTATCCACATGCGTACTTGTGCTTTTTGCCAACTGTTATCCCCCATCCAAGATTGCTTGATATCGAATCGCTCAATCAGGTATTCACAAATAGCAACGACATGACTAACCTCAAATTCACCACACTGAATAAGGGGATAACGAGCCTTTAATGGAGAGGAAAGTTGCGTATTCTGGTTCGCTTCATGGAAATCTTGGACATGATATTTGATCATCAGCACATCGAGTAATAGCGTGATTTTATAGCTTTCAATGGCGCTGCTATCAGCGATTAAGCTGATGGTTTCGTCAGCTTGTATGGTTTTGGCAAAACTACTTTTTGAGCTCGCCTTGTTAAAGACAGTGCTTTGATGCACTTTATGTTGGACACTCGCGCCAATGCTTTTACGTGGCATGGGAAGGTCTCGTACTAAATTGTCATGGGATAAAGACAGGTGCTTTTTATCAATGGATTTCAGCGTCTGTTCAACCTTTTGAACCTGACGTATCAAGCGCCCGAAGCCCCAAATAAACGCCTTATCTAACACCTTCCGATGAGAACTGGGCTGCTTTAATAATCTACGTAACTTTACTAATAAAGCGGAATTGGCCAGTTTTTCTAATTTCTTTCCTGGCTCACTCATTGACTCTTTAAATGAGGTTCTTGATGACAATCGACCCAGCCAAGCAATCACATTGGCAAATCGATTTGGGTCAAGATTAAGCCCCAAGTAACTCATCATTTTCACTCTCGGATACAGGCTAATATCAGCTTGAGTAAAATAGTGACCGACCAAGAAAGTTTTATTCTCTAATGCCGTATCTAATGTGTCTAACCAATCTAACAAGGCAGATTCTTGCTGCCTTTCCTGGGCTTGTGACAAGATACTCATATGCCAGACTTTATCTCCCCAGGCTATATCTTTTGGGTCTTGAGAACTGGCTTGATTAATTTTCCTCGCCTCTTCTAAGGTACGAGAAATATGCTGTATAGGCCCCATTACGGCTTGGTATAAAAGTGGTCTAAACAGATTAGCAAAAGTCTCTTCTGCTGCGATCCAAGCCCGGACCTGCGCTCTTTCATCACTTGTTTTGGGCATTAAAGGACGATCAGGAAATGTCTCATCTAAATATTCGTTAATGGCTTGAGAGTCATAAATGACATAGTCGCCATGACTTAAGGTGGGGACATAACCATTCGGGTTAAGACTCAAATAATCAGGGCTACGTTGCTCCATATTAATCAGGTTCATTTCAACCGTATCAAATTCTAATCCCTTCTCTAATAGGCTGATACGTACTCGTCGGGCACAAGGAGACGCTGCTGAGTTGTACAACACCAAAGCCTCTGTATTTTCTGCGCTTAACAAGCTGGTTGAATCTAATAATTCATGACCCATTTAGTGTGCCTCTTATTTGAATTAACTGCACTATAGTGCATAAACAATGCATAGCGCAATAGTAACTTTCGATCTCGTTCGTAACTTGTCTGCACATTGTGCTAAGATGCAAACCATTATCAGATAACTTAGGAAGCAAAATTTTGGGCGATATTGACGCGATCGAAACCAAGGAAAAACCCAACCGTATGGCGCGTAGACGCCTTGAGACACGTGCTAAATTATTAAACGCAACGCTTGAATTAATCGTTGAAAAAGGCATTGAAAAAACGACAATGAGCGATATTACCGACCGCGCAGATTTAGGCCGTCGTACCTTTTATTATCATTTTGTCAGTAAAGAAGAGGCCGTCATTGCGGCTGTGTCTGAGGTCTACCTAAAACATGCTATTAAGATAGCCAATACCATAGTTGATGTCCGTGACCCCGTTATGATTATGGCAATGGCATCGCAAGCGGTTATTGCATCCCTCCTAAAGGAACCTGTTACCGCTTGTTTAGTCGAATACCCTAGACTTTTGGGTGAGGCTCTATTCAAAGCCGTCGGCAATTCTGCTCATGCCGATATGCAAGCCGGCATTGATAGCGGTGATTTTAAACCCGCTTTAGAGGGTGAATTTCTCGATAATATGATTATGTGGTCTCTCGTAGGCCTGATTATTAAAGCCGTTGAGTTAAAAGATGAAACACCGACACTGCTTAAAAACTATGCGCAAATGTACTTGATGATATTAGGCATAGAAAGCGATAAAGCTAAGAAACTTGCACAACAAGCGTCAGATAAAATAAGTGAAATGACACCTTAAATCATTATCCCTTCCCCGATAAAGTCCACTTGTCGGGTGATTTCTATTCTACTGTTTAATCCATTGAGTGTTACATGCGTTTATTAGCTTCCACCGTCCACCCTGATATTCACCCCAACCCAAAAGAAGACCTCTCGACTAAGCGTATTTTACGCCTCGCTACCAGGGGTATTATTATTCGAGGTGAGCAGATATTACTGTTATTTACCCAGCGCTATCATGACTATAGTTTGCCAGGTGGAGGTATTGATGACGGTGAAGATAACATTAGCGGTTTAATCCGCGAACTGAGAGAAGAAACAGGCGCTAAAAATGTCCATAACATTCAAGAGTTTGGCTGTTATGAGGAGTTTAGACCCTGGTATAAGAATGATATAAATATAATGCAGATGAAGTCTTTCTGTTATGTGTGTGACATTGACCAAGAGCTTGAAACGCCTCAATTTGAGCAACATGAAATTCAGAATGGCATGCATCCAATTTGGATTAATATCCATGACGCCATAAAGCACAACGAAGAAACCATGGCCTCAAATCCAAAAAAAGGCCTCTCTATTGAAAGAGAGACCTTTCTATTAAAACGCATTGTTGAAGAGTTACTCTAGCACTGATGTTCATACCCAATAAAGAGAGCGCTATTGTTCAATGAATAATGGCACTCTCTTAAATTAAGTGTCTTTATGCCGTAGTAAAAACACGGGTTTTCGCATCTAAGTGATCCACCAAAGAGTGAATCTGATTCGTATTTTCAGCTATGGTTGAAATGGAATCTGTGTCCTTTTGCAATTGTTGAGCGATCGCATCCATCTCTTCACTCATATGTAAGGAAGTTTTAGACACCTCTTGAATCGAAATGGCCATTTGATGCGCTGAATCTGCACCTGTTTGTGCGTTTATTTCGATTTCTTTCATGGCTTCTGCGGCCTTCTCTCCGGATGTTTCAATTGCCTTAAGATTTTCTTGTCCATCACTCATAGTGCTAATCGCATTACGCGTTGATGTTTGAATGGTTCCTACAATTTCAGTAATACTTGAGGTCGCTTCCACTGTTTTTTCGGCTAATGAACGTACTTCATCCGCAACCACAGAGAAACCTCGACCGGCCTCGCCTGCTCTTGCCGCTTCTATGGCTGCATTTAAGGCAAGGAGGTTGGTTTGATTAGCTAAGTCATTAATCATGGAGATAACACCATCAATGTCCTTAGATAATTGTCCTAATTCATTTAACTGATCACTGGTTTTGTTAACAAAGCCAACTGTTTTAGACAGGTTATGCAATGCATCTTTAATTGTCTCTGCGCCATTTTTAGCTGATTCAAAGGTGTCTTTAGATTGGTTGCTCAGGGTATTAGTCGTATCTGCAATGTTTGAAATTGTGGCAGAAATCTCTTCCGTCGCCGCCGCTAATGAGTTTGTCTGGGTATTCACTGATTTATTACTGTCTGCAATGTCTGTCACGGCTAAATTTAATTGACTGACCATGCCGTTTACTTCTTCTGTGGTTTGTACCACGTCGCCAATTACGGAACCCAAGCCATTGGTCATGGCATTAACAGAACCACATAGGGCATCAAATTCATCATTACGCTTCTGATTAATGGCCAATCGCGCGCTGAGGTCTCCCTCTTGTACTTTGATCAAGTCTTTAATAATTTGATTTAGCGATTGGTTAACGCTTTTGCCAATAAATGACATTAAAATACCAGCAAATAAAGCCACCAGTACACTGACACCAATTAAGGTAAAGCTGGCCTGCTGGGAACTCTTATGAGCAGACTGAGTCGCGCTTAAAGTCATATTGGCTAAAAACTCAGAGGCGTTATTACGTTTTACAGCAAACTCAGCGCGCTGGGCTTTAAAGTCACTTTCTGCACCTTGGGTCTTTTGCGTTTCGTATGTCAGCTTCTCTACTGCGGCTAAATAGGCATTAATGTTTTCACCAAACCTTTCTTCCAAGCCAAAATTTTGCACCCTCTTATAAAACTCATCAAATTTTGTCATAAAGGTCGCTTGATTGACTTGTGTTGTTTCAAACACATAGTTTTTTTCAGCTTCACGAACGGGTAAGAAGGCACGCTTAACCAGGCTCAACTTGCCCACATCCGCTAAGACTTGATCACCTAAGCCTGCTATTTCACCTTTCAAGCCAGAATTACCACTAAAACCCAAACGTTGCCTTTGTAGCACCACATACCCTAGAGCATCGGAGAAATTCGTTAAACTTTCCATTGTTGCTTCTAAGTGGGCCTGCCCTTCATTCGAATCGACAATTAAAATATCGTCTTCAAGACCTAACAAAAACTCCATTTTATCCATATTAATCTGATCAACATAGGCTTGAAAGTTTTCATCATTAACCTCAAACATGTCTTCATATTCTTTCATCATAGCAATAACAAGGGAGTCTAAATTACTTTCGATACCGGAGAGTGTTTGCAGACGATTTGAGGACTCTGCTTGGGCTTTTAATCCATTTAGAGCGACGAGTGTCACTATAATAAAACCGCTTATTGCACATACAAGAAGGATACTAAGTTTTGCTTTAAAACTAAGATTTACAAACATAACAAACTTACCTGATTAGAAGGTTTAATCAATCAAAGTATTTTTTGCCTGTAAAGGAGGTTTGGGATCGCCATTACACAAAATTACAAGACAGTGAAAATATTGAACTTATTGTCACAATCTTACTACTTAAGTAATTCTAGGTTAAGGCTAAGGCTCTGAATTTGTTTCGTATTTACGACCTTTTAATAAAAAGTAACACTTAAATCAGGCTAACCTATTTAAAATCGATTTTTGACCAAGAATTATTAATTGGTTGCATTAGCTGTTCTAATGCACCAATTAATAAACTTTTGATGAGCTCAAGCCTTTAATTCGTTAATGACGTTTTCGAGCTAAGACAGTGTGAGTGTGCCTATGACGTTCCTGACCGGACATATTACTGCCTGAGGTATCTTTCTCGTGCCATTCAAGTATGTCGAAGGTGGTAAATAAACGTTTAATGTCAGTGTCACTCAAACGCATAACAGTCGCTGACTCATGCTGGTCCCATGTGTCTTTAATCCCTAAAAAGTCACCACAAAAGAGCCCCCCTATTTGAATTGAGCATGCCAGGTTATGCCAACTCAACGCAAAACATTCTGGCTCACAAAAAAACAAACTTTCAGATGCGACAACCAACCCATTAGCAGGGTAGATATAACTATCTAGATTACTTAAACAGATGGCAAAATTTGCCTCACCGAGAAAACGCATTCGACATAAGTTCACTGCATTAACATCCTTATCAAATGCATGAACATTAAGCCCCTGCTCAATTAAGTATTGGCTGTTGCGTCCTACACCACAACCACATTCAACAACACAAGAAATATTGTCAGGTAATAATCTAACGGCCCTTTCAACAATATCCCTATGGCTTAAGGTTTTTATCTTGGCTAAGTAATCATGCCAAGACTTATCTTGTACACTTTCCATTATTCATCCTGATTGAATTAAAAAAGTTAGCTTAGTATGGCACATATATTCCACTAAGAAGGCCGAATTAATCAGGTTTAGAGCGCTTATATAAATACCTAAAAAGGCGAAAATGCGCCCCTATTCATCTCTTATCATCACCTAATGGTCCCTTCTCCTATGATTCGTAAGGCAGTTTCATAAATTCAAATTAAAATACCCTTCTGCATTAACTTTATTAATTCAAATCCAAGGTTAATACTATTTTATTTATCTAAGTGACTTTCTTATTCTATTTTTAGAATTAAAGGTCGCGGCAATATCACGCCCTCTTATCCTCAATGCTGCCGATAAAGCGAAAGGAGCTTTAAATGCCTAAAACAAAACCGACACATACGCGGGTTCGTATGTTTAATACTAAAGAAACCTACCCAAATCAAAGTTTAGACAATGACCTCTGCCAAGCAGTAAGAGCGGGCAATACCGTTTATGTACGAGGCCAAGTGGGCACTGACTTTGATGGCAACCTCATCGGTTTAGGCGACCCGGGTGCACAAGCAAAACAAGCGATGAAAAATGTCATTCAACTACTTGAAGAAGCCGGTTCTGATATTAGCCATGTGGTTAAAACCACGACCTATATTACAGACCCAAGGTTTCGTGAGGCCGTTTATAAAGAAACTGGTAAATGTTTTAAAGGCGTCTACCCTATTTCAACTGGCTTAGTCGTACAGGCTCTTGCTCAAGCTGAATGGTTAATGGAAATAGATATCATTGCCGTTATTCCAGATGACTGGCACTTAACTCATTAAATGAAGGAATTGTTATGACTTTTTCTGTTGCTGCCGTTTGCCCTGATACGGGCATGGTGGGAAGTATCATTACTTCATCCAGTATCTGTGTTGCCAGTCGCTGCGCCTTTGTGAAATCAAAGGTGGGAGTGGCACTGACACAAAACATTACCAATCCAGAACTGGGACCTAGAGCCCTAGCATTAATTCAGGATAATAATTATCAAACAACGCAAGCGGCTTTGGATCAGCTTATTAAAGAAGAAAAGCATATTGAATGGCGCCAACTTGGGCTAATCAGTGCAAATGGCGATAGTGCCACTTTTAGTGGTAATGAATCACTGGGCATCTATAGTGTGGCTAAAGGTATCAATGTGATTGCAATGGGAAACTTATTGGCAACCGATGCCGTGCCCCAGGCCATGGTTGATGCCTTTGAATCCAGTCATGGGCATCTTGCGGATAGGCTATTGATTGCCCTAAATGCAGGGCTTGAGGTCGGCGGCGAAATGGGCCCTATTCAGTCTGCTGGTTTGAAAGTTTGTGCAGACCCACAATGGCCTATTATCGATTTAAGAGTCGACTGGCATGATGAGCCCATCGCTGAACTTAAGCATCTTTGGCATTTATACCAGCCGCAAATGCAGGCCTATATTACCCGAGCAAAAGATCCCGCTAATGCTGAATCATACGGTGTCCCAGGTGATGAATAAATAAATAATCAAGCGGGTTGCTATCTTCAAGCGATTCAACAAATAGAAGCCGGTTAACTAAAATGACACCTTAAGGAGGACATTTTAGTTAACCGGCTTTTTTACGCTTAGTTCTCGGTTTTTAGGCATAAGATGCTTAGCTCTCTTCTAACCCATAAGTTCAAGTTTCTAGGATACTTAGATCAAGATTAGTCTTGACCTACTTTGTTTCACCTCTGCTAATTCCAATACGCGAATACACGAAAAACTCATGACCTTTCGCTCTTAAAGCACCCGTCTAATGCCTATAAAAACGTGGTAATAGATACAATTTCACCTAAAACCACTCAATCCTAGGCTTAATCCTGCCCAAAAAAAGTGAGAATAATATCCAATATATTATAATTTCTCCTTATATATCAATCATGTAGGTTTTATTAATACAAGAGCATTCCTAAATAATAACAAAACCTAAAACTAGATAATTTTTTCTGATGCAGTTAACAACTTTATAATATTTTATAAGCAAGATAATCCGACATATTCTCAAGTCATCGCTTAAAGAATGATCTTGATCAGGTTCTGTCTCTCAGACTTTCTCGCATCAAGCCTCCATCTTATTGAGCATCTTAGATTTATTAGGGCCGTAAAATGAAACACACACTTTGTATAGAAATACTTAAAACATTGATCAGCTTTGATACCACCAGCAGTGAATCAAATCTTGCCCTAATGCATTACATTCAATCTTTTCTTGCTGACCATGACATCGAAAGCCGTTTGATTTACAACCAAGAAAAAACCAAAGCAAACCTTTATGCCACCATAGGGCCACAAGATAAAGCAGGGGTTATGTTGTCGGGTCATACCGACACTGTGCCGGTTGTTGGGCAAAACTGGACACATGACCCGTATCAACTGACTCACATTGATAACCGTTATTACGGTCGTGGCACCAGTGATATGAAAGGTTTTATTGCCCTTGTCTTAGCCTGTGTGCCTGATATGCAAGCACAAACGCTTGAAACGCCCATTCATTTAGCCTTTTCCTACGATGAAGAGATCGGCTGTGTCGGTGTCAGAAAATTAATCGAGCATTTAGAAGACCAAGCAATTAAGCCCGCGGTTTGCATTATAGGTGAGCCCACCTCCATGCAGGTGGTAACCAGTCACAAGGGTAAAATCGCCGCTAAAGTCAAAGTCATTGGCAAGGAATGCCATTCGGGCATGGCCCCTCTTGGGGTCAACGCCATTAATTATGCCGCAAGATTAATTCACTGGTTAGAACAACTTGCCATCACCAAAAAAACCACCGGTCCTTTTGATGAAACTTATGACATCCCCTATAGCACAGTTCACACAGGCACAGTAAAGGGCGGCCATGCACTCAATATTGTGCCTAATTATTGTGAGTTTGAATTCGAAATTCGTAATATCGCAGATGAAGACCCTCTCTCCCTATTAAACGAGTTTAAAGCTTACGTTCAATCGCTTATTGATGAAATGCAAATTACCAGTGAGCAATGCGATATTCAGGTTGATGTCACCACTGAGTATCCCGGTTTAAACACCTCAGAAAGCCAAGATCTCGTCTCCTACGTTAGAGGGCTGGCCCAGTCATACGACAAAGCCAATATCAACTTCGGCACTGAGGGCGGACTTTTCAGCCAAGTATTAAACATTCCGACTGTCGTTTGCGGCCCAGGCAGCATGGCCCAAGGACATAAACCCGATGAATATATCGAAGCGGATCAGCTCACCCATTGCCAAGCATTCATGCAGAGGCTAATTCAAAGTCTCAAAAAGGCAGCCTAATGCCTTGATGCCAGACATTGTGTTAATGGGAAAGCAGATTCAGAAACACCTTTAATTAAAAGAAGAGTCGAACAATGAGCATAGCGATAAAAATAAATAATATCTCAAAGTCATATGGTTCTTATCAAGCCCTCAATAACATCTCTTTAGAGATCAAAGACAATGAATTTTTTACCCTTTTAGGGCCAAGTGGTTGCGGGAAAACCACCCTTCTCAGAATGATAGCCGGCTTTGAAACACCCAATGCAGGCATTATTCAATTACATGGTGAGGACATTCAATCCCTAGCCGCCCACAAACGCAAAGTAAATACCGTGTTTCAAAACTATGCCTTATTTCCCCATATGAATCTTGAGCAAAATATTGCATTTGGTTTAGAAATGATCGGCTGGGGTAAAGATAGAATTGATGCGCGTGTCGAGGAAATGCTCAATCTTGTTCATATGAAGCAATTCGCAAGCCGCATGCCGTCAGCACTATCGGGGGGGCAACAACAGCGTATTGCATTGGCAAGAGCACTTGCACCTGAACCAAAAGTGTTATTGCTTGATGAACCACTTTCGGCACTTGATTTAAAACTTCGTCAAGCCATGCGAGATGAATTACAACAGCTGCAAAGAGACACTGGCATCACTTTTATCTTTGTCACCCACGATCAAGAAGAAGCATTAGCCATGTCTGATCGTATTTGTATTCTGGCCAATGGTGACATTCAACAGTTAAGTACGCCTGCTGAAATATATGAGAACCCCGCCAACAAGTTTGTCGCTGACTTTATTGGAGAAACCAATTTTTTAGCGGTGGATGTGGTTAAAAAAGGCGCCAAACAACCTTTAACCATTAAAACACCTCTGGGCATAGATCTTGAGTTAGAAACCGACTCACAGATGGGCTTCAATCAACTAATAGAACACCAGAAGTGTCATGCCACCTTGTCATTACGACCGGAAAAAATCTCTATTAATAGCCAAGGTTTAGACATCAATTTAGAAGGCACCATAGTTCAACGGACTTATATGGGGGGCTATACCCACTACACAGTGCGCACCCAAAATGGTCAGAACTTAAAAGTCTCTAAGCGTAACCAGATTAGTAATAACCCCAGTTATAGCATCAATGAAATCGTCAACATTGGTTTTTTACAATCGTCTGTCAGGGTGCTTACACAATGAACCAAGTAATCAATGAATCAAACCAGCTAAAACCCTCGTTATCAATGGTCTTTAAAGCAAAAATTTCATGGAATTTGATCGGCTTGATGCCCGCTTATTTGATGATGTTTTTATTAATGATTATTCCACTGGGCATCATATTTTACGTGTCTATTATGACCTCTGATCCCTACGGCGGTTATCAGTCCGTATTTTCATTAGAGTCCTATCAGCAGATTCTGTTTAATTATGATTGGGATGATAATCTGAGTCTTAATCTTCAGTATCTCATTATCATAGCGCGCACATTAATATTAGCCATGTTAACCGCCTGTATCTGCCTCTTGATCAGTTTTCCTGTGGCTTATTTTATCTCGAGACAATCTAACAGCACAAAAACCCTCTTGCTTTACCTGATTACATTACCTTTTTGGGTCAGCATGGTAATCAGAGTTTACGCCTGGGTTCTGATTCTCAGCAATGATGGGGTTTTAGAGTCAAGTTTACGCTTTTTCGGTCTAGTAACAGACCTAGACAGCTTACTTTATAACAACAGTGCCATGTTGGTTGGCATGGTTTATAGCTATATCCCACTAATGATATTGCCTATATATGCCAGCATAGAAAAGCTCGATGTGCGATTAACCGAAGCCGCCAGCGATCTGTATTCCACACGCTTTAAGACCTTAACCAAAATCATATTACCCCTTTGCAAACCTGGCATAGTCGCAGGTTTCATTCTGGTCTTTGTGCCTTGTTTGGGCACAGTGCTTGAGCCCATGTTATTGGGTGGCGGTAAAACTATGATGTTGGGCAATCTCATTCAAAACCAATTTAGTATCGCTAGAAACTGGTCATTTGGAGCCAGTCTCGCCATGGTCCTACTGGTAATTGTCATGTTGTTTTTAATGTGGAATGCCAGCAAGAGTTCTCGTCCAATCGTTGAAGGGAGTATCAAATGAGTCACGCTGATAATCAGGTTTCAATCGTTAAGTTTTTCACCGAAAAAAATAAAGATGTAAAACATTATCCAGGCTTTGGCATCATCAGCTTTGCTTTTTTTATGTTTCTTTATTTACCTATTTTGGTGGTGATTTTTTACTCCTTTAACAGCAATAAAATTGTATCTGTGTGGCAAGGGTTTTCGTTCAAATGGTATCTCAGTGCATTACAAAATGAGGGGCTAATGAATGCGCTACAAGTGTCATTAACCGTTGCCGCTATTGCCACTATTATAGCGACCAGCATTGCCACCGCCGCCGCGTTAGTACTCTCAAGGGGCAAGGATGTTAAACACGTTAAGCTTTCTGAAACCGTGATCAATTTACCCTTAATGTTGCCAGAAATTGTCTTTGCTGTGGCCGTGTTAATTCTATTCTCTCAACTGGGTTTGCAAGATGGCTTGACCAAGTTGATCTTAGCCCACTCTTGTTTTTGTATTCCTTTTGCTTTTTTACCGATAAGAGCGCGACTGCAGGGCATGACGAATAACTTAGAGCAAGCGGCTCAGGATTTATACGCCAATCCTTGGATCACCTTTAAACGCATCACCTTACCCTTAATTTTACCCGGCATTTTTGCCGGCGCCATGCTCAGCTTTGTAATTTCAATGGATGATTTCATCACCAGCAGCATAGTGTCCGGCGGGGGAGCAACCACGCTGCCTGTGTATATTTTTTCTCTGGTAAAACAAGGTGTTTCACCCGAATTAAACGCCATTTCCACTCTGATCATGCTGGTATCCCTATTACTGGTAACACCCGTTTGGATTATCTCAAAACGTAATAAGTAACCTCGATAAAAATAACAAAGGAAAGCATTATGAAAATTTCAAAATCTACCCTAGCAGGTCTTACTGCCATCAGCCTTTCGCTGTCAGCAAATGCGGCTGAAAAGCTCAACATTTATACCTGGTCAGAATCCATTAACCCTGACTTGATCGCTCAATTTGAGCAGGAAACAGGCATTGATGTCACCTTAGATGGCTACACCTCGAATGAGGATTTATTAGCCAAGCTTAAATCAGGTTCCAGTGATTATGATTTGGTTATGCCAAGTCAGCATTTTGTTAAAATTATGATTCAGGAAAACCTGCTTAAAAATATTAACGCTAAATCCTTACCTGCATTCAAAAACCTTGATCCAAGATGGAAAGGTCAATGGTGGGACCCAAGCAATGAATACTCTGTTGCGTTTGCCTATGGTACCGCCAGTTTTGCTTACAATACGGACATATATGCTGGGCCTGGTACCTCTTGGAAAGAGTTCTTTGAACCTGATGAAAGCATGAAAGGCAAAATTGCAGCCTTTAACACCCCAGATGAGATTATTCCTGCTGCTCAAGCCTATTTAGGTATCGATTTTTGCAGTGAAGACAGCAATGAGATGAAACAGGTTTATCAACTGCTTAAAAAGCAAAAACCTTATGTGGCAGTTTATAG
>Ga0209395_1003583_pt1 | contig 19040 bp, 16 predicted proteins | sample GOMGulsemesocosm_3_FD_184635 | JGI IMG/M metagenome (GOLD analysis project Ga0209395, IMG submission 184635) | Methane-oxidizing microbial communities from mesocosms in the Gulf of Mexico - GOM9D Gulf of Mexico (SPAdes) (version 2) | ecosystem: Environmental > Aquatic > Marine > Cold seeps... | reverse complement strand
TATCAAAAGCAACACCAAACTCATCAAAATCTGCACGATGTTCTTTTTCTACATCAGCAATTAACTGTTCTGGAGTAATACCTTCCTTATCTGCACGTAACATAATAGGCGTGCCATGCGTATCATCAGCACAAATGTATAAACATTGATTACCACGTTGTTTTTGAAAACGAGTCCAGATATCAGTCTGAATATATTCAACCAGATGACCTAAATGAATGGGGCCATTGGCATAAGGTAATGCACTAGTAACAAGAATTTTTCTTTCAGACATGGGTAAATGGTAATCACAACAAAAACGAACTGACCATTATGCCATAAAAAAGCATCATTTTCATGAGCTTGTGGAAGGTAGGAATAGATATACTCATGAGTAATATATTTGTTACAGCATACAGGTTTAACCCACCAACCAATTTTAAATAAAATGGCATAAAAACTGCTTTTACATTTTAAGTAATTAATTTATCAAAAATACCTTATTTGCTTATGTCTAAAATGAGTCACATTAATGTTATTGAAAATTATGAAGAACACCGCCTAGCTATTCAGCACCTACTTTCTTCTATTTTAAGCTGTTTTTCAGATGTAAAAATGTTTGACCAAAATCACAAGGAGTTATCTGAAAACCTAAGTTCTTTATGCGAGTATTACCCCTTCATAAGTCTACTTTATCTGTTAGATGATAAAGGTCAACAAACTTGCATGAATGTCTCGGGGCGACATTTTAAAGACAAATCAAAAATTGGTTATGGCTCTGACCGCAGCAAAAGTCCTTATTATCTAATGGCCGTTGACAGCAATTCAGTTGTCGCAACAGAACCTTACTTATCCAGTGTGCGCCGCGAACTATGCCTTTCAGCATGTATTAAAATTGCTAATGAAGACGGTTCAACCAAAGGTTTTATAGTGCTTGATATAGATCTGCCATCCACACTTACCTTTCTTACTGGCGATAGTAAACGCGTCCATTTTGAACCTTATTTCAAAGCCATTTATTCTATTATTGTTATAGGGCTTTTTAGCGTATCACTATTACTGCTCTATTTAGCAGGGAAAGAGTGCTGGACTGTCTTTCAAGCATTGTTCAGCAATAATGACGATAAACTGCTTCCCTTTGGTGTTGTTATTTATCTAACCTTAGCACTCGCTATATTCGACTTAGGAAAAACCACACTGGAAGAAGAAGTTCTTTTATATAAAGACATACTCAGGCATAGCTCAACTCGTCGCACCATCACCCGTTTTATTGCTGCCATTATCATTGCCGTATCCATAGAAGCCCTATTAATGATCTTCAAGTCCGCACTAAAAGAGAGCGGTGAACATATTATTCAGGCCGTTTGGATCCTTTTGGCCGCAGGCTTTCTATTATTATGCTTGGCTATTTATGTGTATCTGGGGAGCAAAGCAGAAGTCATGCTAATTAATAATAAATCTAATAAGGAGTCACACTTGTGAGCAAACAGCCATTACCTAACAACGAACTACCTCATTGGTTTACCCAAAAAGCCGAAGCACGCTTAAAATTTATTTATGGCGAATCCAAAACGCAGGCATTAATGGAGCGCTTGATCACAAAACTATTCCCACTCTATGAGGAACCTACCAGCAAAAACAACAGCCATAAAAAAGCAATATGGAATGAACACGACATCATCCTGATAACCTACGGTGATACTGTTCAACAAACTCAGGAATCACCATTACAAACTTTGTATGAGTTTCTTAACTTACATTTAACAGAATGCATTAACAGCGTGCATATTTTACCTTATTTTCCATACAGCTCTGATGATGGTTTTTCTGTTATTGATTACAAAACAGTTGACCCATTATTAGGAAACTGGAGTGATATTGAACGTATCAGTCAAGACTTTCATTTAATGACTGACTTGGTGATTAATCATGTTTCCAGAGAGAACCTTTGGTTTATTGATTTTTTAAGCCGAGCTAAACCCGGCTGTGATTATTTTATTGAAATGCCTGACGATACTGATGTATCTATGGTCGTTAGACCTCGCAGCACACCTGTTTTAGTACCTGCACATACTCATGAAGGCATTCACCATGTTTGGGCAACCTTTGGTGAAGACCAGATTGATGTTAATTTCGCCAATCCCGATGTACTGTTTGAATTTATAGATATTCTTCTGCTCTACATAGCAAAAGGATCACGCTTTATTCGACTGGATGCCATTGCTTTTTTATGGAAAAAAATGGGGACACGTTGTATTAATTTGCGAGAAACTCATGAAGTTGTCAAGCTTCTAAGAGATATAGTCGATGTGGTCGCCCCAGGAACAGTACTTATTACTGAAACCAATGTACCCAATGGGGAAAACCTAAGTTACTTTGGTAATAGTGATGAGGCGCATATGGTTTACCAATTTACCTTACCCCCTCTATTGCTCCATGCTATGTATCACGGTAGCAGTCAATACTTAACACAATGGGCTACAGACATACCCAGACCACAAAAAAACTGTACTTATCTGAATTTCATTGCCTCTCATGATGGCATTGGCCTGCGCCCTGCTGAAGGTATTTTACCTGAGTCAGAAGTCTTATCATTAGTTGATGGTATGCATGAATATGGCGGCTATGTCAGCATGCGTACTGACCAACTAGGTAAAGAGTCACCCTATGAAATTAATATTGCTTTATTTGATGCCTTAAAAGGAACCCATTTGGGCATAGATGAATATCAGGCTCAACGATTTATTTGCGCGCATGCCGTTATGATTGCTTTACAAGGCATCCCTGCACTGTATTTTCATAGCATTACAGCAACGGGTAATGACTATCAAGGGGTTGAACAAACTGGACGTACCCGCTCAATTAATCGACGAAAATGGCAATATGATGAATTATTAGAATTGCTCAACAACCCAACATCAATGCATGCCACAGTATTTCATGAATTAAAACGCTTGCTAAAAATACGTCGCAGACAAGCGGCTTTTCATCCTGATGCTATACAAGAAACCATTTCACTCGGCGAAAACTTATTTGCTTTTTGGCGTACCAGTACAGATTTACAACAGCGTGTTTTAGCCGTCAGTAACCTAAGCCCTGAAATTCAGATATTAAAATTGCCAGAACACCCTTTAGCTGAGGGCTCAGGTGTTTGGAGAGATTTAATTGAAAGAACCGCATTGGGGAAAAATACCCGTGAACTAAAGCTGTATCCATACCAATCAGCCTGGTTGGAAGCATTAGATTAAGCAAAATGCTCTATAGAAATTGCCTTCTCCAGCGGAAGAAGGCTTAAATCAACAGCAGAGAGGAAAACCCAATGCTGTTGACTTAGGAAATGAGGCTTTAGCCTCGTATGTTTCAAGCGAGGCTAAAAAGGCTGTGAAAGTATTAGCTTTTAGCTCCCCTCTTTGGAAAAGAGGGGTTGGGGGAGGTTTTATTATAAAATAATACCCTTAATATCAATTGCTTATTGTTTTGTAAAATCCCCCTCATTCCCCCTTTTCCAAAGGGGGAGGTCAAAGACAGAATACTTTCACAGTCTATAAAACCTCACTTCCTAGCATGCCATTGAGCCTTTTTGTCTTAACTCAACAGCATTGAGAGCCAAACCTCACACAAAAATTTTTTAAGCATTATCTTCTTCAACCGCATCATGCAAACGCTCAAGAATATCTGGAATAGCATTGGTTACACGATTCCAACTTGGTATAAATGGTGTTTCACTGGGTCGTTCCAGGAATGCATCACCCGCTCTAATAATATGTTGAGCAAATAATTCCACCGTTTTTTCCTCTTGGTGACGGTCAAACTCTAAGCCATTAATCAGAGCATCACTGTAATAAGCTTCAACCGTGTCCAATGCTTCACGATAATAAGTTGCTTTGAGTGTTCTAAACACTTCTTTACTCAATACCTCGCCTTCCGTCGCTAATTTACGGAAAATAGCCTTGGCAATATCAATACTCATTTTAGATAGCCCCTCATCCTCATTATCAGGCGATAACTCCTGATGCTTGTGGTCATAAGCATCCGCGATTTCTACCTGACAAATATGCTTTCTCGACTGGTTTCTATACATTTCTGATAAAACACCAATTTCCAGTCCCCAATCACTCGGTATGCGTATTTCTTTAATGGTATCCATTCGTGTTGCAAATTCACCCGATAATGCATACCTAAAGCTATCAAGGTAATCCAAGTAATCCATTGGCCCAATCACTTTTTTTAACGCTCTTAATAAAGGTGTAACCAACAGCCTGCAAACACGACCATTAATTTTCTTGTCCGCCATTCGGTAATAGTAGCCTTTACAAAATTCAAAGTTAAAGGCTGGATTTGCGACAGGGTAAAACAATCTTGCTAATAGTTCACGTTCATAAGTTAAAATATCACAGTCATGTAGAGCAATAGCTTCAGACCGGCCAGAAGCAATGGCATAGCCATAGCAAAACCAAACATTACGACCTTTACCCAGTTCTTTGGGTGCGATACCTTTATCAATCAGCTGTACATTTAACTGACGTAACTTTGGCCCATCATTCCATAAAATTCGATGATGCTGAGGCAACACACTAAAAAACTCTTTGGCAAACTCAAACTCCTCTTTAGTCGCATTATCCAGCCCGATAATGACTTCATTCAAGTAAGACACTTGAGCAATTTGATCCACAATAGGTTTTAGTGCGGGGCCTTTGAGTTCTGAAAATAAGGAAGGTAACACCAGTCCCATCGGTCTTTGGCTTGAAAACTTTTCTAGTTCAGCCTCCATTCCTGAAACATTATCCTTATTTAATCGGTGAAGGGTGGTAATCGTTCCATTCTGAAAAAAGTCACTCATTGCATTATCCTATATTCAGTTTTTTGAATAGCTCATCTATTGCTTCTTGCCAGCCCATGGGGGCTATGCTTTTTGATTTAACAATAGTCTCTGAGCTTTTGCTAATTTTCAATGAGTCTCCGTTTTGCTTACGGATAATCGCTGCATAATCAGCTTGCTCCAACATTCTCAAATCATTCTGACTATCACCTAGAGCAATAACCAATGTTTTTGAGTCTATATTAAATCTATTCAACAACCATGCCATTGCAGTACTTTTATCATTTTCCCCCATCACATGCAGAAACCTTCCTCCTTGAATTAACTGTAAACCCTGATGATTAAGTTTCTCTTCAAACAACTTCAGCTGCCCCTCCCCACCTAACCAAAGCAAGGGTTCACTCGCCAAGCGTTGTTTAGCCTGAGTCGCTTCAATTTCAGGCAGCCCAGTTTCCAACATAAGCTCCTTAACACTAAAATCATTAAATCCTTTAAAAGCAAACCCGTCAATTTCACGCAATGTTTTTAATATATTAAGTATCTTAGGATAGGGAACGCCAAGAATGATTTGTTCCATTTGCTTATCAGTACCAGACAGCTTGCCCTCAGGTAAAAAAATAGCCGCACCATTTTCTACTGAGAACGCCCAGTTAATGTGCATTTTTTCTCGGATCTGTTTTATTTCGGCAAATGTTTTACTTGAATTAATAATTAGTGGAATCTGCATTCCTTTAATTTTCTTTAATGCAGGCATCGCTTCAGCAAAGCTGTAATCATGATGATCAAGTAAAGTACCATCCAGATCAGTAAAAATCATGTAATCATTCATTATATTGTCATTCTAAACAGGTAAAAGAGTCCCTATTTGTTTAATTTTTTGGGTTAAGAAATTATAAACCTCCCCATTAAAACACGCTTGGTATAAGAAGTGCTTTCAAATAAATACGCAACATTACAATGGAACAACAATGACAATTAGCGTATTTGATATATTCAAGATAGGAATCGGACCTTCAAGTTCACATACGGTTGGCCCCATGAAAGCAGCCCTTACCTTTGTTGAAACATTACAGCAACAACAGCTTTTACAAACAGTAGACAGTATTACCATAGATCTTTTTGGTTCACTCGGTGCGACCGGCAAAGGCCATGGCACACATAACGCTGTCATACTCGGTTTATTAGGCGAATCCCCAGAGTCAATCAATCCCGATACAATTGATATCAAACTCACATCGATAAGACAGACCTCTCAATTACCATTATTGAATCAGTTTAATATTCGCTTTAATGAATCTGAACACCTCATTTTTCACAGAAAAACATTAGCATTTCATACTAACGGTATGCGTTTTAGTGCAAAAGATAAAACCCAAAACAGCTTATTGGAAAAGGAATTTTACTCCGTAGGGGGTGGTTTTGTGGTGAGTGACTTAGGACTCTTAAATTCTGCTGAAAATAATGATGCCTGCTTTCCTTACCCCTTTAGAACAGCAGATGAATTATTAAAGCTCTGTATGATACATAAATGCTCCTTTAGCCATATTATGTTTAATAATGAAAAAGCCTGGCTAAGTGAACAGGAAATTAAAACCAAGCTGCTAAGCATTTGGCATGTGATGCAAGACTGTGTGCAACGAGGGCTAACTCAAACAGGCACCTTACCAGGGGGCATGAAAGTTAAACGCAGAGCAGCTGGCCTATATCAACAACTGACGGATCAAAAATCCAATTCTTCATCAAAAATGCCTATAGGAGCATCAGACTGGGTGAATTTATATGCCTTAGCCGTGAGTGAAGAAAATGCGGCTGGAGGTCGTGTTGTTACTGCGCCAACAAATGGCGCTGCAGGCATTATTCCTGCTGTATTACATTATTACTGGGAGTTTTGTGACGGCAATGAAGAAGGTGTTATCCGGTTTTTACTGACAGCGGGCGCTATTGGTTTTTTATATAAAGAGAATGCTTCAATTTCAGGTGCCGAAGTCGGATGCCAGGGGGAAGTGGGTGTTGCTTGTTCTATGGCAGCCGGAGCATTGGCGGAAGCCCTCGGTGGCACAGCTGAACAAGTCGAAAATGCAGCTGAAATTGGTATGGAACATAATTTAGGTTTAACTTGTGACCCTGTCGGGGGCTTAGTGCAGGTTCCCTGTATTGAACGAAATGCCATGGGTTCCGTTAAAGCCATTAATGCCGCTAGAATTGCCTTACGAGGTGATGGAACTCATTTTGTTTCTTTAGACAAAGTCATTAAAACCATGAAAGAAACTGGGGCTGATATGCAAACGAAATATAAAGAAACTTCCCGAGGCGGGTTGGCTGTTAATTTAATTGAGTGTTAACAGATCTGTTAAGGGTACATCTATTAATTCTGGCTAAGCAGATATGTGCTTAAATTTTTTGAGAACAAGGCGAATACCGCAGTTAATAGCAAGCTATTAACAAGGTTTTCAACGAAGTTATCGAACATTTTAAGTGCGTAGGTGCCAGTCATGAATTAATAGAGGTGCCCTTAAGTTAAATCACTTAAACATTATGGAACTGGGTTCAGATTATAACTAACCATTACCCAGTTCCTTTAAATATAAAAGGCTTACTTATCCTTCTTTTTAAGCATTTCTTTTACAAAAGGTAAACCAGTTTCCAGCCATTTGACCCATAGGAATTTAGAAGAACTTTTCACAAAACAAGAAAGTTTTTTAACAACTGTTGTTGCATCATCACAGCCAATTTTCTTCAGGCCACTCTCTACTACAGTACTCCATAGCGGGTATCTTTCCCCTTCCGCATTAACAAATGCTTTATTAAACAGCCACATTTCCAGAATTGAAACTGTCCACATAAAAGCAAATGCGATTGCCATACCTCCCCCAGCAAAAATAACTAACCATGCAAAAATAGGATGTAATTTGGTTAGCCACCAGGACAAAATATCTACCACTAAGAATATGTAGGGCATACCAATGGCAATACATTTATATTTATTGGTACTGGTTTCAGCAAAGGTAAAAATCAATCCGACAAACATAAAAATAAAACTAATGCCGAATAAATGAATATGTGAAACCCGTGTTAAAGAGGCAAAAGTCGCACCTTCATCTTGTTTAGTTAATTCTTTTAAGGCTTCAAAATCAGTAAAATCAGGGATTCCTGATGCACCTTCGTTATGGCACATCACACATTTGTTATCGATGATTTTTTTCACGCCCAAAGAGATATATTCAGAGTGTTTAGCCCCATCTCTATCCCATTGCATGATCACAAATCGCTCGGGATCAGTAGCATTGTCTTTCATCGAGCCATTAAGCTTGGTTTCCAGCACAGTACCTGAACGATTACCATAATAGCTGTATACAATGTCATCAACTGATAGTCCAAATTCTCCATCAGCCATACCATGTGTAAATAATATTTGAACTAACGCAAAAAAATAGCCAAATGCGACGGCTGTTAAATACCCAGTAAAAAGTACTTTTACAGGTGAATCAAAATCTTTTAAATGAGGAAGTTTATAAGTCATAGGTAGAGATAAAATAATTAAGGGCTATATTAGAAATATGTTTATATATTTATTTTCTATTGATTAAGGAGCCTCTGATTAAGTTGGTTATAATTTAGCGCAGAAAAAACTGTCGCTATTTTTCACTAAGTGAGAAGTAATAGTTATTCTATTGCGCCGATCTTCGTGAAAAATATCGGCTGCTTTAGCAAGCTAAAAATAATTGGACTTGATCAGAGGTTCCTTAACTACACTTAACCTTCATCCATATCTTCAAGCTCAAAATTAAGTGCTTTTGTAGAAATCCATAGCTCAGTGATTGATGTTAACAAGGACAATACAATTAAAACCATGGCGACTATAAAAATGATATTAGCCACTGACTGCATCCCTGCATAAATGAAGGCCATCGTCATAATGCAGCTAATAATTCCAGCCACTGCCAATATTTGCATCGTAATAATGAGCTGTATTCTGCACTTTAAACTGCCTATTTGTTTTTTTGTAAGAGGATTTTTCGATTTTTTAAATCGATCATGTAATTCCCTTATTCTATTAGCTATTGCAAGAAACCGATTAGCATAGGCTAAAAACAATACGGAAATAGCGGGAAACAAAAGCGCCGGCGTTGTAATACTAATATCCATTTTTATTCCGTTTTAATATCAACTAATAAAATTCTATCTTTATCCAGCCGGATAGAAAGGGTTTTACATAATAGCTCTGTATCAAAGTCTTTATACCTCTCAGATGCGACAAAACGGTGTAGGTCCTGACTTTCTGTTTTTTCTAACGCTAATAAATGATAAAAATACGACCGCCATGACCAGTTAAAACCGGTTTTTAAGGAATCGGTATACCACTTGCTATTTGTAAAATTAAAATTAGGCGATGTTTGTATACCTTGGTTATTACATAAATAAAACCGTAAAACCCCTGTTTCCTTGAAATTCAAGCTTTCTAACTCATTTAAATTAAAGTCATGCTGCAACTTCTCCTTTAAGCGAATAATTAATCGCTTAATTCCATTAATTTTAATAATTTTCTGTTGCTGCTTTACTAGCGTCTTATTTAAAAACTTAGATCTTAAGGAATTAATATGTTTCTCATACGCGAGTTCCTCCTGAAACTCCGCTTGTGCTTCTGAGAACAAAAAGCCTTGCAAAAATTGCGCGCCGCAGTTTAGACCAAAAACAAACTCATCAGCTGTTTCAACCCCTTCACAAACAATACGACAACCTGATCGTTTGCTGAGTCGTGCCAATAGATGAACAACATCACTTGCAATCCCACCTTTAGCTGCTTGCTTAAATAAACGCATATCTATTTTGATGATATCAGGCCTTATTGCCATCACTCTCTCAAGTTGAGAAAAACCAGCACCAAAATCATCAATAGCCACTTTTAAACCATTCTTTCTATAGACTCTAACCAACTTTACCAGTCGATCTATATCACCTTCTGTTTCAGTAATTTCTATAATTATTCTGCTTCGATCAATACCAAGCTCATCAATCATCTGTAATGTCGGTAACTCATTAATATTACTAACATACTCAATCCAGGCTGACGAAATGTTCAAGGTTAAATAACTTTGCCCTGGCAATTTAGAGAATTTCTCCAAGGCCTGTCTGCGGACACTTCTATCTAGTTCAATAAGCTGTATAACGTCAATATCTTTATTACAAAATATTTCTCCTGCTGAAACAACTTGCTTATTTTCATCCAATTGCCTAGCTAGCGCTTCATAGCCAATCACTTTTCCACTAGCAACGCCAATAATAGGCTGAAAGTAAGGGAAAATTTCATTCATTTGTTTCATAGTATTTTTCATTTAAGCAATTCAGCCATTGAAATAACATTTTTTGCCATTTCAGATATAACTATATTCCGGTCCATCGCTAGTTTTCTAAGCGTATGGTAAGACTCATCTTCAGAAAACCCGCGAGTTTTAATCAAAATGCCTTTAGCTCGATCAATCAATTTACGTTCTTCAAGTTTTAACTTAGTTTGTGTCAGTTCATCTTTGAGCTTTTTTTGTTCATTAAATCGAGCGATAGCAACATGTATAATTGATTTAACACGTTTACTTTCAATGCCATTAACAATATAAGCACTCACTCCCGTTTTAATGACTTTATTAATTGCTTTAGTATCATCCGCGTCTGAAAAAAGAATGATTGGAACGGCATAATCCTCATTTATTTTTACAATAACCTGTAAAACCATGTCAGTTAATTCACTGGCATTAAATAAGATAATAATCGGTCTGATGGTATCAATAAGCTGCGAAATATCCAGTTCTTGAATTGCCATTGTTACTGTATTAATACCTTGATTAATCAGTATTTTTTCTAGTTCTTTGCTGTTTGGTTTTTGTTCAATAACCAAAACATTTAAAGCATTCATAAAGGGCTATATTAATTGAGTTAATTTGGTTGCATTTCCTGACTAAAGCAGGATTCATGCCGACTATGATATTGAACTGTTTTTATCTCAAGTTTTAACTAGAGCGGCCATAAATAGCTTATTCGATGCAGATTATTGTAGCTGGAGGAGTGATACTGAATTGAATTAGGTGCACCCTCCTTTTCGATGCACCAAAAAGAACTACTCCATTATTTTAGGTAAAAATAAAAAGAAAGGAATTTAACAAATACGCGCGTCTCATTCCTTAGTGATAAAAACTTCCGAATGGATAGTGTTTAGAAGTTTACACCTGCTTGTAGCCAGAAATTTTGTGTGTCAGTTCCACGTTGATCTGCATCATAATAAGCATATTTAGCTAATAAGGAATAATGCTTGCCAAACTTCTTAACCACTAAAAAATCCCACTCTTTTCCGTAATCAATACTTCCAGTATCATCGGAAAAATCATGGTAAACACCCATTAATTTAACGCCATGAACTTTGCCACTAATAGCCGTATAGACATCTCGCAAACCATCGGCAGGTGTCGCTAAAAATTGATCAGACCAACCATTGAATGCGTGCCCTGTTGCAAGAGGTGTTGAAAAAGCACCTGTAGCAGTTCCGCCTAATTGCTCCATCCCAACTTTAGCCGTCACACCAAAGGCAGACGCTCCGCCCATCACATGATAATAATCTACTTCATATTGATTTGGATTTTGTTCAAAATCTTTTTGGAAAGCATATTCCAGTCTGTACAGTGCTTTAACATCATCAGCCACTTTTTTGCCGCCAACAAAACTAAGCCCATAGGTTTGGCTTGAAGCAGCATGACCTTCGTTATTATCAATCCAATAGCCGTAACCTGTAAGCTTCCCATAACCTTTAAAGTTATAAGCAACATTAGCAAGCTCTGTTTGCATAGGCTGAACAACTGATGTGATATGTTGTCTTTGGTTAATATACCCTACTTTGACCGTGGTGTTTGCTAGTGATTTATTAGTTACCATCACCGCATCATAAGTCGATTCCATTTGGCGCCAACCAACGTTACCAATAAAACGATCATTATCAATTTTAATGCGTTGACGACCTACTTTAACTTCTGTATCGGGAATCCCTTTGTAGCTAACCCACAATTGATTTAGCTCGTGTTCTTGTGGGTCTAGGATTTTTTCGTAGCCTGCTTTACCATTTCTACCACTATTATATGTATTAGCACCAAAATCCTGATTAGTTTCGTACTCAGCATACCCTTGCAGGCCTGCAAATTCAGGTGTTAAATAACCTAAGCGCAAACGAACTGTTGATGCATCAGCATGGTCTTTATCAGGATTTTTACTATCATCCTGCTCAAACCGATAGCGCAAATCAAATTTCACTTGCCCATATTTAGCATCCTCTTGACCAAATTTTAATGCGTTTTCGATCTCTTCATTAAACCCAGCAGTGGCAGTTTGTGTACCTGACATTGTCAGTAAAGCAATTGAGAAAGCAGACAAGCCTACGCGCCTACTTTTATTAAGTTTTTTATATATCGTCATATATGACTCCAAATTAATAATTAAAATAAATTGTTTATTACAAATTCATTTAAAAAACAGAAAGCACTAACACATTAAGTCAGCACCCTAGTGTGCTTGATCACACTCTTCCAAAAAGGTCAGTAAACTTTCCCTGTATTTGTAGTAATCCGGGTGCTCCAATAAGGTTTTTCGGGTTCTCGGTCTCGGTAGATCAATCTCTTCAATTTTCCCCACCTTGGCATGCGGGCCATTGGTCATCATCACTACTCGGTCAGCTAATAAAATAGCTTCATCCACATCATGAGTAACCATAATGGCTGTTACATGGGTTCTTTCCCAGACTTCCATTAATACTTCTTGTAATTCCCAACGTGTTAAAGAATCCAACATTCCGAAAGGCTCATCCAACAATAGAAGTTTTGGTGATAAGGCAAATGCACGGGCAATTCCCACACGTTGACGCATACCATTTGACATTTCACCAGTTTTTTTGCGTAACGATCCCCCTAAGCCAACACGGGTTAAATAATATTCAACAATATCGTCACGTTCAGACTTTGCGGCATGCGGATAAACTTTATCTACCCCTAAAGACACATTTTCAAATGCGGTTAACCACGGGAATAAACTGGGTGCCTGAAACACCACACCACGGTCAGGTCCAGCTCCCACAATCTCCCTATTATCAAGAATAATACCGCCTTCAGAAATATCATTTAAACCCGCTGTCATTGATAACACAGTTGATTTACCACACCCTGAATGGCCAATAATGGAAACAAATTCACCTTTCTTCATCATCAGCTCAAAACCATCAACCACTTTGACAGTTGAGTTCCCATCTGGCGTTGGATAAATTTTTGATAACTGTGAAAACTCAAGATAACGTGGTTTTCCTAAATCACTGGTGCTGGGCTTTAAAGCAGATGAATCATTCTCCCAATCATTGCTGGTATTAGGCTTGACAGAAGGCAGGATAATTTCATTACCTCCTGAATTTTGAGCATTTGCTATACCGATATCCATTAGGTATCTAGTAATTTCTGCACGCAAACGTTTAAATTCATCATTGTGGTTTAAAGCCGTTCTATCTCTTGGTCGATCAATATTCACTTTAAAATCAGGGCCAAAAGTGGCATCAGGCCCTGGGTTTAAGGGAATCACTCTATCTGCCATATAAATGGCTTCATCTACATCATTTGTAATTAAAATAACGGTTTTCTTTTCTTGCTGCCAGATTTGCAAAATTTCATCTTGCAAATTACCACGTGTTAAAGCGTCCAGTGCACTCAATGGTTCATCAAGTAACAATACCTCTGGGCTTGCCGCCAAAGCGCGCGCAACATTAACACGCTGACGCATACCACCCGATAATTCAGTCGGTTTTTTATCCATAGCCGAAGCCAGATTAACCATTTTGATGTATTTTTCAGTATGGGCATGTCGCTGTTCTTTCGACCAGTCTTTAAAAATTTCATCGACTGCCAAAGCCACATTTTCAAAGACAGTGAGCCAAGGCATTAAAGAATAATTCTGAAAAACTACCCCTCTATCTGGCCCTGGTCCAGCAATCGGTTTACCATGTATTAATGCCTCCCCTGAATCAGCATTAATTAACCCTGCGATAGTAGAAATTAATGTTGTTTTACCACTGCCAGAAAAACCAACAATAGCAACAAACTCTCCTTCTTTAATCTGTATATTTATATCTTTAAGGATTGATGCCTTATCTTTACCTTCACCGTATGTTTTACACACATTTTTTAATTCTAAAAATGGCTGTACTGGGTCATTAGAGGGCTCAGATACTTCATCGCTTACTATATTTTGTGCAGCTGACATAATAATTCTCCCTTAAATATCTCTACCAAAACAAAATATGTTTTGTAACGATTGCATAATTCGATCCAATGCAAAACCAATTAAACCAATGGTAAATACAGCCACCATGATTTTTCCTAAGGAGTGTGAACTGCCATTTTGAAACTCATCCCAGACAAATTTTCCTAAACCAGGATTTTGAGCCAACATTTCTGCCGCAATTAATACCATCCAACCCACTCCTAATGACAATCGCATCCCTGTAAAGATATAGGGTAAAGCTGATGGTAAAATTATTTTTTGTATTTGTGTTCTGTAGTTAAGACGTAATACTTTACCCACGTTAACCAAATCACTATCTATTGATGCAACACCTACCGCCGTATTGATCAATGTTGGCCATAATGAACATAAAGTCACGGTAACGGCTGAAGTAATAAAGGCTTTTTCAAACCAGGAATCTTCAGTTGTTACATAGACCGCGCTCACAATTAAAGTAACAATCGGCAACCAAGCTAAGGGGGAAACAGGTTTAAAAATTTGAATCAATGGATTCAGTGCCGTATTAAAGATGGGGCTCATGCCACAAATAATGCCCAATGGCACGGCAATCAGTGTTGCAATCACAAAACCTGCAAACACGGTATATAAACTGGTAATAATCTGATCCAGATAGGTTGGTTTACCCGTATACCCACGAATTTTGACTTTTGCATCAGGGTTTTTAGCTAATTTCTTTTCATTTCTAACACGTTGGCGTTCGTAAAAAGCCTCCTCCTTTTCCCTTTCAGCATAATGAGCATCTATCAGTCCGCCGGTTTCATACCAAACAGCTGCTGGACCAGGAATTGCACCTAAACTGGTTTTAATTTGTTGCGCAGAGGCGCTCCACAGACCTAAAAAAATCATGAAAGCAAGAATGGGAACCCCCATAATCAACCAAAGTTGACGCATTTGTTGTTGTGGGTTATCGCCTGCTGCAATTTTTACCAAAGGAACAAACCAAGTTAAACCTGTGATATTAAAAAATTTAATTAATTGATTACTCATTTTTTGACACCTATTCTGCGTCGTTGCATAAAATAATTCATTGTCATTGAGGAGCGAGAATTTAATCCCCGTTCCTAAGAGTGCTACTAAGAGAACTATTTGAATTTAAAAAAAGGTGATACATCCTTGTATCAAAAAGACATGCCTGTCAAAAGGTTGGTACACATGGGATCTTTTATATAATCAGTTATTACTCAACAATCTTTCCTGCAACTACTTTTTGCTTCCCTTTTAGACCAATTGGAAATTTTGCTAAATATTCATTAGGTTTACTTCCGTCATACGCAATTCCATCAATAAAATGTGTTTGTGCAGGTTTAAAACCCGATTCGCCCTCTGCAGGAAAATCAACGACTTTTGCTTTACCTTCAGCAATCAGTTCTTTAGCAGCTGCCATATAAATGTCAGGGCGATAAACTTTTTTAGCAATATCCATAAACCATGCATCATCTTTAGGCTCATTAATCTGCCCCCAACGACGCATTTGTGTCAAATACCAGATTGCATCACTGTAGTACGGGTAAGTTGCCTTGTTTCTAAAGAAAGTATTAAAGTCAGGCATAGGGCGTTTATCCCCTTTTTCATACTCAAACGTACCTGTCATACTATTAGCAATTACGTCATAATCTGCACCGACATATTTACTTTCAGATAAAATTTTCACCGCTTCGGGGCGATTTTTGTTGTTATCTGCATCAAGCCACATCGCTGCACGGATCAACGCTTTAACAACAGCTAAGTGAGTATTAGGATGTTTATCAGCCCACTCTTTGCTTACACCAAATACTTTTTCAGGGTTGTCTTTCCAAATTTCATAGTCTGTAATAACTGGAACACCAATGCCTTTAAAAACCGCTTGTTGATTCCAAGGTTCACCCACGCAATAGCCATAAATGGTTCCCGCTTCCATAGTGGCTGGCATTTGAGGTGGCGGTGTTACTGACAGCAATGCATCTGCATCAATCTGACCGCTAGTGTCATGAGGTGGAGAGTAATAACCTGGTTTAATACCGCCCGCCGCTAACCAGTAACGTAACTCATAGTTATGAGTTGACACGGGAAATACCATACCCATATTAAAGGGCTTGCCAGCCGCTTTATATTTTTCAACAACAGGTTTTAAAGAACTCGCATTAATCGGATGAACCGGTTTGCCACCTTCCATAGGCACATACGGTTTCATTTGTTTCCAAATATCATTAGATACGGTAATCGCATTACCATTTAAATCCATACTGAACGCAGTCACAATATCCGCTTTGGTGCCGAAACCAATGGTTGCACCTAAAGGCTGACCTGCCAGCATATGCGCACCATCTAACTCACCATTAATCACCCGGTCTAATAAAACCTTCCAGTTCGCTTGTGCCTGAACCTGCACATAAAGCCCTTCATCTTCAAAGTAGCCTTTTTCATAGGCAATCGCTAAAGGAGCCATATCTGTTAATTTGATAAAACCAAATTTAAGCTCTTCCTTTTCAAGATTTTCAACTGCTCCGACATTGGAGGCAAATGTTAATGTAGCTACCGAAACAGCCACAGATGCGGCTGAAAGCAGTTTCTTAACGGTAAAATTCCCAGCTTGTTTCATGTTAAACCCTATTATGTTAAAAATTTTAGGCAAAAAAAAAGGCGTCACTATGCCGAATGCTTTAATACATTCAGATAGTAGACGCCTTTGTCTTGTTGGCTCGCCATTGAGCCAGTTGTTTATTTACTCCATCGTTGGAGTGATATTAAGCATGCAAGCATGCATCATGCCAACAATAAATACCAATACAATTGCATTTAAAACCAATACCTTACACACTCCCAGCAATAATAAAACTAAATACTGTTAATCTTCTATCACTTCAAAACGCACCAATAGCGTACTTTTATGCCCATTATTAATCATTCCATAAGTTCTTTCATAGCCTAATAGGTTATGAATAGGGCTCTGTGCTAGTTGCTCGAATCTATAACCTTCCCCAAAGGTGTTATTCCGCTTGTTAGGTCGTTACCGAAAGGTGGTTGGCATGCCTTAATTGAAAATAGTAGAAAGGGATGAGCAACTAAATTATCAGGAGAAGATAGGGAGGGGAGTAATTGTTAAGTTAATGCTTAACAATTACTTAATCGTGTCACTAATCAATGATTGAGTTTGTGACACTTCGTGCTGTTTTTATTTGAAGGGGCGGTCAACGGTTTATTTCTGAACATTATGCCTATAGATAAAATTGGCCTTTTAGTTATACACGTACTTTTGTTTCACTAATCAGGTTCTCTAAGGGTATAGATAAGTTTGCATGTAGATTACGTATCATATTCAATGAAAGCCCCCTTTGATGATTTAAAACCTCAGATACTCTTCCTCTTCCACCAATGTATGGCTCTAAATCTTTTCTAGTGAGGTTCATCTGCTCCATCCTAAACTTTATGGCTTCGATTGGATCTGGTGGCAAAATCGGGTAATGAATTTTTTCATAATCATCAACCAAGATAAGTAGCACATCAAGTTTGTCAGCATCTTCTGTGCCTCCATCAATGCCCCACAATTCCTCAACTTTTGAAAGAGCTCTATCGTAGTCTTGTTCTGTTTTAATTGCTTGAATATCCATCATATTACCTCGACATCAATTTCATCATATTGTTTATGAGTACCAATAAACCTTATAAAACAAGCTTGTCGTCCATAATCAATGGATACTATCAATCTATACTTGTTTCCCGCAATATTGAATACAACTCGGTTATTTTTCAAAATACTTGCCGAACGGAATTTTGCTTTTATTTCTTGGGGTGTTTTCCATCTTGCTCTCAAGGTTTCTCCATGCCACACTTCTAATGAAGATTTAGCATCTTCATATTGTGGAGAAGACTCCCAAAATTCTCGTAATGTTCGTTTAGAAATAACTCTCATGAAAATAAATATACACCGATTCCATTACGGGATCAATATTAATTAATAACCATAAATTAAGCATATTTTTTCACATCCAAAACCTGGCAAACGACAGGCTTATTTTCTTTGCAACATACTACACATAAGAAGATATTGGCTCGTTGGAAACTTTAATGCACTATTTTATTTTCATATAAACCAGCAATTGGAAAGCAGAGATCATAATCATTCCACTCTAAATCACCTTCATCTATTTCGAATTTTGACAACTCTTCAGGAGATAAATATTTTCTGATTAGTGGATTAAGCGAACGAGATAAGAATGGATAAAAATCAATCACCTGCTGAGTTCTATCATTAAATTCCAATTCGAGCTTAAAATCACTTAACTGATTTACTTTTTCCACAGAAATAACTTGTTCATCTAAAATCATTTGATTCTCCTACTTATATTTTCACAAGAGATTTGCTTATGAAGCACAAAATAATCAATCCACTTTTTTACTATTTCATCAGCATAGGTATCAACAAATGCTTTAAAATCGCGTAAATTATTTGCTGGCAAAGGATTTTTACCTCTAACAGACTTAATATGAATTTCTTTTACTTCTCCGTTATCTATTATGATCTCAGCTTTTGATTCATGTCCTTAAAACTTTCCCATGGACATGAATAGACTCATGTTCATTGCTGTAAAACATAACGATAATACCGAAATATGTATATAACTTTGGCATAAATGATTCTGTTGATTTTAGCTTTTATATGGTACTAATTTATCTTTTAATTTCTGGCTTTGGTTAGACTGCAATCAGCCTAACAGGCCAATTCTAGATATAGTACTTTGATACACCTTTTTTGGTTGTGAGCTATTTTATTTAGAATGCGTACATTTCAAGTTGGCCGACCCCATGATTATCATTTTCATGAGCGTGGAGGGAGTAACTGTAGATTTATAAATTAGCTTGTTAATTTAAGAAGTAAGATAAATATCTCACTTCTTAAAAAACAATAATTTTACTTAGAATTCATAAAATCTTGCACGAAGTGTAT
>Ga0209395_1003579_pt1 | contig 19056 bp, 25 predicted proteins | sample GOMGulsemesocosm_3_FD_184635 | JGI IMG/M metagenome (GOLD analysis project Ga0209395, IMG submission 184635) | Methane-oxidizing microbial communities from mesocosms in the Gulf of Mexico - GOM9D Gulf of Mexico (SPAdes) (version 2) | ecosystem: Environmental > Aquatic > Marine > Cold seeps... | reverse complement strand
GCACACTTTGCATTATTCAATTACCTTGCACTTAAGCCGCTAACAGGTTAATTTTATTGTTAATAATTAATGCGAACTCTCGTTTATCTGAATTCAATAACGAGAAAACCGTATATACAAATGTTAGATTTTTGTGTTAAATACCCCTAATTTCAAGGAGAATGTTTTGCCAGGAATAGAAGAAAAAATTGCTATGGAAGCCATAAAACCAGCGAGTGGTTTTATAAATGCACTTCTAGCTCCCAAGATTGAAAAATTAAAATCATGGTCAAATGAAAAAGAATTAAAGGGGCAGTTAGATCCTGATAAGCTTTCCAAGGTTATGGAGGAATACTTAACCAAGCTATCTTTAAGGGTGAGTGAAATTACATCTATAGCTTTTCCTTTGATAAAGTTGGATATATTTAAAGCATATGAACCATTAGTTTTAGGAAGGCAACATTATAGTAACTCCCCAATTGAAAACGAAGTTGAACTTGCAAAGCTTATTGACGAAGAACTCAAGTCATACCTCATAATTGATAATGCAGGAATGGGGAAAAGTACTTTTTCAAAGTTTATTGTCGCATCTCTCCTATATAAATCAAAAAGAGTTCCGCTATTCTTTGAGCTAAGAAAAATTAACCAAGAAATTGATTTAGTTGAAAACTTAGCCAAAGAGCTGGATTTTCCGGGTAGAGTTTTTGATCGGGCTTTGTTTTATAAACTGCTTCAGCTTGGCAAGTTTTATGTAATAATTGATGGCTTCGATGAAGTGGCATTAGATTACCAAGAAACTCTCTCTAATCAAATTAATGAGTTATCTCTTAAAGGCGGAGACAATATAATTCTATTGACTTCTAGACCACAAGATACCTTGCCTGACATCGTAAAATCTGACGCGTTAAGGTTTAAACCTTTCTCACAGACACAAGCTATATCATTATTGAAAAGATATGATGACATATCTGGCTTAACCATTGGTGAAGAGTTAACACAACAAATAGATAGTGTTCCTCAAAAATTTATTGAAAGCCCTTTATTAGTTTCTCTGTTGTATCGAACATTCGGGGTAAACAAGTCTATTGCAGAAAAAACATGTACATTTTATGAAGAAATTTATCATGCTCTATATAAGGGACATGACCTAATTAATAAAAATGGTTATGGAAGAGAGAAAAAGTCAGATTTAGATTTTGAAGACTTCAGAAAGCTATTAAGAGCAATGTGCTACTTTATGATGTTAAACAGGAAGACTTCTTTTGAAAGTTGGAGCGAAGCAACAAAATTCGTTGATAAAGCCAGCTCAATAAGCTCAATTACTCCGAGTTCCGCTTCTAACTTCATAGATGATTTACTTGTTTCAGTTCCATTGATGCATAGAGAAGGTCCAGAAATAAAGTTTTTTCATAAAACATTGTTAGAGTACTTTTCAGCAGAATATATACTTTTCCATCAATCTAGCTCTAAAGTATTAAGTAAATTGTTTAATAGCATACTAGCTCCTAGTTTCAACAAAACTTTTGAGTTTCTGTTTGAGCTGAACTCCTCTTTATTTGACGGCGTAATAACATATCATTTCGCAAAATTGGCTGAAGAAGTAATTTGTAACGGCGATATTCTTGAACAAGCACTACATTCACTAATATTTAACAAACGATGCAAAATTGGTCTTTGGCGGCACAGCGAACACAGTCTAAAGCTCGATGGGCATGATGAACTTGTATTTGATGGTAGCGATGCCGAGTTACTTGAAGAAGGTTATCTTACAGCCACATGGAATGAGGGGCTCTTGAATGGAGAAAGATACTTTATCGTACTTTCTTTTACTGATGTTTCCATAAACTATCATTCATGTGCATGGAAATCGATATCACAGCCAACCACATTCGAAGGGCACGAAAGAGATGAAGTCTCAAGTGAAGAAATGAATAAATTGTTCCAATCTTTAGGTGAAAATCACTGGAATCATTTGGATTGCGACTTAATTGATAAAATTAAAGGTGTATCTGGTATTTTAAATATGATAATCAACTCAATACCCTCAGATAGATTTAATGATTCTGCGAAGGTAAGGTTACTATCAAAAATAAAAATAGAAGCAATTCTCGATAAAGTAAGGAAAGAAGAAGAATTTACTGAAGAAACAGAGCAGTTCTTGTAATGAAAATCTAACAAGTTGCTTAAACGGACAAAAAACAGCTGGCTTTTGCTCGTTCCTCGCTAATTTTAGCCAGCTATTTTATTGCCGCTTAGCAAAGCGTTAGCAATACAAGTCATCGTCAGGAGAATAAATGCCACATTTTGTAATGGACTGCTCTGAAAGCGTCTTTAAAGCCCATGATGAAGAATATATCATCGAACAAATTCATCTTGTAGCTAACTCAACTGGGTTATTCGATGAAGGCGATATTAAAGTTAGAGTAAATCCATTTGAAAAATATTCAGTGGGCAATAAACGTGAAGATTTCATCCATGTTTTTGCTCATATAATGCAGGGAAGAACAACTGAGCAAAAAGCAAACCTATCAAAAAAAGTGGTTGCTAAGCTTGTTGCTTTGTTTCCCGACATTCCGAATATTGCAATTAATATTAGTGATTTTGAAAAGGCTACTTATTGCAATCGCGCTATGTTGTAGTGCAATGTATTGCTAATCGGGTAGCCGGAGGTCTCTAACCTCCAGCCCCCACACCACCCATCGTGCGGGTCCGCAATGGGCGGTTCATCTTCAGTAATGAATATTTATCCACGTTTCTCTCAAGGATACTAATCCTTGTCGTTCTAACTCTTATTGTTGAAATAAAGCATTACTTATCGCTATGTTAATTCCTTTTGTTTTAGAACTACGGCACGGCCCTTTACTGGTTATGCCGCAAGAAATAGCAAGATGTTCACTAACACCAAGTTTGATTAAACTTCTTACTTTAGTCCTCGGTTTTCGCCATTGCCGCCAGTAGCACATACGTAATCGACGACGGATCCAACTATCGATATCTACCGTCCATTGGTACGCGTTGGCAATGAGAAAATAATTTCCCCAGCCCCGTAAAAACTGATTAAGTTTGTAAATTTGCACTTTCATTGCAATGCCCCAATTGCGATTCGTTAACGCTTTCACTTTGGCTTTAAATAATGTCAAAGCCTTGTCGTGAATTTGTAACCGTCCACGTTGGAATGTAAAACCGAGGAATTTTGAACCTGATACGGATCCAACTCGGATTTTCTTTTCATTTATAATCAATTTTAACCGTTTGCTGATAAAGTGACTAAGTTAATACCCATGCTGGGCCTACACAAGAATTTAAGCGGGCGTTATAGCTCATTCGTATCCCATCTTGATTTCTATACGCTAACTGCGTACACTTTATCTATGGAATGCATATTTGTAGAATCAAAAATATTTGAGAAATACCGAGATGAACACCTCAGTGATGAAGATTTTAGATTGTTTCAAGCTGAGCTAATGTCAAACCCGAAGCAGGGGAATGTGATTCAAGGTACAGGTGGTTTGCGAAAGGTTAGAGTTGCAAGTAAGGGTAAAGGCAAACGTGGTGGTTCACGTGTTATTTATTATTTCCTTGATGAGAAACGACGTTTCTATTTACTTACTATTTATGGAAAAAGTGAAATGTCGGATTTAACCGCAGATCAAAAGAAACAGTTAAAGTCTTTTATGGAGGTATGGCGTAATGAGCAATCGTGATTTATTTACAGAATTAAGCTCGGCTCTTGTTGAAGCGAAAGAGCATTCAGAGGGGAAACTTACCCTTAAAACACACCAGATTAATGATGTAAGTGAACTTGATATCTCACCTAGTGAAATTGTACATATTAGAGAAAAGTTTAATATGTCACGTGGTGTGTTTGCTAGCTTACTTCATACATCATCTCGTACTTTAGAGAACTGGGAGCAAGGACGCAGTGCTCCAAATGGGCAAGCTGTTACTCTTTTGAAGTTAGTACAACGTCATCCAGAAACACTCACGCACATAGCAGAGCTATAATCGGGTAGCCGGAGGTCTCTAATCTCCAGCCCCCACGCCACCCAGCGTGCGGGTCCGTAATGAATATTTATCCACGTTTCTCTTAGTGATACTAACCCTTTGCTAGTTATGCCGCAAGAAATAGCAAGATGTTCACTAACTGGTTCGCCCCAAGGTCAGCCACGACTTAAGACAAAAAGAAAAGCTTGATAAAGCGCAGATAAGATTGAGATTATTGTTCTATAAGCCCACGTTTATTGGTAGGTGGGGTTAATTGACCGCTTACGTTCATAATATCGAGAAACTACGAAAGAACCTGAGTTGATGGGCGGTGCTTTTCAATATATGGCCAACAAAACGTCTTCTATAGTATCGCTATCCGCCTTTGGGGCTCCCCCCCCCCACTAAAAACAACATTCCCACCGAATAATGACTTAATGATTGAAATCGTTGATTATCTCCACTATTGTTTTGGTACTAATAAATTAGGGCTGAGGATGATAATTTTACAGCCTCGTTATATTTTTTAATTCGTGCATTTGTGCACATAATTTTTTAAGGATAAAGAATGAAAGTTCTATTTAAAGCTATATCGGTAATTCTCTTAACAATGTCATCTTTGGCTTATGCCAATGAAAATGTCACATTGAAACTTGATATGTTTATTAACAACGAGCTTGTAAAACCGATTGTGCTAAAAGGTCACATGGCTGAAAGTTTTACAGTTAAAATCGATGGCGAAGTGAAATACGATATTGTACCAACTATGGAAGGTGGGGCAGTTAAGCTATCAACTATTTACTATACATATTCTGAAGGCGCATTCGTCCAAAAAGAAAAACCTGTTCTTGTTACAGCTCTAAATCAAGTCGCAACAATTGAAATTGGTACAGAAGATGCCAAGGTTTACAAAATTCAAATCACACCGCAATTAAAAATATAATCGGGTAATCGGAGGTATCTAACCTCCCCCCACACCACCCATCGCGTAGTTCCGCAATGGGCGGTTCATCTTCCGTAATGAATATTTATCCACGTTTATCTTAGTTATACTAATCCTGCCGTTCTAACTCTTATTGTTGAAATAAAGCATTACTGATCGCTATGTTAATCCCTTTTTTTAGAACTACGGCACGGCCCTTTGCTGGTTATGCCGCAAGAAATAGCAAGATCTTCACTAACTGATTCGCCCCAAGGTCAGCCACGGCTTAACACAAAAAGAAAAACTTGATAAAAACGCAGATAATATTGAGAAATTTCTAGCGTCAAGTGAAGATAAACGTGGCAGTAAAAACAAACCAGTGAATGCGCAGTGGTAAATGTACTGCCTTGTTCATAATATCGAGAAGCTACGAAATAGCCTGAATTGATGGGGCGGTGTTTTTCAAAATATGGCTAACAAAGCGGCTTTAATCGTATCGCTGTCCGCCTTTTAGGCTCAAATACCCCACTAAAAATAAAAACAATATTGCTGCCGAATAATCACTTAATAATTGAAATCGTAGATTATCTCAACTATTGTTTTGGTATTAATAAATTAGGGCTGAGAATGATAAATTCTACAGCCTCTTTATGTTTCAAAGAATCTCAAGCAAGCCGACTCAGTCGACAACTTGTTTGAAGTAGGGAGCTAGCTGGCTCCTGTTTGCAGTCCTAGCAGATTGCTGAAGGTGAAATTTGTAGAGGACTTATAATCTGTCGCGTCGAGCCGCGTAATAATCGTCAGCCCTATTATAAGCAACCGAAGCACTTCGTAGCCGTTGCTCATAGCCGATTCGCGATAGGTAGTGAGCGAGCGCCCGCAAGGCGCTATATAAATGCGAGTCTTTCATGACTCAACCGGTTGAGTCGGTTAATTGGGAAATATTCCATGAATACCAAACTCACCATACAGATTAAAGTAGATGTTGCGCGAATAATAACTGCCTTAACAGGTTTGTGTTTTGCCGTTGCGCATTTGACTGGTTATCTGTAAAAGTCCTGCGGTTAGCTGCAAGTTAACCGCAGGCATCAAACTATAAGTTTGTCAACAAAGACAAATTTTAGCTACGCATTTTGTGTCACCGCTGCGCGTCAATATCACACAAACTGCTTCACAAAAATTAGCCTGTTACAAAGGCGCTAAACCGTAGATCAAGTTTTCCTACCAACCTGACACCTTTAAGGTTACAATGGTCGAATGATAAAAAATTTCATTCATAAAGGACTTCGTAAGTTTTATGCTTCAGGCAGTACTGCGGGGATACAAAAAAAACACGAAAAGAAACTACGTCTTATTTTAGCCAACTTAGATCAAGCTGAAATTTCTGATGATATGGATCTTCCCGGTCTATTTATGCATCAACTTAAAGGTGATAGAAAAGATATTTGGTCAGTCCGAGTAAGTGGGAATTGGCGAATAACATATAGGTTTACAGGACGTGATGTTGAAATAGTAAATTATGAGGATTACCACTAATGGCTATGTTTAACCCCGCTCATCCGGGAGAAATATTAAAAGAATTAGTGATCGACTCTTTAGAGTTAACGATCACCGACGTTGCTAAGCATCTTGATGTGAGTCGTAAGACTTTATCTAAAATTTTGAATGCTAAAGGTTCTATTACACCCGTAATGGCTGTACGTCTAGAGTTAGCTTTTAGTAAACCATCAGCTGATCATTGGCTTCGCCTACAGAACGCACATGATTTATGGCAAACAAGGAAAGAGCAAAAATCATTGCACGTTTCTCCATATAACTTTCAAGTGGCGTAATACGGTTTAATCGGGTAGCCGGAGGTCTCTAACCTCCAGCCCCCCATCATGGATATTCAATGTTTTCTCATCTTCCGTTATCAATATTCATCCCCTCCAATTCTCCCCTATTGTTCACATTCAAACATAGAAGGAGCATGTGTAATGAACTCAGGTAATCAAGGTCTCGCGCTCGTTATCACCGGTGTGTTTAGTATCGTGGTGTTTGTTTTACTCTATGGTTTTTTTAAAAAAAATAGCGATAAGCGGTCGTTAAATTGCCTATTGAATAAATTTCTCAAGTTTGGTTCGTTCTATTGGGTTGGTGCATCCGTTTTCGCTTATTTGGCACACGATAGAGATATTTTTGACATTGAACTAACAATCCTTAACGGTTTTTTTTATTACTTATGGTTCATCGTATCAGCAGGCTCTGCGGTTACGGCAGCAAAAGACTCCCTCTCAAATGAATAAGGCAACCAAGATATGAATAGTAAAAGCGATGAGCGCATTGCAAAAATGACATTTTCGTCGGTTTACCCGATGTATGTCGCCAAAGTAGAGAAAAAAGGTCGAACACAACAAGAGCTCGACCAAGTAATTTCATGGTTAACCGGTTTTAGCCAAGCAGCGCTTGAAGCGCAAATCGAAGACACAGCGACCTTTAGCCAATTCTTTGCACAGGCAACACTCAATAAGAATGCTTCGCTTATCACTGGCGTGATATGTGGTCATCGGGTTGAAGAGATTGAAAATACATTAACTCAACAAGTCAGGTATTTAGATAAGCTGGTTGACGAATTAGCCAAAGGCCGAAAAATGGAAAAGATTCTTAGGAGCGCATAACATGCAATATGATGCCGACAGCCCGCAAGCCTATATCGATGCCCTAGCGCTCGATTGGAGAAAAGATAAACTCGCGCAGCTGCGCGCATTAATCCTCTCAACATCAAGCGAGTTGGTCGAATGCATCAACTACAAAATGTTATGTTATCGATTAAACGATAACACGGTATTTCACCTCAACGCGCAAAAAGGCTATGTCAGCTTGTATGTTGGCGATATCAAAAAAATTGATCCGGGCAACACCTTATTATCCGGCCTTAACGTTGGCAAAGGCTGTATCCGTTTAACCAAATCAATCGATATTAAGACCACCCAGCTTGATCAATTTATTGCCCGTGCGATTAAATTATCGCAACAAGGCATTGATTTGGACTGTTGAAATAGCATTGCGACGGCCACCAAAGGTCGATATTAGAGCCACATTTATGTTCTCCTTAACGCGTATATACCTTATGTTGTCTTTTATGTGCTTTGACATTAAAATCTAACAAGTTTATTTCATTGAATGAAAGATTTATCTAAGGGAAAACATGGAAGCGGCATCGGGAATATCAGCATTAATAGGTTTTTTGGGCGGTTTATTTGGGGTTTTAGTTGGCGCGTACTTGTCGTATCGCTCAACGTTACTCATTGAGAGAAAGAAACAGACCACTGATTTATTTATGTTCTATTCATCAGCGGAGTTTACGGTTGCGCGCAACGACACAGGCACTTTATTTAGAGTGGAACTTCACAACGGAAAAGATAACTCTTGGAGCGGACTTCATGCCCGATTTGAAGGGAGCGAACAATGGGAAAGAATATCAATGGTCGATCATTTCTTTAGAAGTATTTACTTTCTATCTCAAGACAATTTAATTGATAAAAAACTCACAAAAATACTGTTTAAAGATATTAATAACCATTGGTACAAGCGATATTTTGCGATAATTGATAAAGCGTCTAACAACCCAACGTTGGGCACACAAACCAAGTTAAATAATTGGTTTAATGATAAATAATCATTGTCGTTCGAAAAAGCCCAGTAACCTTTGGGTTACTGGGTAGCAAGCTTTCCATGAGCATAACTAAAACGGTGCAACATCATCATAGGGTTCGGTAGGGACAGTCCAACGCTGATGAGGTTCAGCCTGTATCAACTGTGTGCCTTGTCGCGGTATTTGCATGCGATCGCCATACAACCACAACACCAAATTAGTGCGTTCACCGCTGGTAATTGGCTGCGCGGCATGGGCGACACTACCACGGTGAATCATTGCAATCCCCGGCTTGAAGGTCAGTCGATTCGCGCCTTTGGTGTTTTTATCGTAAAAGTCGACCTCAGAGCCACCAAACGCCTCTCCTGGTAAATTAATATTAACGTTGAGTGTGACAGACGATGCATCCGTATGGAGACGCAGTGACGTATCAACTCCCGCTTGATAGTTAATGGAAAAGCCAAACGTTTGGCTGTCATAGCCCATGATTTCAGGAAACAACAACCGCGCTATCGGACGCATATACGTATCTAATATCTGACGATACAAGGTTTGAAAGCTCGGCGCGGCAAGATAACCTTCCGAACGAGGGTCCAGCATCGCACCGTAGCGGTTTAATGCAATGCCATAGGGTGGGCGCATTGGTATTTTCGCATCGGCTGCCCTTTCTAAATAATCACGCAAATAAGCCAGACGCTGTGGGTCAAACAATTGAAATTCGAACACACCGGCAGACACTTCCGTTAACAGATCAAGCACCGCAATTTCTTTGGTTGGATCGTCCCAAGCTTGTTTTACAGCGTCACGTAACTTAGGGTCAAGTAGTGAGTCATCAATATGATTGGCAAGTTCGGCATTATCCCACTCTTGCCATGCATCACTTAGCAAGCGACGATTGTCGTTCCAAAATTTACCGACGGATGGTGCGCGCATCAACATCGCGTCTCGTGTTGGTAATATCAAGGCGCGAGCGCTCTGCAATGGGCTAAGTGAGGTGCTCTCTTTTATCATTGTGTTATTCATCCCGCTCTCTCCTTTCGATTATTGAGTCATTGTATGAATGAGCGGCTAATTTATTACATTCACAAACGTAGATAAAGAGCACCAACAAAGAGACAGTATCTACATTTTATATATAATAACAAGAATATTGAGGATTAGGACTTTTAGAGATGTTCGTATACTCTTGAGCAATGAAAGGATGCATCCATTTCCCCTACAAGTTAATCATGTAACACGGAGAATCACTCAGTTTGAAGATTAAAATATCCGAAAAAGACTTACTCAATTGCTATCGACTCCACGGTAAAATAACAAAAAATCACATTCTTTTACTTGGCGGGTTAGTCATTGCTGCGATTGTTATTGCGTCGCAATCCGGACTAATGGCGCTGGTTTATGCCGTTGCAGGTTCTGTTGGTGGATTGTTAGGGATCGTCGTTTATTACACCTTAATCATGCCGTTTAAATCGAAAAAGATCTATCGTCAGCAAAAGTCACTGCACACTGGATTTGAGCTAACGCTTACCGAACACGCTATCAACATAACCTCAGCTAATGCCTGCGTAACGACTCCATGGCACGAGTTTCATCAATACAAGCAAAACAAAGGTTATGTATTGCTCTATCATTCTGACGTGCTATTTCTGATGCTCCCAAAGCAACAATTAACTGATGAGCTAAATACAACACTGCAAAGTCATCTTGGTAAAATACCGAGGCAATGAACTTGGTGGCGCCAGACTTTCTTGCGCAATAGATGGCAAAAAAAGAATAACTAAACTACTGTTATAGCATTAAATATTATCTATCTAGAGCATTACATGCAACGAATTATTACCGCATTACTCGTCATTGTTGGCGTCATTCATCTATTGCCTTTGTCCGGCGTCTTGGGAGCACAGGAGCTCTCCACGTTGTATGGACTTTCATTGCACGAGTCGAACATTTCCATTTTAATGCGTCATCGCGCGGTGATGTTTGGATTATTTGGCGCGTTCTTTATTTATGCAGGGTTTAAAAAACAGTACCAGCCGCTTGCCTTCGTTACTGCGCTTGTCAGCGTCGTTTCCTTTCTCGCGATAGCGTGGTCTACCGGCGAATATAATGCGGCAATCAACAAAGTAGTAATTGCTGATCTTGTTGCGCTTATTTGTGTCTTATTAGCAATTATTTTGTCGACATTTTCAGTCAAAACATCTGATTCATCACCCAGCGAAAATTAATGGACTTATCATCGTCTTGCGTTACTATGAAATGATAATTACATTTAATAGTTAAAGGAAACGATATGTTCAGTCACGTAATGATCGGCGCAAATGATATTGAAGCATCAAAGAAATTTTATGATGCTATTTTAGAGACAATGGGTCATAAGCCAGGCGTTATTGATGAAAAAGGCCGTTGCTTTTACTTCACCCCTACTGGCGTATTTGCACTGACTAAGCCAATTAATGGTGAAGAAGCCTGTCATGGTAATGGATCAACCATCGGTTTTGCCGCTGAAAATACTGATATTGCTGATGCATGGCATGCCGCTGGCGTTGCAAATGGTGGAACAGCATGTGAAGACAAACCAGGTGCTCGTGAAGGGACGATTGGTAAGCTTTATCTGGCATATCTACGTGATCCTTCTGGCAATAAGATTTGTGCACTACACAGACTTGCCTAGGTAATATCGCCAATCTATTTATTGGCTTCTACCCAAGAAGCCAATCATATTCCCCTTTCACTACAAAGTATCCGATCTCACTGTTTTTTAGTTAAAATAATACAGCGCGCAATACCGGAAAGGCTAACTACGTGATTTATAACCATATAAATACTGGCCTAACATTTGCTTTATTGTTTCCACAAAACAACAACCAACATTTATTTAAGAGGAATTAATCATGGAAGCAAACCTTTGGGTATTTTTAAGTATCGGCGCAATATTCGTTTCGTTATTTCTAATCACAGTTGTAATGACTGTGCATAAAAAGTCGATGAAAGAGCTAGAAGTGGAAGCATTACGAATTAAGAAAGCCGATATCCAAGCGGAAATAGAATCAGCCGTGAACAAAGCGTTGGCAGTACAAGCTAGTCGCCTCGAAGTCCTAGAAGCAATAGTGACCGACGATAGTTACCAATTGAATGAAAAAATCACGCGACTAAAATAATAATCGATAAGCGAACGATGCCCAGAGTGCATAGTTCGCATATACGATAAACGTGATTTAATCTCTTGGCGAAGAGGTAACTAGGCTGTCAGTCCCTTTGCTCACGCCAAAGACATCTTTTTTGTCAAAACCCAATGTCACGTGAAAGTCTTTGGGTTTTAAACCAAATTTCGCACGTACCTCTTGCCCTTCTGGCGATGATGCTACGACAAAGAACGTTTGGTTATCCCCTTTACTCGCCTGACCAAGCCCGATCAGCTCAAAACTGAGCGATGGTATTTGATCAAGTTTAATCGATGTTAGATCCGGATATTCAAACGGATTAATCAACGTGATATGAAAACTGTGATGATCTCGCGCCGCTTGATTGTGGCGTAGCTTGGTAAACGCCGTGTCACCCACCAGCTCGCTTAGTTGATTTAACGGCCCTTGGATCAGCGATTGCTCGACAGCAAAACCAATGTAACTAAGCCCGCCACTGTCTTGTAGAAATTGTGGCGCTAGTGTCACCGATTGGCGGTTCATGGCAGAAGCTCCGACGCTAATTATCATTAAAACTATTGCTAAAACTCGTAACATTTTTAGGCTCCTAAGATATTTTGTCCACACACGCGCAGCACATTACCCGAAAGCCCCTGCGCTTGCGGGGCAGCAAACATTGCTACCGTTTCTGCGACATCGATTGGCAAACCGCCTTGTGATAAAGAACACACACGACGCCCCATTTGACGCGTCAGAAATGGTACAGCGCCAGTCATTTTGGTTTCGATAAACCCGGGCGCGACCGCGTTAATAGTAATGTTTTTCTGTGCCAATGGCGCTTTTAGTCCCTCCACCATGCCAATCACACCCGCTTTAGATGTTGCATAGTTTGTCTGGCCGACATTACCTGCGATACCGCTAATCGACGACACACCAATAATACGTCCGCCATTAGCGATTAAATCGTTCGATAGTAAATAATCATTAACCGCTTCAATGGCACACAGGTTAATGTTCATCAACATATCCCATTGCTGAGGCTGCATGCGACTGAGCATTTTATCGCGAGTAACACCGGCGTTATGGACAATAATATCGAGCTGGCGGGCGCCAAGATGTTCGGCGATAGCACTGCCTGCACCATCGCTGCTAATATCGAGCGCTAATGTTTCACCGCCACATTCATTCATCGCCGTTTTTAATCCACTCTCTTGCCCCGGAATGTCGAGCCCAATCACAGTAGCACCGTCACGGCGTAATGTTTTTGCCATCGCCAGTCCAATGCCCTGCGTGGCGCCTGTAACTAATGCCAGTTTACCCGCCAGTGGCTTTTCAACCTCATTAGCACCGGCATCTGCGCGTTGTACACTAACTACCTGTCCAGTGACGTAGACATTACGCTTAGAGCAAAAGAAGCTCAGCGGCGCGGCAATCGCACTGTCACTATCTGTCGTGGCGTAGATCAGATTAGCCGTCGCACCTTTGCGCCCTAGCTCTTTGGCTAAAGATTTGACAAAACCAAGTAATGCGCGCTGTGCTGTGCGTTTTTTGACATCATTCAATGTGCTGGGTTCAATGCCAATAATGACAACTTTAGCGTTGCGATTTAAGGTTGATATTCTCGCTGACAAGGTTTGGTAGAGTGCTGACAACGCTGTGCTGTTTTCGATGCCAGAAGCATCGAACACCACACCATTGCTACGCTCATTTGCGTTATTAGTCTCGTTATCGCCAAGCACTGACGTGATCGCGGCGGTAAATAAACCACCAGCCGCTTGCTCTATCGCTATATTATCGACTAATAGCCACGGCTTATCACCAGCGCGTTGTAAGACAGGAGGAACAGGCAGGCCAAGGCTACTGCACAGAAATTTTCCGAAAGGTCGGTTGGCAAAACGTAAATAGGAGTCACTCATACTAATCAGCTTTTCTTATAATAATTTTGCCAACACAGTAGCTTGTTTTTAGTTCTTTTTCAAACTAGTGTTTTATTTGTACAATTTAGGACTTAGTCGCCCAAGCCTCCCATGCACAAATATTTAATCTCAAGGTAATCATCCAAACCGTATTTTGAGCCTTCGCGACCGTTGCCAGATTGTTTCATCCCCCCAAAAGGTGCAGCGGCATTTGAAATACTGCCTTCATTAATGCCTACCATGCCAAACTCTAGCGCTTCACCTACTCGCCAAACACGACCGATATCACGGCTGTAAAAATAGGCAGCAAGACCATATTCGGTGTCGTTTGCCAACGCAATAGCTTGCGCCTCTGTCTCAAACTCGATGATAGGTGCCACCGGGCCAAATATTTCATTTGCAGCGATTGGCATCTCATTAGTCACATTGTTTAGTACGGTCGCTGGATAGAAGTTACTATCGTTATTACGCTCACCACCTAATAAGAGTGATGCGCCTTGTGCCAATGAGTCTTGCACCAGTCGATCGACATTAGTCACCGCATTAGCAGATATTAATGGTCCGAGTTCAACGTCATCCGCCACGCCATCACCGCTTTTTAGCGCCGCGACCGCCGCAACGAACTTATCAGTAAATTGCTGAGCAACACCCTGCTGGATCAAGAAGCGATTACTACAAACGCATGTTTGGCCGGCATTGCGAAATTTGGAGGCGATCGCCCCTTGCACGGCGGCATCAATATCGGCATCGTCAAAGACAATAAATGGTGCATTACCGCCAAGCTCCATCGAGACCTTTTTGACGGTACTGGCGCATTGGGTTAACAATATTTTTCCTACCGCTGTCGAGCCGGTAAAGGTGAACTTAGCAACGTCGGGATGCTCAGTAAGCACTCGCCCAATACCAGGTGCATCATCACCAATCACCACATTGAAGACACCAGCAGGAATGCCAGCACGATCAGCTAACTCGGCCATCGCTAATGCCGATAATGGTGTTTCAATCGCTGGGCGCACCACAAACGTACAGCCTGAAGCTAGAGCCGCTGCTGCTTTGCGAGCGATCATGGCATTGGGGAAATTCCAAGGAGTAATAGAGGCAACAACGCCCACAGGCTGTTTGATCACAACGAGGCGTTTATCGTGAGAAGGTGCAGGAATAGTATCGCCATAAACCCGCTTGCCCTCTTCACTAAACCATTGAAGAAATGAAGCACCATAGGCAATCTCGCCTTTGGCTTCTTTGAGCGGTTTACCTTGTTCTAAGGTGAGTAATAACGCTAAGTCATCTTGATGGGCGATGATCAAGTCAAACCAAGCTAGCAGTAGTGCACCGCGTTCATTGGCAGATTTAGCCGACCACGACGGTAGTGCCGCCTTGGCACTGACTATCGCTAACACCGCCTCATCGGCACCAGCATTATCAACCCGGGCGATGACATGACCGTCGCTCGGGTTACTTACCGCTACATGTTCACTCGAAGAATGCCAACAACCATTGATGTAAGACTGAGTCTTCATTAACGCTGGATCTTGTAGTGATTTCATCTTGCTTCTCCGATTAATACGGTAAGAAGTTAAATGAGTAGCTAATACTGGTTTGTTCGCTCACATCCTTACCGAAATTGATTAGTTTAAGGCGTGCTATTAACTTACGCTCTAATGCTGGTGAGTCTAGCTCACTACTAACAATATCGCACGCAGAAACTTGACCACTCGGTTCAACGACTATCAGCATGGTCACTTTACCTTCAAGCGAAGGATCTTTACGCAATGCACGGCGATAGATGGTATAAAACGCCCCTTTGTTGCGATCCAGGACTAAACGGATAGCATCAATTTTACGCTTGGTCGATTGTGCATCACCTTGACTTGTGGCTGAGTGTTGCTCGCCAACTTCAGTCGCCGTGCCACCACGTTGACCACCAACGACGTCTTTAGCCGCCAACACGACAACATCACGATTGACTAAGGCGACATCACTCGTTCCTGTTGTTGTATCAACCTGCCCACTTGCGGCGACGGTTTTTACTTCAAACGCTTTGACCGTCTCAGCTTCTGGCGCCGCTTCAACAGGACTAATCATTTTTTGCACTGGACTAGGTAAGTCGACCATGTCACGCATTGCTGCAAGATCATCGGCCATCGCGAGTAAACCACTACTTTGCGCAAGCTTCTTAGCCTCTGCTACTTTGACATCTATTGGCTCTTCGATGACTTTCGCTTTTATTTCGACCGGTTTTTTCTCAGGTTCTGGTTCTGGCTCGGGTTCCGGTTCGGGCTCATCCTCGACCTTAGGCGGCACGATTTTTGGCTTTTCTTCGATTTCAATACGCTCAATTATCTTGGTCAATTGCGGTGGTAATTTTTCTTTTTCTGCACGCGTTACAGGCGGCAGTTGAGTCCATTTCACCACGCCAGAAAAGATCAAAGTAGCAATGAGAAACAGCCAAGTAATGCGATTGAATATCTTATTATCGCCCGCACGATCCTCCCAGAAGGAAAACTCAGCGGTTTGATTATAACTAACTGTCGGATTGGACATCGGCCGCTCCTTTCTTAGCCGCCTGCTCTACTGCTAGCGATATATCGCCAAAGCCAGCTTTAGCACAGGTTAATAAAATCTTCTTGAGCAAGGCGTATTCAATGTCTTTATCACCCATCACGGTAATAGCACTAAGCGCGCTAGGATCATCAGCAGGCGCTTGACGTTGTTTGTGGTATGCCAATTCCTCACTGAGCAGTGCGATGACGTTCGTATCGCTATTGATAACCTCTTCAATCGTTACGATTTTTTTACCTTGTAAAATCAGCGATTGATCGTTAACCAATAACACCAATGCATCTTCGGCTAAGTTTTTAGAAATAGACTGCGGTAACTTAATACTCTTATCTGCCTCCAACACTTCGACGCTTGATGAATTTACAATCAAAAAGAACACTAAAATGGTAAAGATATCCATCAATGAAACGAGGCTCAATTTAGAGACTTTTTTCATTCTTGCTTGATGACGTATCGCACGTTTGGCTTTTACTGATTGCTTCATTGCTTAGCCTCCTGCGCAGTGACCAAGTTATCCGGAAGATCAGCTAGTGAAATATCAGGGAACAACTCGGCATCAACCAATGATGCTGCAACCACAGTTTCATACGAGCGCACAGTATCCATTACCGACACAATGGTCTGATAATTGGTATTGGCGGCAAGCAATAAATTGATTTCCGTCTTCTTGATATCTTTCTCATTAAGCAAGAATTTCACTTCTTTGAGTGCCTGAACCAGCGTGGCATAATCATGCTCACCATCGATATTAGCAATACGCTTAAGTAATGCGCCTTGTGGATAGTAGAGTGATAATGAATCATCCTCTACCGCCAATTCAAGGTGCATTGCCTCGGTGTTATTATTGCCTGATGCGCCGTCAGGGTTGGGCAATGTCAGCTCTAAGATGCTGATGTGCGAAAACACCATCATCATCAGTAGCACTGGCACAAGCACAATCATGAGGCTCATGAAAGAGGTGATATCGAGTTCAGGATCTTCGTTATTACGACGATTCTTAAACATGTTAGCGATCCACAGACTCGTTGTTTGAATGACGTACAGCAAGCATATTGAGACACTTGATGCCAGTAGCTTCCATTGAGTCAATAATTTCTGTTGTCTTTGTTTGGATAACACTGTGACAAAGCAATAATGGGATTGCTGCAATCAAACCAAACGCCGTTGTATTCATCGCCACCGAAATACTCTGTGACAACAACGATGCTTTTTCAGATGGGTCGGCATTTGCAACCGCCGAGAATGCTGCAATCAAGCCGATAATCGTACCAAGTAGGCCTAATAAGGTTGCGATGTTAGCGAGCGTCGCAAGGTAAGCGGTACGCTTTTCTAAGCGTGGTAGCGCTTCAATAACGCTTTCTTCCATCGCATATTCAATGTCTTCACGACGTGGGCTGTGAGCCAGACGCTCAAGGCCCGCAGCCACTAAATGGGCAATCGTTGACTTGTTACTGCGAGCATAGTTTGTAATTTCATTGTAGTTCTGTTGATTGAGCAATGGTTGAATATGCTTAAGCGCGCGTTTGTTGGCGCTATTAGCACTGACTAAAAATATCCAACGCTCAACGGCAATGGCTAAACCAATCGCTAGAACAATTGAAATTGGTAGCATGAATGCACCGCCATCTTGAAAAAATCGAACTACTGTTGTGTAAAATTCCATGGAAAATCGCCTATTAATCTATAAATTTATGGTTTTTTTTTGAGCAAATTGAGCATTTGCTCAAATTCTTCGGGTTCTAATGCTGTGACTGGCTTTGTCTCTAAACCAATCTGCTGTTTATCTAATGTCATATTCTTGCGTAAGCGCCACGGCACTATCGATAAAAATTTTGGCGCCTGCTTACCGGCTACAATAGTCGTTTCTACAATAACGATATCCGCCTGCTTAGTTGCCGCAAATACTTGTGCGCCGAAGCACAATAACACATAAGCAATTATTTTATATAACATTTAACCTTCCTTTTTTGCATGCTTTAGTTGACGACTAACATCAACAATCCACATTTTAAGCCGTTTATCGGTCGGTTTGTTCGCTAATTCGTTTAGCCGTTGTGCCAACTTATAATGCGCGAGGGCATCTTCTTTGTTGCCAAGATAAAGGTCATATAATATGCCCAAATTAATGTGGGCACTGACTAATCCGGGCCAAGAGTTTAAGGCCAAAAGGTAATGTTTTTTGGCGCCAGCAAAGTCTCCTTGCTCACGCTTAATCGTTGCTAAGCGACTACTGGCGACATAATTGTTGGCATTAAGACTCAGCGCTTGCTTAAAGTAATCCGAGGCTATTGACTGCTGCTGACGCTTTAACGCAATATCACCGAGTTTTAATAGCGGGCCTGACAGCATTGGGTTTTGTTGATGTAATAACTCGAATTGGCTGACCGCTTGGGTGAGCTTGCCTTGTTCAATTAACGCCGTAGCTTGTTCGAATTGTGCCTTCACATTTGGTGCTAATGGTAATAGTGGCGTTAGATAAAGATTCGGGCTATTAAACATCTGTTCTGCCAAACTTAATTCCATCGAAGAGAAATCAATAACTTGTTTCGCCGCTTCAGCTTCTGTCACCACGGCTAAATGCTGTGGTAAAGCCGGCGTATTATCTGATGGCGTTTTTGTTGTCTGACAACCGCAAGCTAAAAACACACTCAGGATCAATAATGATGCTTTGATAGGGTTAATAAATAACATCAAGGTCTTCCTCTACCAATTCGGTCTTGTTGTAACGCCCAGGCAAGATGGCGGCCAGCGCTGCAAAACTTTGTTTGATCCAGCCATCATAAGCGCCTGCGTGACTACGCTTTGTATTATTCTCATAGATAGCAATGGCCTGCTCTTCAAACGGGTATGCTTGTTCTTCTAATAAGATATCGTATTGCTCTGCCGCTAAAGGATCAAGACCTGTTGGTCGTTGAGAAT
>Ga0209395_1003578_pt1 | contig 19059 bp, 17 predicted proteins | sample GOMGulsemesocosm_3_FD_184635 | JGI IMG/M metagenome (GOLD analysis project Ga0209395, IMG submission 184635) | Methane-oxidizing microbial communities from mesocosms in the Gulf of Mexico - GOM9D Gulf of Mexico (SPAdes) (version 2) | ecosystem: Environmental > Aquatic > Marine > Cold seeps... | reverse complement strand
AATACTTCCTTCGGTTGCTGGCACGCTGGTACGGGTTCGTTTAAATTTAAACTTTTTACTTCTCGCCATCCACTCACCTTCATGGCGATGTAGATAGACCTTTAAAACATCGATATCGTTTTCGTTACGAATTGTGAAACTTTTGATATCGTTGAGGTCGTTAAACCCCATTTCTTTTAGCGCGGTAAACTCTTCGGTGGGCATTAAGCTCATTTCCTAATAAAATTCAAATTGCCCAAGTACGATCCCGAACAACTTTTACATAACAACTATTTATAAAACAATTTTTACAAATTAATAATAAATCTGTACAAAATATGTCTGACGGCGGCAGGATAAACACCCTTATTGATTTAAGCAAGTGCTATCTGGGTAACGATGAAATAGTTAGTGTAGAAGTGGCTATTCACTGCAATTAGTACTGAAGTTTTTAGCCGTTTTATTGTTAGAAATAATTTAGCTTCGCCCTAATAAGCTCCAACCCTCTCATGGTGGATAGCTGGGCTATTTCCATCAATCTGCTTGATTGCACTAATATCATGATATTTTAGTGATATTCGTACTCGACATAAAAGCTTCACATTCTAGTCACGGAACTGTCATGTTGCTGATGCAAACTCAGTGCCGTCAACTAAACAAATCAAATCAAATTGAATATAAATGTGGAGTACACAATGAAATTATCAAATTTAGTCACTGCGTTAGGCTTTACTGTTGCGGCATTGATGTCGGGCAATACGATGGCGCTTGATCAGGACATTGCCGATTATAAAAAAGTGCAGGGCATCTCAGGTAATTTATCATCGGTTGGTTCAGATACCTTAGCCAACATGATGACATTTTGGGCCGAAGAATTTAAACGTAACTACCCCAACGTCAATATCCAAATTCAAGCCGCAGGCTCTTCAACTGCGCCACCGGCATTAACCGAAGGCACCTCGCAGTTTGGGCCAATGAGCCGCAAAATGAAATCGCGTGAACTTGAGGCGTTCGAAAAACATTACGGTTACAAACCTACCGCAATTCGTGTGGCGATTGATGCACTGGCGGTATTTGTACATAAAGATAACCCAATTAAAGGGCTGACGATTAAAGAAGTCGATGGTATTTTCTCAGTCACTCGTAAATGTGGTGGCGATGCCAAAACTCGTTGGGGCGATTTAGGCCTTACTGGCAGCTGGACCAACAAAGATATTCAGCTTTATGGTCGTAATTCGGTGTCAGGTACTTACGGTTACTTCAAGAAAAAAGCCTTATGTAAGGGCGACTTTAATACCAAGGTTAATGAGCAGCCAGGTTCTGCTTCGGTCGTTCAGTCGGTTGCAGCATCAATTAATGCTTTAGGTTATTCAGGCATTGGTTACAAAACCTCAAGTGTTAAAGCAGTGCCATTATCTAAAAAGGGCGGGGCTTATATTGCGGCGACCATGGACAATGCATTAAGTGGTACATATCCGTTGTCTCGTTACCTTTATGTTTATGTTAACAAGCACCCGAATAAGCCGTTATCACCTATGCAGCGCGAGTTTGTGAAAATGATGTTATCAAAAGATGGTCAGGGTATTGTTGAGAAAGATGGCTACATCCCGCTTCCCGCCAGAGTTATCGCCAAAGATTTAAAGAAGTTAGGGATAACTCAGTAATATAAACCTTTAAATCCATACTTCTAAATCCATGCATTTAAGCACTCGTATTACGGGTGCTTTTTTTGATCTAAGGAATAAATAGTATTGTATTACCAAAGACTTAATTAGTCGCACAACCGTCATATTTGTGTCACGAGTTTGTCATGTTAGCTCCATACAATGCATTCATATTCATTAGTGCAAGACAATATTATGAACCAAGCTGTTGTCCTTAACCGACCTGTTACTAACCCACTTATCGCAAGCAGTAAGATTAGACTGCTTAAAGATCGCCTTGCCCAATACGGCATTACCGCTGGTGGCTTGATGGTTTTAATGACCTTGTTAATGATTTTTGGTTACTTACTTTATGTGGTTGAACCTGTTTTTCGTGCCGTGCAAATAACCGCGCAAGATAGCCAACCTGTAAACGCGGGAGTTCGTGCGCTTGGCAGTGACGAACTCAATGAGGTAGGTTATTACTATGACCAACAAGGTCAGTTAAACTTTTATCCTCTAATCCCAACAAGGCCAATCCCTAACAAGGAAAAAGTCTCTATTGAGACACAATATCGGGTCATTGAATTACCGTTAAAATCGTCGCAGGCTATTAGCAGCACTGCTAGGTTGACCGATGCTGAGTCCGTAGCGTTTGGCTTAACCGATGGTAATGTTTTAATTTCTAAACCGCATTTCTTGTTAAATTATAACGACGATACACGCACTATTGTTCCTAACGTCGCTTATCCCTATGGTCAAGAGAGTTTAGTGATTGATGATCAGGGCCAGCCTTTAGTGAAAATCGCTTTTGCGGCCAACGACGAGATGTTAACTATTGTGGCACTGACGGCTGATAACCGGGTGTTATTGTCGCGGCAAATCGCCAGTGAAAACTTCATGACCGAAGAAATTCAATGGCAGGGTGACGTTCAGCAATTAACAGACCTACCTGCCCAAATTGATCAATTAATCCTAACACCAAGCCAGCAGTTATTATTTGTCCGCAGCGGCAATCAATTATATCTCTACGATTTGTCACAAGATGAAGTGGGAGCGCCGCGGGAAGTCGTCACGGTCAACAGTCCACAAGCTAATGTCACAGCCGTGGGCATATTGTCTGGCGGTAGTTCGGTATTAATTGGTAACACCAATGGTGTGATCAGTCAGTGGTTTGAAACCAGTGGGGATAATGGCCGAAAACTTAGTCATGTTCGCGATTTTAGTATCGAAGGTGCAGTGGCCAGCATTGTCGCTGAACCGTATCGTAAAACCTTTGCCGTTGTGAGCGACACTGGTGAATTAAGTTTGTTTCATAGCACCAGTGAGGCGACGTTAATTACCAAGCAATTGACTGGCCAAGTTAGCACGATGCGTTTTTCACCGCGATATAACGCCTTGATATTTAATAGTAACGATCAGATAGAGTTTTATCAGGTTGATAATCAGCATCCCGAAGTTACGTGGAGCGCATTATGGCAAGAAGTTTGGTACGAAGGTTATAGCGAGCCAGACTATGTATGGCAATCAACCTCGGCCAGTGATGATTTTGAACCAAAATTATCGTTAGTACCTATTTCGTTTGGCACCATTAAAGCCGCATTTTACGCAATGTTATTCGCGATGCCGCTGGCAGTCGCTGGTGCAATTTATACCGCATATTTTATGCCCGCAGGTTTGCGCAAAGTGGTGAAACCTACTGTTGAAACGATGGAAGCCTTGCCAACGGTGATCTTAGGTTTTCTAGCTGGGTTATGGTTGGCGCCTATTATTGAAACACGATTGCCATTTGTACTGATGCTGGTGGTTTTTCTACCGGTCGCGATTGTGCTGTTTTCTTGGCTACATTATCGCTTGCCACCATCGGTTAAATTTGTAGTTAACGAGCAGTTTAGTACCTTGTTATTAATTCCTATCGTGTTGCTAGTTGGTTGGGGTTGTTATGAGCTCAGCCCGCTGCTTGAGCTGTATTTTATGCAGGGGGATGCCCGCCAGTTTATTAGCAATGAATTGGGCATAAACTTTGATCAACGTAATGCGCTGGTGGTTGGTATTGCGATGGGGTTTGCGGTTATTCCAACGATATTCTCTATTACCGAAGATGCAATATTTAGTGTGCCGAGTCATTTGAGCAACGGCTCTTTGGCCTTGGGTGCGACGCGCTGGCAAACACTAGTTGGGGTGGTGTTGTTAACCGCCAGTCCGGGCATATTCTCGGCGGTGATGATGGGATTGGGCCGCGCTGTCGGCGAAACCATGATTGTACTGATGGCAACTGGCAATACGCCAATTATGGATTGGAATATTTTTGAGGGCATGCGGACGTTGTCGGCCAATATTGCAGTGGAAATGCCAGAGTCAGAGGTTGGCTCAACCCATTATCGGGTATTGTTTTTAGCCGCTTTTGTATTGTTCATATTTACTTTTATGTTTAATACCGTGGCTGAGTTAGTTCGTCAAAATCTTCGTGAAAAGTACGGTTCACTTTAAAAAGGGTTCAATAATGGGTAATTGGTATAAAAGTGGTTCACCGTGGATCTGGTTAACATCGGGCGCGGTCAGCATTAGCTTAATTGCTGTATTGGGCTTATTAGCCTTAATTGCTTGGCGCGGATTAACGTTCTTTTGGCCATCACAAATTTGGCAATTTGAAGTGCTTAATCCGGACGGTAATCAGCAGCGGGTGATTGGCGAAATTTATCAACGCGAGATGATCCCAGCGCTGCAGTTGCGTGAATCAGGGGTTGCGGTTGCGGCTAACATTGAAGAAGTCGAATCGTTGTTGATTAAAACAGGCAATCGCGAATTTGTTGAACTTGATTTTCGCTGGCTGTTAACCAGTACTATCATCAGCCAGACAACGCCGAAACAACTTGCGGTATTCGAGCGTAACAAAAATGGTAACTTTTATGGCTATGTTAAAAGTGTCATGGTGGATGGGGTTAAAGTTACCGGCGGGCCACAAGCAATTGAACAAGCATTAGCCCTTGCTTTGCAGCGCGTGAAATCCTTGGCTGAGCAAGTAGAACAATTGCAACAAGGTGACATTGGACGGATTAACTACCAGCTGGAAGAGTTACGCTTGCAGCAGCGCCGTTATCAACTGGCGGATGATTTGACGCCAAGTATTAGTAATGAATTACGCCAGCAGCAAGATGCATTGAGCAAAGAATACCAGCAGTTAGAAACGAAATTATTTGCGATGCGTGGTCAAATGACCCGTGATGTGGTGATGGTAAGTGACATGCGCGGCGAGTTGGTTAGCATCGCGATGGCGAACGTGCTTGACGTGCACTACCCCAATAAAATGACAACCTTGCAAAAATTAGGTTACTGGTTGAGCGCTATCGCAGGTTTTGTTAGCGATGACCCACGCGAAGCCAATACTGAGGGAGGCGTTTTCCCTGCAATTTTTGGTACCGTTTTTATGGTGATGTTAATGGCGGTTATCGTTACCCCGTTTGGGGTCGTTGCCGCAATATATTTACATGAATACGCCAAAAAAGGCCCAATTACCAAATTCGTTCGCATTGCGGTGATCAATCTGGCGGGAGTGCCGTCGGTGGTTTATGGGGTGTTTGGTTTAGGCTTTTTTGTTTATGTTTTGGGGGGCAGCATTGATTCGCTTTTTTACCCTGAAGCAGCACCTGCGCCAGTATTTGGTACACCTGGGGTTTTGTGGTCGGCCTTAACCTTGGCAATATTGACCTTGCCAGTCGTAATCGTTTCAACTGAAGAGGGTTTGTCGCGGATCCCTGTGTCGTTACGTCAGGGCAGTTTAGCGTTGGGCGCAACTAAAGCTGAAACGTTATGGAAAATCATTATTCCAATGGCTAGTCCGGCGATTATGACAGGACTTATTTTAGCGGTGGCGCGTGCCGCTGGTGAGGTGGCTCCCTTGATGTTAGTTGGGGTGGTAAAGATGGCTCCGACATTGCCGCTTGATGGCAATTTTCCATTTTTTCATGTCGACCGAAAATTTATGCATTTGGGTTTTCATATTTATGATGTTGGTTTTCAAAGCCCCAATGTTGAAGCCGCACGGCCCTTGGTGTTTGCTACTTCCTTTTTGCTGGTCACTGTTATTATTGGTTTGAACATCAGTGCTATTGGCATTCGTAACTATTTGCGCGAAAAATACCGTTCGCTCGAAGGATAAAAAATGATTAATTTAGATAAATTTAATAACAAGTCTCAGCCGGTTGATTTAGCGAATTTGGCGCTCGAACAGCGTGCCTTTACCATTAATAATCTCGATTTGTATTACGGTGACAAGCAAGCTTTAGCCGATGTTTCAATGGCGATCCCAAAAGGACAGGTAACCGCCTTTATCGGGCCGTCTGGTTGTGGCAAGTCAACTTTATTACGTTGTCTTAACCGAATGAATGATCTGGTTGATAGCTGTCGGATTGATGGTGAAATACTGTTAGATCAGCAAGATATTTATCATAAGTCGGTCGATGTTGCGACATTGCGCCGTCACGTTGGCATGGTGTTTCAGCGACCCAACCCATTTCCTAAGTCGATCTATGAAAATGTCGTTTATGGTCTGCGGCTGCAAGGAGTTAAAGATCGTCGGGTATTAGATCAGGCGGTTGAAACGTCATTGCAAGGCGCGGCGTTGTGGAATGAGGTTAAAGATCGCTTGCACGACAATGCCTTTGGTTTGTCTGGCGGTCAGCAACAACGATTGGTGATAGCCCGAGCGATTGCTATTGAGCCACAGGTCTTATTGCTCGACGAACCAACGTCGGCGTTAGATCCTATTTCAACGCTGGTGGTTGAAGAGTTAATTTGCGAACTAAAAGACAAATTTACCGTAGTAATAGTTACCCACAATATGCAGCAAGCGGCGCGAGTTTCTGACAATACGGCGTTTATGTATATGGGGCAGTTAATAGAATATAGCGATACCAATAGCTTATTTACCGCGCCGGCGAAAAAGCAAACCGAAGACTATATTACCGGACGATACGGTTAAGGAATAACGATGGACAAGCATAATGTACAAGGTCATATCTCTGGGCAGTTTAATGCCGAGTTAGAGCATATTCGCAATCAAGTGTTAGCGATGGGTGGATTAGTTGAGCAACAGCTTAACGATGCCATTAATGCTATTCATCATCTGGACATGACACTGGCGGCACAAATAATAAAAAACGATCAACAGGTCAACGCCTACGAAGTGGCGATTGATCAGGAGATCATTCGCATTATAGCCCGACGTCAACCGGCGGCCTCGGACTTGCGCTTGGTATTTGCAATTTCAAAAATGGTCGCTGATCTAGAGCGCATTGGTGACAGCACCAAGAAGCTAGCACAAGTGGTATTGGAAAATATTGACCATCAGCCATTATTGATTAGCCTCGAAAACCTTGGGCGCCAATGCAGTTCAATGCTTAACGAGGCGCTAGACGCTTTTGCACGAATGGATGCAGAGCAAGCATTTAAAATACACCGTCAAGACGAGAAAATCGATCGCCAATACGAATGCATTATCCGCCAATTGATGACATTTATGATGGCTGATCCGCGCTCAATACCTGCAGTTATTGATGTAATGTGGGCTGCCAGAGCGTTAGAGCGAATAGGCGATCGCACTCAGAATATTTCAGAGTATGTCATTTATTTTGTTAGGGGCGAAGATGTCCGCCATCTTAAGCCTCAGCAGTTATTGGAAATTATGGAAAATAGCTGACACTAAAATTTTCAAGTAACACGGCCAGAAAAAGGGGTGTAAACAACTGAATAATTTTATAAAATCAACCGATATCATTGTCAAATTTGGAGTTTACTTTGAAGCAGGTTGTATTAAATAATCAGTCGATTACCCCGAGCAAGGTTATATGCATTGGCCGTAATTATGTTGAACATATTGCCGAACTGGGCAATCAAACCCCAGCGAAAATGGTTGTTTTTATTAAGCCAAACAGCGCGATATCCTCTGAGTTATCAGCCTTTCACCAAGAGCCGTTGCATTACGAAGCTGAGTTGTGTTTTGTCTACCACCAAGGCAAGTTTGCAGCGGTTGGTTTGGGGCTCGACTTAACTAAGCGTGGGTTGCAAGGGCAGTTAAAGAGCCAAGGTTTGCCATGGGAGCGGGCCAAGTCTTTTAATGGCGCAGCGGTATTTAGTGACTTTGTGGCACTTGATACTATCGATCAGTCACTCAGCTTGGAATTGGAGATTGATGGTAAATTGATTCAAGCGGGCGGGGTTGAGCAAATGATTTATCAGCCGGATATTATTTTGGCTGACTTACAAACATTCTTGACCTTAGAAGACGGTGACATAGTCATGACTGGTACGCCCAAAGGAGTCGGAGTGGTAAATGCGGGCAGTCGTTTTACTGGCAGAGTCTTGCAACAGGGTCAGTGTTTAGTCGCGGGTGAGTGGTTAGCTAATTAATTTGTTAGTGCTTATTGGCGTAATAACGTGACCTCACAACGCTAGTCCGCCCAGTTTATTTATCGTGTTGCACACTTTAATATCAGCCGCTTTTCAAGCGGCTGATATTAATAAATTATTGTTTTCCACATCGTCGAAAGTATGCAGAGGGTTTGAAATATTAAGCTTAAGCATGCTCACTTTCTGTTTAAAATACTTGAAACTTGACCACTAACATATTAATTTGTTGTGTAACTAACTGTTCACGTTCATTTATTCTAAAAAAGTGCGAGCAGTATAATTAAAGCGTTAGCACTCACGGAGGAGAATTTAATGATGTGGGCTTTTGTAGATTATGAAAATGTTGGATGTCTCAGCGCTGTAGACTTAAGTATTTATGAACGCATAATTATTTTTTTAGGCGCTAAACAGCCGAAACTGGATTTCGGTGGAACAAAATATGATAAACCATTAAATATTACATTGATTCAAATTAAGACTACTTCATTGAATAATTTAGATTTTCATTTATCGTATTATCTAGGGAAATTTGACAGTGAAACAGATAAGGAGGTAGCTTTTGATGTCGTAAGCAATGATAACGGTTTTGTCCCTTTAATTGTTCATATAAAACAAAATGGGCGGACATGTAAGCAAGTTAAATCATCCACTGAAACAGAAATGGTTATTCATAAGCCGAAAGAGACAATAGATCTAAAAGCTCGACTAATGCATAGTTTAAAATCTCGATCAAAAGATAAGCGGCCTCAAAAGGTGAGTAGCTTACGGAACCACATAGCTTCTCAATTGCAAGTGCAAGGCAATGATCTAATGATTCAAAATTATTATAATCAATTAATTGCCGATAAATATATTAAGGTATCTGGTGATAGCGTTGAGTATAAGTGCTAACAACAAGCTCAACCGGACTGATAAAGCTGTCGAATTTTTGAGGATGAACAAAACAGTGCCAGTAAGTCGTTGGTTAGCTAGGCGTTAATTCTCATTACTTCCATACAAAACCTAATCCAACAATCAAGATTGACACGATAAACCTTATCTCGCTTTGTGCGCCATACTTGAGAAAATAAGTTGATTGGACTATGCCTGCTGTTATTGGAAAGGACTCCAGTTCAAGCCTAGAACGAAGCCAGTACCCTTATATTAGATATAAGGAAGACCGGCGTAGTAGTGACTGGTTCACGGCGTGCAGGGCGTGGTCGATAGACTTTCCTTGGTATGCCCAATCTTTAAAGCGATCGAAAAAAAACGAATCCGATACCCGCAGTGCCAGATCCCGGCTTAAAAAACTACCGGGATGACGAAGGTGACCGCTTAACCAACATTGACACAATAAGCTATATCTCGCTTTGTGCCCACACTTTCCAATTTTTTAATACTCCAAGGGTTCTGCTACACTAACCCAGCAGCCATTAAAATTAAGATTTTTCCTATGCAACGCCCGCCACTTCGACAAGCCAAGAGCATTGATAACGTATTCAATAGTGCTTATTGGCATTTAGGCCAACAAGATTTTACGATTAGCGAGATCCGTCGCAAGTTAGAACGTAAAACAGAAAATATTGAGTGGATAGAGCAGGTTCTGGCACAGCTTATCGAACATGGTTATCTAAAAAGTGACCTTGAATTTACGATACGTTATTGCGAGTCGGCATTTAGCAATGAAATAGGAAAAGCTGCCATCCAGCGAAAATTAAAATTACGCGGAGTTTCTTCCAGTGATATTGAAACGGCAATTGAGCAAGTTATTGAACAACAAGATATTAATTTTGATGAAATGGCGAGCAGTCGACTACTGTCTCGGTTTGTAACATTCGACGGTATTAGCAAAGAAAAAATGTACGCCCAAATGACAACCCGAGGCTTTTCTCGCCCACAAATAGATCAGGCGTTATTACAACACCCAGCAAAAGATTCGCTACGCAGCAAAATGGCCATAAAAGCAGAAAAAGCTGAGCTAGCACCTGAAATAATTAAGCTATACCGCAAAGGAAAAGGGCAAACAGTTATTCTCAATGAATTAAAACAGCGGCTTATTGATGTCAGTGAATTTGAAGAAACCTTATATCAACTCGAACTAGCTGGTGATATCGACTTTTATCAAAGCTGCAAAGAACAATTTTCCAAAAAAAGCTACGACTTATCTGACTATAAAGAAAAATCAAAAGCCTATGCTTACTTGGCACGAAAAGGCTTCACCAGTGATGAAATCAAAGAAACAATGTCACCCGAACAAGATTAACTATTTTGCCGCACTCTTTATTGAATAATTGGCAGTAGATACTAAAGCTATGCATTTACTGCGAGGCTTATTTTTTAGAGGTTAATAGGCTCTGAAGTGATAACTACCTTGTTCTGTTGGAGTTAATTAAGTGTGACCGCTGGTATAGCCACACTTTCATACCTAAAATTTAGCGCTTAAGAAATGATATTTTTCTCACGCAATTGCGCAATTTCTTCAGCGCTATAACCAAGTTTGGTCGTTAAGATTTTCTCACTGTGTTGACCAAGTTCTGGCGAAGCACTGCGATATTCCAGCGGAGTTTGTGACAAGTTAATCGGTGATGCTACGGTTGAGATTAGCTGACCTTGTGCGTCAGGCACTTGGCGAACCATATTACGATGCTTAGTCTGCGGATGATTAAAAACCTGCGCTAAGCTATTGACCGGACCGCAAGGTACCGCTACCTGTTCTAGCAGCTGGACCCATGTTTCGGTGTTTTTTCCTGCTAAAATCGTCGCTAATAACGGAATTAACTCAGCGCGATGTTCAACCCGTGAAGCATTGACCGTAAAGCGTGGATCTTGAGCCAAGTCTTGGCATTGCGCTACCTGACAGAATTTTTTAAATTGTTGGTCATTGCCAATCGCCAAAATCAAGCTGCCATCGCAGGTTGCAAACGTTTGGTAAGGCACAATATTGGGGTGACCATTGCCAAGGCGAGGTGGGTTTTCGCCAGTAGCAAGATAGTTCATGCCTTGATTGGCTAACGTGGTCATTTGCACATCAAGCAAAGCAATATCAATATGCTGTCCAAGCTCTGTTTTGCAACGCGAAATTAGCGCTGCCAAAATAGCATTACAGCTGTATAACCCTGTCATGATATCGACCAGCGCAACGCCAACTTTCATTGGATCGCCGTCACTTTGCCCGGTAAGGCTCATTAAGCCGCCTTCACCTTGAATCATCGCGTCATAACCTGCTTTATGGGCCGATGGCCCACTTTGACCAAAGCCAGTGATTGAGCAGTAGACTAATTTCGGGTTAAGTTTTTTGACGCTGTGATAATCAAGGCCATACTTTTTTAAGCCGCCGACCTTATAATTCTCGATTAAGACATCGGCATCACGGATTAATTGCTTAATAATCTTCTGGCCGTCATGCGAACTAATATCAAGGGCAAGAGATTGTTTATTGCGATTAACGCAATGGAAATAAGCCGCTTGTGGCGGCTGAGTTTCGGTGGCTTGTTTGATAAACGGAGGTCCCCAAAATCGGGTGTCGTCTCCTTTATTAGGGCGCTCAATTTTAATCACTTCAGCGCCAAAATCCGCCAGCATTTGCGAGGCCCAAGGCCCCGCTAAAATGCGACTTAAATCGACAACCTTAATGCCTTCAAGTGCTACAGTCATATCAACCTCAATTGGTGATTAACAAAAAGCCTGAATGCCAGTAATGGCACGACCAAGGATTAAGGCATGGACATCGTGAGTGCCTTCGTAGGTATTAACGGCCTCAAGGTTCATAACATGGCGAATAACCCCAAATTCATCACTAATGCCATTGCCGCCATGCATGTCGCGCGATACCCGAGCAATATCGAGTGATTTGCCACAGTTGTTGCGTTTAAGCATTGAAATTAGTTCGACGGGACAGCTGTTTGCATCCATCAGACGGCCCATTTGCAAGCAGCCTTGCAGGCCGAGACTGATTTCTGTTTGCATGTCAGCGAGTTTCTTTTGAATTAACTGATTAGCAGCAAGTGGGCGGTTAAACTGTTTGCGGTCTAAGGTGTAACTTCTCGCTGATTCAAAACAGAACTCTGCGGCGCCTAGTGCTCCCCAAGCAATGCCGTAGCGGGCTTTATTCAAACAGCCGAATGGGCCAGCTAATCCGGTGATATCAGGAAACATATTTTCCTCAGGTACAAGCACGTTATCCATTACAATTTCGCCAGTGATCGACGCGCGCAATGAGAACTTGCCTTCTATTTTGGGTGCCGACAAACCTGCCATGCCTTTTTCTAACACAAAACCACGAATAACACCGTCGAGCTTGGCCCACACGACAAAAACATCGGCGATCGGTGAGTTGGTAATCCACATTTTGTTGCCCGTTAATGAGTAGCCTCCATCAACTTTAGTCGCGCGGGTGATCATCGACGCTGGATCGCTGCCTGAATCAGGTTCGGTTAAACCAAAGCAGCCAATCCACTCACCTGATGCTAACTTTGGCAGGTACTTTAGTCGTTGTGCTTCGCTGCCATAAGTATAAATAGGGTGCATTACTAGTGATGATTGCACACTCATCGCGCTGCGGTAACCGCTGTCAACTCGTTCTACTTCGCGAGCGATTAGGCCGTAACTGACATAATTAATTTCACTGCCGCCATATTCACTGGGTAAGGTTGCTCCTAATAAGCCTAATTCGCCGAGCTCACGCATAATGGCAGGATCAAAAACTTCGTTGCGATTAGCCTCTAACACCCTAGGAAGCAGTTTTTCCTGACAGTAGGCATGAGCGCTATCACGGATCATTCGCTCTTCTTCGGTCAGTTGGTTATCTAAAAACATCGGGTCTTGCCAATTGAAAGGTGTTAGTGACTTACTCATTATGCTGCTCCGGATTATGTGATTACGCTAATCAAATCGCCCTAAATAAAAATACAGGGTGTTGGTAGTTATCTTGTTACTTTACGTGGCTAAGTGTGATAAATATAATATATTGATTTTATATTTTGGATATAATTTAGTTATGGATTTGCGACGTCTTGAATACTTTTGTCAACTGGCTAAAGTGGGTAACTTTACCCGTGCGGCAAAGCAAATTGGCATTGCGCAGCCAGCACTTAGCATTGCGATCGGCAAGCTGGAGCAGGAGCTGGGATTAAAATTAATTAATCGAGCGCAAAAGAATGATTTATTAACCTCTGAGGGCAAGGTCTTACTTGAGTCGGCAAGCAAATTACTGGCACAGGCCAAACAGGTAAAACTCGAACTTCAAGAATTAAAAGATCTGGCCAAGGGCACGGTGCGAGTTGGCATTCCAACCATGATGGGATCTTATTATTTGGCCGATAGCATTGTTGCTTTTAAAAAGCGCTATCCGCACATAGTGATTCAATTAGTTGATCAAGGCACTGCCGCGCTAGAAGTGATGCTAGAGAATGGCGAGCTCGACATTGCCTTGTTACGCGAGGTTGAAGAGGGCAGTCATCTACGTTATGTAGGGATTATTGAAGAGCAAATGGTTGCTGGTTTAGCCACAGAGCATCCGCTGGCCAGTGCGGCGACCATTACATTAGCGCAATTTTGCGCCGAGCCTTTGGTACTGTTTCACGAGGGATACTTTTTACGTGAAGCGGTCAGTGAATATTGCAAGCAGCAACGAATGGAGCTGGATATTCGCATGGAAACTAACCTGATTAAGTTACAGCGTGACTTAGTGATCAATGGCATCGGCATTACTACTTGCTTGCCAAAAATATTTAGGGATGATCCATTATTGTCGGTCGTGCCATTTAATCCTAAAATTGTGTTGCGACTGGGGCTGGCGTGGAAGAAGAGTCATTATTTATCGGTGGCGAGCAAGGCTTTTATTGAGTTCCTTAAACGGCACTCAAAAACCTCATCGTGCAATTCAAATGTAATAACGTCTTAGTCGTCTAAATTGGTCAGTTGTTGTAATCCGATTAACAACGGTTCTAAATTAGGGCGGGTATAGGGATTGTTAGCAATATCACTCAGCACAACGTGGCCATTTTCATCAACTAAAAAAAGTGCTGGTTCGGCAAACGGGTGATTGGTCTCTTGCAAATTTTTAGGCACTGACACGTGCAAATTTAATTGGTACATGTGTTCAATCGATAAGCCAAAAGCCAGCGGATAAGAAACACTCAGTTGTGGCAGATGTTGTTGTAATTGTTCGCTGTTATCGGCTGAGGCCGCAATCAGATCGATGCCAATGGTGGCAAGTTGCGTTTTGTATGAATCTAACTGATTTAAGAAATCGGTGCAGCTTGGGCTATGCTGACCACGATAAATAATAATAAGTTGCCATGCTAATCCATGGCTCGGTTTACCAAGAGCCACCGCCTGACCATTTATTGTTGACAACATGACAGGAGGGAACTGCTCTTCTGCCATTTGTTGTAATCTATTCATGCGCTATCCATTTTAAAATTCTATCCGTAGAGCATCAAGTATAGATTTCATTGGCAGTTTTGCATTAATAAACGGCGATAAAATTAGTTTATTTGCTAAGTTATTGCAATTAACAGAAAAACAGCTACTTAACAAACTACTTTATAAGAAGCTGTTTCTCCCGATGAGGTATTTATTTTGGTGGCATGCGGATTGCTGCATCAAGTCGAACAGTCTCACCATTAAAATAGCTATTTTCAACCATGTGCACGGCTAAGCGACCAAATTCACTAGGTAGGCCCATTCTTTTTGGAAATTGAATTTTGTCCACTAACGACTCTTGAACATTCTCTGGCATCGCTAGTAACATTGGGGTGCCCATGATGCCAGGGGCAATGGTATTAACGCGAATACCGCTGCGAGCCAAATCGCGAGCCATCGGTAAGGTCATGCCAACTACGCCGCTTTTACTCGCTGCGTAAGCACATTGGCCCATTTGGCCATCATAAGCGGCAACAGATGCGGTATTGATAATAATTCCGCGCTCGTTGGCTTCACCGCTCGGCTCATTTTTAGCCATAAATTGTGCCGCGATACGGGCAACATTAAAAGTACCTATTAAGTTAATGCTAACGGCTTTAGTAAAGTCACTTAACGGCTGAGCGTTGCCATCGCGATCTAATACTTTTTTTGCTGGGGCAATGCCAGCGCAATTGATGCAGATGTCTACTTGACCAAATTTCTCGACCACTAGCTCAAAAGCCGCTGCAACAGAGCTGTCACTGGTGACGTCTGTTTGAACAAATAGGCAGTTATCGCTGCCAAATTCGCTAACGACTTGATCACCAGCTTGCTGGTTAAGATCAAAAATGGCGACCTTGGTCCCGACTTTTATTAATTGCTCTAAGGTCGCTCGACCTAAGCCTGAAGCACCACCAGTTATGACAGCTATTTTATGTTGCGGATTCATTCTTTGCTCCTGTTATACCATCAATGGAATTGGGTTTAGTTTTTTAACAAATCTCGGGCAATGATAACCCGTTGAATTTCGCTGGTACCTTCGTAAATGGTCGTAATGCGGACATCTCGAACCAAACGTTCAATGGGATATTCTTTGATATAACCTGCGCCGCCAAGTAGTTGTAAGGCGGTGTAGCAGGCGTCGTTAGCTTTTTCTGATGCAAAAACTTTAGCCATTGAAGCGCTGGTCGCAAAGGGTTTGCCTTGATCTTTATAGGCAGCTGCTTGCATCAATAATAAGCGCGCTGCTTCTAATTCAGTATAGCGGTCGGCGAGCATCCACTGAAGGCCTTGAAAATTTGCCAGTGGTTGGCCAAATTGTTTACGCTCTTTAATATAGTCTTTTGCATAGTCTAGTGCCGCTAAGCCTAGGCCAAGCGCGAGCGAACCAATGCCAATGCGGCCACCTGCTAGTTCGGTGACTGCAATTTTAAAGCCTTTATTTAATTGACCAAGCAGCGCCGATGCTGGCACTTTACATTGGTCGAACACTACTTCGTTAGTTGCCGAGGCCTTTTGGCCCATTTTGTCTTCAGCTTTTGAAATAGTGATGCCCGCAGTATCGGTATCAACCAAGAAACAACTAATACCTTTGCCGCGAGGCGCATCGGGATCAGTAACAGCCCACACGACAAAAACACCGGCATATTCGGCCGAAGTAATAAATATTTTGCTACCTGAGATAACGAAATCATCGCCGTCTTTAACAGCTTTAGTGTTCATGGCTGAAGGATCTGAGCCGGCGTTTGATTCGGTCAGGCAAAAACCAGCAGCATAAAAGTCGCCGCTGCATATCTTGGGCAGATAATGGTCTTTTTGGTCGGCCGTGCCGACGGATTGAATGACCTCTGCTACCATGTTGGTGACCGAAGTAGTTACTGCTGTCGATGCACAACCTCGCGCAAGTTCGGTAATAGCTAAACTAAAGGCCGCGCTGCCGGCACCGATACCACCATACTGTTCATCGATGTTAATGCCCATAAAGCCAAGTTCTGCTAGCTGCTTTATATTGGCCAAAAAGAGCGTGCGATCGCCATGATGGTCAAGCGCTTGGGCGTTTGGTAGTAATTGGCTATCAGAAAACTGACGAGCAGTATCCTGAATCATTATTTCTTCTTCGCTAAACGAAAGTTGCATCGCAGGCTCTCTTAATTGGATTAATTACCGTTTCGACTAATTCTGATTTAATTAGCACGCGATTAACAGGACATTAAAAAGCAATGATGTCACAATAACGCTCATGTAATTATTGCTCAAAGGCCACTGTTTTATCGCGACCATCGGAAAACACTACATAGAATCGGCCTCTGCAGCGGCAATGCAAATTGGTGTTGACACTAATTCGCTCATTATGATGGCTGGTTTTTCGCCAAGCGCTCAGTCGAAAGCTCAGTCGAAAGTTAAGCCCAATCACGGGCAGCGGATTAGTGACATTGCGATGGTTCGATTATTACAATCTCTGGCTGTTGCTACTGACGATGCCTTTTTTGGTTTTGCAACAAACAAGATCTCGGTTAGCTTCTTTGAATTACTGTTACAAAGTTTGGGCTATTGCCAAACGATTGAACAGGCGCTATCAACGCTAAAAACTGGTTTATCATTGGCTGAGTGTGAGTTAGATATTAGTGAGCAATCAAACGAGGTGAGGTTAAGGTTAACGCATAATCATCGTGATCCTGACCATTTTTTATCAGAATATTTATTGGTGTTTATTCATCGGGTATTGAGTTGGCTGGCTGGAAGTATATTGAATATTACTCGCGCTGAAATAAGTTATCGACCAGAGGCCTATTTACAAGAGTTTGCGTTTTTATTTCGCTGTCCGGTTGTGTTTGATTGTTGTGAGAATACGCTGGTGTTTGACAGGCCATTGCTCGATATCACTATTACTCGCCAGCGTCATGAGTTAGCACAAGTGATTGCGGAGTTTCCGATGATTGTGCTGCGTTATCCTGGCGAAGAGCAACAATTAAATCGGCGAGTATATCGGCTGATAGTTAAGGAGTTTATAAAGCAAGGTCAGATATTGACTGCAGCAGAGGTTGCCGAAAAATTAGCGATTAGCAGCGCCACTTTACGACGCCACTTAGCGTTGGTCCCCTCAAGCTTTGCTCAGATTAAAGCCGAGTTTTGTAAAGAGCAGGCGTTAAGGTTGTTGACACACACCTTGACCATTGAGCAAATTGCCTATCGGTTAGGTTACAGCGAAAGCCGTGCTTTTTCACGAGCATTCAAGCAGTGGACGGGGTTGACTCCGTCACAATATCAAGCCTTAAAAACTAACAACCACTAGCTATAAAATATAGTTAGCGGTTATTCGTTGTTTGCTTTGAGTTGTTCGACTCGGGCTTTTAGCTTCTGTCCTGCTCTAAATGTTACTACGCGGCGGGCTGAAATCGGAATGTCTTCACCGGTTTTGGGATTGCGTCCCGGTCGTTCAGCCTTATCGCGTAAATCGAAATTGCCAAAACCAGACAGTTTGATCTGTTCGCCTTGCTCAAGTGAGCCGCGTAATTCTTCAAAAAACAGTTCAACCATTTCTTTGGCTTCTTTTTTACTAAAGTTTAGCTTTTCAAATAAGTGTTCAGCCATTTCGGCTTTTGTAAGGGCCATAAACAAATCTCTTTATTGTGATATGAATGAGTCAGTTGTGATTTAACGGCTTTAAAATACCACTGTATGTACTCTTCGGTGCTGCCTGCTAGTGTTGATTGAGCAACGCTGCCACTTACCATGAGATATAAAGTGCTCACTTAATCGGCAGTTACAAAGTTAGTTTATGTCAACCAACTGATTTTCGCCAATTTTTTAACCAGTTTTGCTGAAATTAAAATTGAAGTTAGCTAAAAACGTGTGAAATAGCCACTTTGGCGCTGCATTATCGAGTGCTCTAGCGTGCAATATAAAACAATCATCGATTCAAAAAAGAGATATATCAAGGTGTAATGTCACGAATTTTGTCTCATTTATTTAACAAACTGAGCCCAGTGTTAATGTTTTATCCTAATTTGACTCTAAAATATGAGCTTGTTCACAGCTAAAACTGGTTATTTCTTGACACATGGCGCCTATGGGAATAAAATTTCGCGTCCCTATTTTATGGGGATAGATTTTTCACCTGTATGCTCGGGTAACCGAGTGAGAATTTAACTAACTAGGAGCTATCAATAATGGCAACAGTTAATCAACTTGTGCGTAACGCTCGCAAGAAGAAGGTATCTAAAACTAACGTACCTGCTTTAGAAGCGTGTCCACAACGTCGTGGCGTATGTACTCGTGTATATACTACTACACCTAAAAAACCTAACTCAGCACTACGTAAAGTTGCTCGTGTTCGTTTAACTAACGGCTTCGAAGTAACTTCATACATCGGTGGTGAAGGTCACAACTTACAAGAGCACAGCGTTATCTTAATCCGCGGTGGTCGTGTTAAAGATTTACCTGGTGTTCGTTACCATACAGTTCGCGGAACACTAGATTGTTCTGGCGTATCTGATCGTCGTCAAGGTCGTTCAAAGTACGGTGCTAAGAAGCCTAAGGCTTAATAGTTCTCCGACAGTAAGGCCAAGCAAACGAAACATAAGTATTAACCTGTTTTGGGGTAACCTGAACACATTGGAGAAATAAGATGCCAAGAAGACGCGTC
>Ga0209395_1003575_pt1 | contig 19077 bp, 17 predicted proteins | sample GOMGulsemesocosm_3_FD_184635 | JGI IMG/M metagenome (GOLD analysis project Ga0209395, IMG submission 184635) | Methane-oxidizing microbial communities from mesocosms in the Gulf of Mexico - GOM9D Gulf of Mexico (SPAdes) (version 2) | ecosystem: Environmental > Aquatic > Marine > Cold seeps... | reverse complement strand
GTGGCATCATCTTCTGAAGAGCTGACTCTTTTCTTTGTGCTGAATAATGTTTCACTGTTACTCCACACCCTCTACTTAATTTAATGATTAAATATTAAGCGCGACAACTAGTCTGACAGAGAGGGTTACTGAACTATGATAATGAACCAGAAATCCTATCAGGTTGTCCTGCAAAATTAACATTAGTGCTGGCAAATCGCATATACCTGAATATTGCTGTATTACCCCAAGCTTTGTTGGCAAGGCTTAAGCGCCTTGCTAGTTTTTCCAACCCTGTCTTTTTTAAAACTCAAGCGTTGCGCTTCTCAACCAATGGAATCCCTCGCTTTATTTGCTTAGCGGAAGTAGAAAATGGTTATTTAGCATTACCTCGGGGTTGCTTTGATGAAGTATCTAGCTTGCTTAAAAGTAATGCGGTTGAGATCGATTTGGATGATAAACGCAAGAACGGTACTCGTTTAAAGGGGTTAGTATTCAAAGGTGAACTGAGAAAAGATCAAAAGAAAGCTGTGGCTGAATTGGCGAAACATGATTTTGGAGTATTGCATGCACCAACAGCTTTTGGCAAAACTGTTACTGCTATAGGTTTGATCCACAAACGCAAAGTGAATACGCTAATTTTAGTACATAGCCGCCAATTATTAGATCAATGGAAGGAACGCTTAGCTATCTTTCTAAATGGTTGCGAAGTAGGGTTAATCGGAGGTGGAAAACGTAAGACTACAGGGCAAGTCGATATAGCCACTTATCAGAGTTTGATTAACCGAAAAGATAATAGCGTAGACTCACTTTTATATGATTATGGACAAATTATCATTGATGAGTGCCATCATATTTCTGCACCTAATTACGAAAGGCTACTAAATGAAGTTCATGCCAAGTACGTTTTAGGTATCACGGCGACACCGAACCGTCAGGATGGTCACCAGCCAATCATCTTCATGCAGGCAGGTCCAATAAGGCATGTCGTGGCTATTAAAGATAACAAATTCATTCAGCAAGTTAGGTTGTCAGAATTGCAATCAGAACTACCACCTGAGTTATCAGGTGCAGACAATAGACCACATATCGCAGATGTGTATCGTTGGTTAATGAACGATGACAAAAGAAATGAGCTTATTATCGCCGATATTTTATCGGTAGTTGCACAACAGCGGCACCCAATAGTCCTTACTGAACGTAGAGAACACGCTGAATTATTGGGTGAACTATTGTCCAAAAATAAAATTCGCTTTCAACTTTTACGGGGAGCGATGAGCGTCAAAGAAAGGGAGCTAGCAATGACTGCATTAGATGACACTCAAGTCATTGTAGCTACTGGAAAATACATTGGAGAAGGTTTTGATTTGCCAAAGCTAGATACTTTATTTCTTGTCTTACCCATATCTTGGAAAGGCTCACTAGTGCAGTATGTGGGACGAATACAAAGGCAATTTGAAGGTAAAGATAAAGTGATGGTATTTGACTATCTCGACTCGTCTCTACCAATGCTACAAAGGATGTATAGAAAGAGAGCGAAGGGCTATGCAGCAATGGGGTATACCATAACTGAAAAAGCTGATGAATTATTACAAGCCAATTTGAATTTTGGAACAAAAATTGTGAGCGATTGAAGAAAAATGGGCTCACTTTACAGTACTTAAACTGGCTGTTACCTATTTTGTAATAATGGAAATTAGAGTTTAAACCAAGTTAGAATCAAGAATTAAGTTCTCATTTAAGTTATTGTTAAATACACCTTTTAATGATTGAGACAAAGTGAGTATAAGTGCGGAAGTGTCGTCACGGGAACCCTTCTGAGCATTATTAATAAATGAAATTTGTTCTTTATCAGATAATTCAGCCCAAAAACCGTCAGTTGCAACGACCAATATATCATCATTACTGACTTTATATTGACTATGTTCAGGTCTAAATGGGCGTTGTAGATTCATGCTGCGAGTAAGGATATGGCGTTTATTCGTTTTAAGCATTTCAGACGTAAAAGGTTGACCCAAAGGGTTTGCACCAGTATGCACAGGGCTTAACCATTGAATGGATTCACCTCCTAATACACCCATACGACTATCCCCAGAATTAAAACAATTTAGAATGTCTGTTTTATGGCAATAGGAAAGTAATATAAAACTTGCTTTGCCAATTTTGAAAGCGGTTTTAGTTTCGGTATATGCAGCATGAATCGCTTGCTGAATTTGATCTTTATTGGTTTGTGCTATCGATTTTATTTTCTGCTGAAACTGATCAACATAATACCTTGCCATTTTAGGGCTGACAGGAGATGAAGTCGCAATATCAAATGCAATTACCAGAGTCGAGTGCTCAGTTTGAAATAAAGCAAATAAGTCTTTATTGATTTCTCTATCTAAGCCTTTTGCAGAATTAAATTTCCAATTTAGTTTGAGTTTATTCATCATTTATGCACTCTTCTAAGCGAGCAAAAATTATTTCCTCTCTTTGAGCATCCCCCTTTGAAGTACTTTGTACTGCTAGCTCAAAGTCATACTCTTCGATAAGCCCTCCCAATTTCTCCGAGATATAGTTTTGAAGATTTGCAGGAGCCAATTTTATTTCTTTGGGGATAGTTTCGCGACCATCAAATATATTTAAAATGTCTTCAATATCCCTGCTAGAAAGTAAGTCGTTATTTCCACGATTGAAGTATGCCTCTAGCTTAGTAGCGATAAAAAATTCTGGTTTAATAAGCTGTATTTTTATATCGCCACTCAATTGAAACTCTTCAGCCGTCGCTACGGCATCTTCATACCAACGATTTCCAAAGCCTAGAGTCTCTTCATCTACTGGCATAAAGTCGACTTGAAGTTCACCTAATAACATTCTACATATGACCTTATCATCAAGGTCCATTGAATCAGTAAACCCATTTTCTCGAAGTGCATTTTGAAGGTTTGCCCAAGCAACGTAGCCCATAATGTCTACAACTAGATCTACATCATCGGTATATCTAATGTTTTCTTTTGTATAATCATCTGTCACTAATAAACCAGTGGTACAACCGCCGACAAAAACTGCCTTACTGAGAAGTTCTTCTCCTAAAGCTCTTGCTACACGTTCCAACATTTCATGTTGAAGATTAATATTATTCATTTAACACCTTTAAAAATAGTTTCTAGCATATTTAGTGCAAGGTTACGCTCTCGTGGGTTCCCTATACGAACAGCATCAATAAGTGCAAGCATCGCGTAAAGCCTTCCATCTTGCTGTACTGCCTGGAAAATATTGGGGTGTAATGGTTCAATACTTGTACCTTTAGTATGCCCCTTTGAGTTTGGCCAAATGGGAGGTATTTGCCCTGAGCTCATAAGTTTCCCTTTTAATACCGGAGCCGCTATCGAAGTGGCAATACCTCTAGTAACTTCTCCTTCTCTAGCAGGGAAAACGTACCTAATTCCATAGGTAATAAATTCTAATAAAGCCTTAGTATTTACTTTCGGTATTTGAAGTTTTCGATCTGTTTTAGCCAAACCGACATCATACATGCGATTTAGGCTTAAACTTATTTGAGACTTACTAATGCCTGTATATTCAGCTAAGTTTCGGACTGAAAAATGGCTTTCAATATGGTCTTGCTCTGTATAGGTTGGTGTTAAACCTTTTTCATCCCAATCAGCCCACTCATCATCACTTTCAATGATATGAGCGTCTAATTTTTTCCCCATTAAATCGGAATGTAATGAAATTATTTTTAGTAACAATAAAACATCTTGACTTTTCATGGCCGACTCCAGTTGTGCGTCCCGCGTCCTAGGACCAGGGACAATTGTTGTTTGTGTTTAATTTTTTGTCAAGAAAAATAGGTGAATCTTTTTTTGGGGATAAATAAATTGAACATTGTGGGAGCAATGGGAAAGGGATTATCCTTAAGCAACCCATATATAGCAAAGTTCTCAGTAGGGTTGTGCTGTTCTGATTGTAATCGCTAAAGGTTGACGGTATTGCAAAAAAGTTTCCTGTCGCTACTTTTTTGCTGTGGCCTCATGGCCATGTATTTCAACTGGGTTCCCGGATGGGGTGGAGACAGTGATTGAAATTGTAGTGGAACAGTACTTTTGGCCGTCTAACTAGATGCCTACAGAACTCGGGGCGAACCAAACTTCACTCTAATCAAGCATGTTTTTTGCTAAAAAGTGTAGTTTTTAGATTTTTTATAACACTGCTACAAGGTGATGTACTTCTTGAAGACAATGTTGTTGGAAAGGGCGGGACTCATTTCCCCTGCTCTTAACCCAAGAGTCCCCTTTTTCATGGTGACTCTGAACATAAAATTAAATCAGTAAAAATTATCTTGTCTGGCACCACTTTCGAAGAAATAGAGTAGATACAAACATCAAACTTTGTCAGTTATAAGTAACTGAATAAAAAGAATTAACTAAAAAAGTTATATAGATTATTTTGTAGCGGAGAGGTTCGGATTGCTTATTCTCACCTTTAGGCATGAATAAATTATCTAACTAAAATTCAAAAGCTTAACATTGTCTTCGTTCTAATTTCATCAAGCTCTGCACAATAAGCCCTATAACATAAGGGCTGGAGAGCATACTCTGTCTTCGTTAGAATTATACGAATACATAATTTTGTTTAGGGACAATAAAGTTTGCCCGATTGTTATCAGACCCTTAATGTTAGCAAATTTGTAAGTCGCTATCGCTCCAAAGCGACTTACGGTCGGCTTCGCTTATTAAGTTCGCGATACTTTTCTTACGCTCCCCAATTTGGCTAAACATCAACGACCTCGGCTGTTCGTCATAAAATTAATAAGATTTAATAAAGCTATTGATTTATATCAAATTGAGTCGGTTATCACCCGTTGTAAGGTCAAAATCTTGGTGCTAATTGCGTCCGTAAAATACGTTTAGCACTGAAACTCATTGAATATCAGTTATATTTTTATGCGTGTCCCAAATTTTTTCAAATTTTTTTTCAGTTATATTTTTATGCGTGTCCCAAATTTTTTTGCTTTGGTCAATGAGCTGGTGCTAGCGCAGCAGGGCTCAATTGATGTCCAGCGAATGAACCCCGGGCTGGCAATGAAGCTGTCGTTCAAGAGCAAGTACCTTGCTCAGGAAGATTAGGTTATCGATAGCGAAGAATACACATGCAATTAAGCACTAAAATTTCTTTCAAAATTAACAATATCCATGCCGGGCTTCATTTTATAAAGTTGTGCGAGGCGCCCGCCAGATTTAACTTTTTGATCAATGGCCTCAAACATACCAGAGGCTTCAATACGGCGAATTAAGCTCTTTCGCTGAATACTCTTTTCAATAATAGTTTCAATAACAGCCTTGAGCTGACCGACCGTAAAATGAACAGGAAGACAATAGGCGGGAAGCATTGAATAGAGTGCTTTTTGTTGTAATCGTACTTTCGCCTGCTCAATAATAAATTGATGGTCAAAGGCGATTGAGAGGTTTTTTAAGCTGGTTACATCGAACCACTGGACGTCTGAGACGGTTGCAATGTGCGTCGACACTTCTTGCGCAGCAACTAATGCAAAGTATACCAAGGTGACACTAAATCCTCGTGGATCACGCCTATCACCAGAAAATGTTTGTAATTGCTCTAAATATTGGGGAGTAACAGCGGTTTTTTCCCGCAACTTTCGCAACGCAGTTTCATCGGTGTTGTGATCCAACTTCACGTCGACAAAACCACCTGGTAGCCCCCAGCAACCAATGAATGGCTCGTTAGACCGTTTCACCATAAGTACTTTTAGCGTATTGCCTTCTACTGTAAATAATACGTTATCAACGGTAAAGAGTGGGTTGCTGTAATCCATCATACTGTAGTTTTTTTTCATGTCGGCCTTAAGCTATCTACCTTGGTGTCATAGCGACACATTAGTGTAAAGGCCGAAACAATTCAAGCGTATAAATGGAGATTGTCGGATCGCAAAATTAAAGATTATTCATTCATTGTCGTTTTTGCCACTACACTTTAAGTCTCAACAAAAAAACAGTTAGTGTCACAGGGACACGATACTTGAAGAATAAGAATATGTCTGCTAGATTAAATAGTGTCTTACAGACACAAATAATAAGGAGTTCCAATGAAAGTATTAAGCTATGACGGCCAAGGCAACAAATCTGCCGTTTCAATCGAAAGTTTTACCTTCGCTGGTGGTGAGGAGCACATTCGCTTCAATCATGCCGACTTCCACAACACAGACAAAATAGAAATTTTTGAACGGCTAACAGATTCGTCTAAAATCATACGCTTAATTGTCGCTATCGATGCGTTAAGGCGACTATCGAGTCACGATATATTAATAGAACTAGTGATTCCTTATTTTCCTTATGCCCGTCAAGATCGTGTATGTGTTGAAGGTGAAGCATTAGGCGCTGCAGTGATGGCGACGTTATTAAATAACCTGAACCTGTCAAAAATTACGATTTGGGATGCTCATAGTGATGTGTCTCCCGCGTTACTTAACCGAGTCGTCAACGTACCACAAGTCGTGCTATTGCAGCGTTGCCATGAATTAAGCAGTCAGTTGTCATCAGGTGCGCTTACCCTAATCTCGCCAGATGCCGGCGCAAGCAAAAAAACTATCAAAATAGCTGAAACATTTAATGGTCAACCGCAGGTAATACAGGCTCAAAAGGTTAGAAACTTAAAGACTGGAGAAATCATTCTTACCGAGATTCTTGGCGACGTGGCAGGTAAGAAGGTCCTAATAGCCGATGATATTTGTGACGGTGGAAGAACATTTATTGAGCTGGCCAAAGCACTAAAGGCTAATGGCGCCATTGAGATCTCGTTATTTATAACCCACGGTATTTTTTCAAAAGGACTCGAAGTATTTGAAGGTCTAATCGATACGATCTACACCACCGACTCCATTCGCGGAATCAACGAATTTAGCAACAACACTAATATCAAATTAACTATCATTGAAATGTAAGGACACTATTATGACAATTACAGCCGCAAGCATGCAAAAAGACGTTTATAAGGAATTTCACACTAGGGCCTATCATCCTGATGTAACACAAGTTTACGCAAACTTTACCTCTAGAAGTGGTCGTCTTAGTAATATAGATAATAATGATAAAGTGGCATTTGTTGGATTGCAGTATTTTATAAAGAGCTACCTACAAGACGAATGGGCTGAGTTTTTCAGTGCCGATAAGGCCCTAGCAGTGGCTAATCATAAGCGAATTTTAAGTGCTATGTTGGGCTATAGCGTCGATGTAGGCTACCTCGAAGATCTACATGATTTAGGTTACTTACCGCTTAGAATTAAAGCCTTACCAGAAGGAACGCTGGTGCCCTATCTCGTCCCACCGATCACCATAGTAAATACTAAAGATGGGTTCCAATGGCTAACCAACATGATCGAAACCGTACTTAGCTGTGAGAACTGGCCAATTCAAACGAGTGCCACCACCTCAGTTGCCTACTTAAAAGTATTTAAAGAATTTGCGATTAAGACTGGATTGGCGATGGACTTTGTCCCCTTTCAAGGACACGACTTTAGTTTTCGTGGCATGTTTGGAAAACAAGCTGCAGCGATGAGTGGTTTTGGCCACTTAGCATCTGGACTCGTCGGCACCGACACTATTCCGGCGGTATTATTCGCCGAGAAATATTATGGTGCCAATGTTGATGTTGAGTTAGTCGGTTGCTCTGTCGACGCAACAGAGCACTCAGTAACATGCTCTTGGATTATGGAGGGTGAAATTGAGTTTTTTAAGTATCTAATGAAAGAGCAGTCGCCAACCGGAATTTTAAGCGTTGTGTCAGACACATGGGATTTTTGGACCTTAGTGACTGAGTACCTGCCTCAACTCAAAAAAGAAATTTTGGCCCGTGATGGTACCTTGGTTATCCGCCCGGATTCAGGCGACCCAGTAAAAATACTAACGGGCTATAAAATGTCTCCCGTTGCTGATTATGCAGCACTGTTTAGTACGCAAGCAGATGCCAAGGAACAGGCCTTGGCTAATGGTTATGAAGCCTTCAGTTGGGAGGGTGATTACTATGGCTTAGATGAAACCGACAATGATCAATATGCCACAGTGTCACTATCAAAATATGAAATTAAAGGACTCATCGAATGTCTGTGGGACATTTTCGGTGGCACTGTCACAGACAAGGGCTTTAAATTGCTTGATGAACACATTGGTGCTATCTACGGCGATGCTATTACTCTGAGTCGCCAATCTCAGATATTACAACGTTTAATGGATAAAGGATTCGCATCAAAAGTCGTTTTAGGTATTGGATCATATAGTTATCAATACGTGACCCGTGATACCCATGGCTCAGCAGTAAAGGCGACTAGCGTGGTTAAAAACAATGAACGCCTAGCCATCTTTAAAGATCCAAAAACAGACATTAAGAAAAAATCCGCCAAAGGATTATTAAAAGTTGAGCGAGTCGATGGAGAGCTAACACTCTTTGATGACGTTAACGAAACACAAGAAACACAAGGGTTGCTCGAAGTTGTATTTGAAGATGGCCGATTGATTAAGGAAACCAGCCTAGCCGAAATAAGAAAACTGGTCGATCAACAAATCTAGCCTTTGCCGCTAAACTGGTGCCTGCGTCCTCGGGTTTAGGTACCAGCCAAAGTAAAATCCATCGAGATAGTTCGTGATTTAATTTGAAGCTAGCACTAAGCATCCTCTGTTGGCGGCTGCTTTAATGTCTCTAGCTCGGCCATTTGTTCTTTGCTTAACTTATAAATCTCTCCGATATGGCATTTAAATTGCGGCGATTCCAAAGGTGCAATTGAATCAAAGTTAATGCTCAGCACTGAACTTATCGACTGATTGATAACTAAGGTGTTGGTAAAGGTTAAATTTGGGCAATTGTTTCTTAGCTTTAACAGATAGTGATTTTTTGGCGAGGTGGTAATTACTAGGTATCGATTCGACAACGAGCGCCATCTGTCGAAACGAAACGATCTTATTTCATTCACAGACTCTAACTTTTCAGTCGTTAGGTATTCGCTAAACAAATTATTCTTTTCGCTATTGCTAAGATTTTTAGTTGCAGCACAGCCGCTAACTAGTAGGGCTACTATTATCAATGTAAATGGGATTTTCATGGCATTTATTCCTTAAAGGATTAATCAGTTGAGCGCTATCATAATCGCCAACCAGCCCCAAAGATGTCCGCTGGCGGACAAACTTTATATTAATCGCCCAACAGGGCTGTTCTAGGGTCTCTGATCCCTAAATCAACTCCGTTCAAAGTGCTTGATAATCCTTTTATATTTAGTAGGTTAATACAATTCCTGCCCAAGCTAAGGTAGCCCTGTGATTGCAATTTTATTAATACTTCGTTTACCCGTTGCCGCGTAATACCAACCATCTCACTTAGCGCCTGTTGAGAAATGGATAGCTTAATATTTCCTTCATTTTTCACTTGATGCACAGCAAGTTCTAATAGGATATAGATAATTCTGATGTGTTTATTTTCACGGCCAAGTAACTGTGATTGCAGCCATTTAGGTCTCGAGTTACTTGAGATGTAATAAAACCAGCTGTAAGTTTCCAGCTCTTGCTCCATTAAATGTCGAAGTTTATTATTATCAAAAATAATAATATCTATCGAACCCAGCACCGCAACCTTAAATGACACGGCACTATTTTGCTGTGGCTGGTAATCCCCAAACCAATCCCTTTGCCCGAAGACCATATTGTTAATCGTCTTTAAGTTTGGGGTTTGCATGGTGACCACCGCAGTGCCCCGCACAAAATAGATAACACCGGCAGAGGCTAATCCTTGTAGCGCAGCATGTTCAGTTTGAGCTATCGTTTTATGTTGCGCGATGTTTGCCAGTTTACCTTTAAAATCATCTGACAAGGCATTGGCCCAGCGGATCTCTTTTATGTCTATGCTATCTCTCATTCACACCTACCAAGTTAAGCTTTTGCCAATTCAATCGTTTTGTCCCCTAACGGACAGTTTCCTGCCTGCGCCATCGTTACACTTGCCCCAATTACTCACTCCCTAGTTAGGAAATATCATGAAAAAACACATCTCACTGCTGCTCGTTTCACTGTCTTGTTTGTCCCTCATCGCTTGTCATGGCAGCGATAATAGTAAGGTCGAGGTGGATTCTACAATAGTCTTCGACTTTGCCAACGAAAGCCATGACTTTGTTGGCTTATTTAGTGACTACCCGCAAGGCGAAGAGGCATTTTATCAACTCGAGGCTAAACACCAACAATTGCCCGAACAATTTGGCGACAAAAAGGGCTGGATGCTTGCCGGAAACAATCATTCAGACGATTTATTGATGGCGATAAAAGGGTCTGTATCGGGATTAAGATCGCAAACATTATATAGCGTGTCGTTGGAGTTAGAATTCCTTACCAATGTTCCTAGTAACTGCGGCGGCATTGGTGGCTCGCCTGGTGCGTCCGTTTTTGTCAAGCTGGCGACGTCAAATGTTGAACCGACCAATTCTCTCGAAGATGGCTACCTGAGGCTCAATACAGATATCGGTATTCAGTCACAATCTGGCACCGAAGGCGTTGTGGTTGGCGATGTCGCCAATGGAATTGACTGCTCCCAAGTAAGCGAATTTCAGGCCAAAGTGCTTGCTACAGAGTTCCCTATCGACGTGATGTCAGATGATCAAGGGAAAATATGGCTGCTGGCGGCTACAGATTCTGGCTTTGAAGGATACACCCAGATCTATATCACCAAATTAACCGCCACCATTAACCAATAGCAATTGATATTACTTAATCTCAATGACGTAAGCTGAGCCTGAATTTTCGCCCTTGTCATCATCACGATTAGCCGAGATTAGGGCGGTTTGACCGCGCAGCGCAACATTCCAGCCAAATACGTCCCCTGCGCCGCCATCGTTGGCGGTCACCTGGGTGCTTAAACGCCAGTTGCCGTCAGTTCGCTTGAACACATAAGCAGAGCCCGAGTTTTTACCTTTGTTGTCCTGAAACATGGCGCCAATCAATGCCGTGTCACCTGCAAGTGCGACACTGCGGCCAAATCGGTCATCCGCCGCGCCGTCTGGGGCGGTGAGTTTTACTTGCTGACGCCACGTGCTGCCTGTGCGAGTAAATATGTATGCCGAGCCAGCATCAACGCCCATAATGTCATCGTCGTCTCGGCGCGCCGAGATCAACGCGATATCTCCGTCTAACGCTACCCTAACACCAAAGATATCACCCGCAGCGCCATCATCAGCGGTGAGCTTAGCTTGCTCGGTCCACGTATCATCAACACGGGTAAACACATAGGCGGCGCCAGCTTTAAATCCCTTTTCTCCATTCAAGTCTGCCCCAACGATTATGGTGTCACCAGAAATCGCGACACTAATGCCAAAAAGGTCGCCATTAGTGCCATCTTCTGCGGTAAGCTTGGCCTGCTGTTGCCACACATTTCCTGTTCGCTTGAACACATAGACCGAACCAGAGTCCTCGCCTTTATCATCATCGAACGGGGCACTAATCACCGCAAGATCCCCCTGGATTGCTATACCATAGCCAAAAGAATCGCCAGCGGTAGTGTCTGTGGCGATAAGCCTTGCCTGCTGATGCCAGCTTTTTGTGCTGCGGGTAAATACGTAAGCTGAGCCGGAATCTTTGCCTTTAACCTCGTCATCATCTCGCATCGCGCCGACAATCACCGTATCGCCCCAGAGTGCGACTTTGCCGCCAAACGTGTCCTGCGCCGCGCCATCTAAAGCGCTCAACTTAGCCTGCTGCACCCAATCTTTGCCAGAACGTATGAACACATAGGCCGCGCCAACATCTTCTCCCCGCTGCTTATCGTCAACCTTGTAGGCGCCAATAACAGCGGTGTCTTTAGATAACGCAACGTTATAGCCAAAGAAATCATTTGCGGCGCCGTCAGTGGCTACAAGCTTGGTCTGCTCATGCGCTAATGTTGGCATGGCGCTGAAACACAGCAATGTCAGGAAAATAGCTTTTGTGGTGGAAACAAATATCGGGCTTTGCATATGCATTCTCATTATTGGCGATCTGTTTACAATAAATTAAGAGTGTACCTGAGAATAACCCGATTAATAAAGTTCATACAGTGCTCGATTTACCCGCTAATGCATCACTAAATTTCAAATTTAAAGTGACTTAGCGTTTGCGAGATTGCCAACTATTAAATAGCGCGATAACAAAAATGTTTAGGGCCAAAAACGACACCCAGTACACGCTCATTATCGTGGCTAAGTTACCAGCGATTAGACTAAAAAATGAAGCGGCCAATGCCAACCAGCCGCCAATGCTAAAGAGCTTTTCCTGACGAGATGACAGGCTGCGTTTAAAGCTGTGGCGATAGTGTTTAGTCATCGCCATCGACAACAACCAAAGTGCGAGTAATTGTAATACGTAGCTTAATATCATCTTAGCTTTTGCGCCCCCGTAGCCAACAATAAAAAATTAAGGTGATTGCGCCAGTAGTTAGTAAGGCGATATCGACCCCAAGGTAGACCCAATTGCTGTGGTGCAATGCCTGCAATAACCACTGCGGATGAATGATAAAATCAACGACAGGTAACAACAGATAGGCAACGGTGGTTATTAACAGCAACTCGCGCCAAGCGCGCTGTGCAGGTCGCACAAAACTGTAGATTAGCGCTGCCAGCCAGGTGAGTAAGAACACTGATATCTCAGCATCCGCCCGCTCTTCTAGGTTCAGAGCCAGCAAACGATTGGCATAGAAATAACTCGCAATGGCGAGGGCTAAGCCAATAATGCCGGCGATATTGAGTCGTTCGACTAAGTAATGCCCGACATGGCGTTTTTTTACCTTGGCTAATCGTTTATTGAGCCACATGATCAAACCACTGCCGATTAACAAGCAGCTGGCACTGCCCATGAAAAACAATAGCCAGCGCAAGCCCGGAGCGGCAAATAGCGCCTCATGCAGGCCGTAAAATATTCGCCTGAGTTGCCGCGCCAAGCGTTCGGGCTCGACACCTGCTAGCGCGTGACCATCGACAGAGGAAAAAGCGAGTACCTGGGTTTTATTCGATAGCGACAGGCTCTTATGTCGGGAGACCACGATGCGGCCATTGACATCAAAAGGGTACTGATAACTGATCCGCGCGATCGCATTAGGCTCAGGCCACTGTTGTTGTACTTGAGATAAAATACTATCGAAGTTGGTCAATGGCTTGGCCGCAATGTTAGCGGGGACTAATTTGGGAAGTGAAGTACTGACCAGCACATTAAGCTCGCGAGAGCCCTTGTCATAGTGATGGTCCATGCTCCACGGCATATACATATTGATATAGATAAACAGCGCACTTAAGCTTAAAACAAAACAGAACGGAATGGTGATAACACCCACCACCGCATGGAGATCGGTTAGCGTTTTCAACACATTGTTTAATCGCACAGTGAAAAAATCACGAAAGAAGCGGCGATGGGTAAAGATGCCACTGAAAATACCAACCAGCATCATCATCGCGGCGATGCCTGCAAAATATCGCCCACCGTAATTACGCAGCTGCAAGGTATAATGAAAAGATCTAAAGAAATTGCCACCGTCGGTGGCTCTAACATCAATCTCTTTTAACGAATGACTGTCGAGACTAAGCGAATGTCGGGTTCTCCTTTCTTCTCCCGCCATGCTCCAAGAGAGTTTCAAATGATTATTACGCGGGGTAGCTAAATTAATTCGCCAAGCAATGGCATCTGGCCCGTCGCTGTTTAGCCGTTGCAATGATTTATTAATCACGTTTGAGGAAGCGGGCTGACTGCCCAGTTCGGGTTTCATCCACTGACTAATTTCGTGATTAAAGTAACTCAGGGTGCCGGTGACGAAAATCGCCAGCAATAACCAACCGAGCACTAAGCCGCTGTAGGTATGTAACCAAATCATGGTTTTTCTAAAATCGGGTTTCATTAAATCGCTCGCCAACTGTGAATGGCCATAAAGACGGCACAACCGATAACAATATCGCGCCACGCGAGTAAGGCACTGCGTTGATTAAAGGACCAAATAATGGCGACAAAGCCGAAGATATAGCTGTAAAGCGTCGAGAAATAAACCGCATCGGCTTTAATCGAGCCGAACAGTTCAATTAAGATTGGCACCATGCCAAGGCTACTGGCAAGTGCAAAAAAATAAGCACCAACCGTTGCGGCGGTGCATCGAGCCAAAACATCTAGCCGATAAGGTGTAAAAAACTGCAACACTGTATTCCCAAATTCATAGACAGAAATAAATTACCGGAATAAGTATCATTATCAGTTACGAAATTCAAGTAAAGTGTTTAGCCAAGTGCAAAAAACTTCAGCACTTGGCTAAACTTGCTAGAAGTTGTATCTAACGGTTAATTTAGCGTTGCGACTATCCCCTGGCAGACCGCCAATGTAGAGTGCTTTCGAATAGTATGTTTCATCCGTTAAGTTGCGCAGGTTCAATTGAATGTTCCAGTCTGCAACGTCATAGCTAATCCCAGCATCTATTACCGTGTAGGCATCGATAGTTGCGATGGGTAGGCCAAAGGCCGTTGAATTAATGGTGCGCTCATCGGTATAAGTAGCACCAATACTAAACTTCACCGGACCCTCTAGCGCTGAGAATTCTTGTAGATAGCTGGTCCATAGGCTAGCAAATTTCTTTGGAATACCTTTACGCTGACCAGAGATCGGCGTTTCTTTTTGATTACGAATTTCAACCGCATCTTGATACGTTGCGTTGGCATTCATTGACCACTGGTCATTAATCGCCAAATTAAGATCAAATTCATAACCTTTGGTATTGTTTTCGTTGTCATACTTATACTCTGGCACATTTACGTTGTACTCAGGATCTTTGATGTCATCGTTAAACAAAGGGTTAGTACGGCGCAAGTTAGTTTTACGCGTCTCAAAATAAACAAATGACGCTAACAGCTCTTCATCGAACGCGGTAAAACGAATACCGGCATCAAACGACTTAGACTCAGAGTCTGGCTGATTATTTTGCTCGGAAATTCGACCCAAAATACTCGATGCAGTGCGGCCTTTCGAAAAGTTAACGAAGGTCGCGAAATCATCGGTGATCCGGTAATTTAGACCGACGTTATAGCCAATACCAGAATCTGAGAAATCTTGTAATGGACGATCTTCAGAGCTCGGGTAGTCATTTTTCTTGTTCAGATAATCTTGTGAAATTTTGGTGTGTGCTAGCCCAAAGCGACCGGTAATAAAATCAGAGAAATAGACCACCTCTTGGAAACTAACCCCGTAAGACGTCACCGACTTATCGAAGTTACTTTTTAGGAATGGGTCAAGCTCTTCAAAGCTCTTATCGCTCCAGTTAGGGTTACGGATATCGAGAATGTACGGCATTTTACCATCGCGATCACCGTCCCATACCGACCAGTTCATTTGGCTCATTTCGCGTTTTTCATAATTGGCACTGATCAGATGTTCACCCTCAAAATCACCCAATGACCAAGTTGTATTGAAATCGGCGAAATACTGCCAGCTTGTTTCGTCTAAGCTGCTGCGGCGATATTCTTGGCGACGAGCAGAGAACGGATAAATCACGTCGTCAATAACCAGTGGCGCACGCGGATCGGCATTGGTTACGCCACGGCGGTTCCAATAGACATAGTTATAGGCGCCGGTTTGACGTACGAAATCAGAGGTATAGTTACGATATTGAAACTGTTGGCGCAGTGAACTGTCGGTATCAAAATCGATACTGTGGCTTACTTTAAAGCGGATCTCTTTGCCTTCATTAGGTCGTGATGTCGGTGAAATTAATCCTTGGCCACCTAAGTCATAAGGCTTTAAGCCATCGGTAGCAGCAATTGAGCTAGCCAAGGCTTCTCTTTGCTCTTGGGTTAACTGCAGCCCTTTGAAGTAACCCGGTTTATCGTCCGTTGGTGCCACCCAAGTCGCATCATTAGGCAGATCTTGCCAAGTGACTTCACCTGCATCAACGGCGACACTGTCTCGGTTGAAAATACGCACCGGATGACCGATAGAGTCAACCTGATTCTCATCATCAATGTAGGCCGCCGATACAATAAGCTCTTGGTCATGGGTTAAATTAAAACGTAATGAAGCGTAAATCTCGTTACGCGCTGAACTTAGCCCACGATAACCATCGCTTTCTTCAACATTGGCTACCAAACGGTAGGCGACAGTGTCGGTGATGGCCGATGTAGCATCGAACATCACACCGTGATTGTTCCACTGACCGAGCGTCGCCTTGACTTGATAGGCTTCTTTGTCTTGCGGCTTCTTCTCGACCATGTTGATCACGCCACCCGCAGAGCCTATGCCATACAAACCTGTGGCTGGCCCTTTTAGCACTTCAATACTCTCGATGTTGGTGGTTGAACGTGTCGGGTTGGCATCATTACTACCGAGCCCCGCGCCGCCATACATGCCGTCATAGGTATAATTAGCGCCTAGACCACGGATTTGCAGATTATCGCCAATGCCGTAGTTATTTCCCGCCTGTGATAAACCACTGACGTTGCGCAAACTATCTTGTAAGGTAGCTGTCGCTTGCTCATCGAGTAACAGTTTGTCCACCACCACAATCGCCGCCGGGGTTTCCATTAGGCTCATGTTTGATTTGGTTGCGGTGCCAGAACTTAGTACCAGCTGATTGTGACGACCATAAACGGTGATTGTTTCAAGTTTCTTTTCGGTCAAGACCAAGTTGTTCTGTGGTTTGACTAACTTTTTTGCTTCAATTTTTCGTTGTTTTTGTTTGATCACCACATCGGTATCAGACACCCAATGCGCTTCAAGATCGGTGTTTTTAAGCAACTGAGACAGCACCTGTTGCACCGATTTATTGCCATAAATCCCTTGTACTTTTAAGTTTTTTAAGACGTTGTTACGTGCAAATATTTGAATATCACTTTGCTTTGCTAGGCTAGCTAGCGCGGTAGCCAATGGTTGTGACTTGATGTTAATGGCCGTGGCAGCAAGCGCCGACGTTGATACGGCAATGGCTAAGGCGATCGCGCTAATTTTTAATGGCTGGTAGCGTAACATGGGTTACATCTCTCTTAAAGTTTGGCAAAATGAGAATCATATGCATTTACCTTAATAGACGGAGCTGGTTCTAAGAAACCGTAAAAAAACTTACAACAATCTGATTAAATTATTTTTTGTTATTAATTTCAATCCCATACCTTGGGTGATCAAGGCCAACGCTTGGTAAGGTTTGTTCAAATTTATCGAGCCAGAGACTAATTCATCCGCTAATGAAGTGTCCATCAGATAAATTTTCTCAGTGATGTAGGGTTGTAATTGGGTTAACACATCTTTTAGCTGACGCTGATTAAAGATCAGTTTAGCCTCACGCCAATCAATATTTGTTTCACTTACAGTGACCGGTTGCCATTGGTTTACAAACTCACTTTGATAGCCCTCTCTCACTATTTTAGCAGTGGCTTGATAATCAATTTTCACTTGATGCTCGGTCACATTCAATTGTACAAACGGACGCGTGTTAACCGTAAAGGCCGTACCCAACGCGGTAAATTTGTGCTTTTTGTAACTCACGACAAACGGACGTTGGCGATCCGCAGCGACCTCAAAATGCGCATCGCCAGTGATAATAGATATTTGTCGATGCTCATCGTTCATATCAATCACTACCTTGCTATTGGCATTGAGCGTAATGGTACTACCATCGCTTAAGGTGAATGATTGCGGCGTTGCCACGGCCGTTTGATAATATTGCGGCGAGCTTAAGTCATTAAGCGACATGAAACTCACGGCCACACAACAAATGGCTGCGGCGCAGGCCAATATTTTCTTGCTAAATACCGCAGTAAAGCCACGCGGTTTCACGCTCTGTGGCGCCGAACCGTGCGAGACTTGTGCCAACGCGTGCCATGTTTTTTGTAGCTCTTGGTAAGTGCTTTGATGTAAAGGTGACTGATTTAACCAAGCTAACAGCGCTTCACTCTGGGCAAAATCTGGCTCAGATCTCTTCACCAGCCATTGGGCTGCCTGCTGCTTTATTAATGCTAAATTACTGTTCATGTTGACTGCCCTGTTGCATGATTTCGCTGCACATCACCAGTGAAGCGGCTAAGTTTTTCTCAACCCAACTTAACGATTTTCCTTTATGTGTAGCGATTCGTTGATTACTCCATCCTTGAATTCGACTCAATGTCAGCAGATCTTGTTTTTCTTTAGGAAGTTCAGACAATGCCCGCGCGATAAGTTCAATATAGTTCGCTTCAATCGATTGTTGCTCGGGGTTTGCATGGTTGCATTGGACTAATGAAAGATGCTCCTCTTGGCCTGTTTCTAGCACTCTTTCTGGCTTTCGACTGTTATCAATGATCAGATTACGCGCCATGCTCATGACGTAGCTTTTTGGATTCGTCAGCTCAGTTTTGTCGGACAAGTGATGTAACTTTAAATAAAGATCTTGCAGTAAATCGACGGTCAACTCAGGACAATTAACTTTATTCTTAATGAAGTTAAACAGATTTTTATATTCCTTCTGGAATAACGTTAAGGCATGAGACTTTGAGGCGGACATAATACAGGACAATCAGTACAAATTAATCGCAATGATAATGATTATCAGTTTAAAGTAAAGGGGTGAAGATCAAACTTTAGACGTTTAAATATTATTAGCGCATCCAAGATCAACAGACCCTAATACTAATACTGGTCAGTTAAGCGAATAATTATAGCTTCAGTGGATTTTGTGATGTGCTTGTAAGCTTTACCTTTTTATTTAAGATCATCACACGCACACCAGGTACCTTTCTTTATGAAATACATCCGTGTATTTCACCCTGCGGGCCAGCCTGGTGCTGTTCAAATTGGTTCCAGACCAATTTGTGCTTCTTAAAGAAACGTACCCCAAAGATTAAAATTTCTGGAAAATTTTAAGACAGCTTTAGCTGGTCCGAAGGACAAATAGCAAGGACGCTATTTGCAAAGGCGACCCGTTATTTTATCGCTGATCTTAAATGATAAATTGTCTATTCAATACCGTATTTGATCCGCGTTTCGGCAACTGCTCCTGCGTTGCTCTATCTTCTGCATCCATGCAGTCGCCTGCGGTAAATACTACAAAATTGACTGGATCAATTTTGAACAGCTTTGCTGGCCCCGAAGGGGTGAACGG
>Ga0209395_1003574_pt1 | contig 19078 bp, 12 predicted proteins | sample GOMGulsemesocosm_3_FD_184635 | JGI IMG/M metagenome (GOLD analysis project Ga0209395, IMG submission 184635) | Methane-oxidizing microbial communities from mesocosms in the Gulf of Mexico - GOM9D Gulf of Mexico (SPAdes) (version 2) | ecosystem: Environmental > Aquatic > Marine > Cold seeps... | reverse complement strand
GTCATAGGAGAGCCTGATCATTTTTAGACCATTAAAACACTCCTACTTATTTTTTTTCTTGTGAAATTAATATCCACGTTACACCCGTTCATTTATTTTATTTACAACTAATCAATTTTTCATATTTGGTGTTTTCAATTCTTAGGCTTTACCCTAGGAATTGTTGAGCATTTTAGCATACCAAAATTAACAATACAACCGTTAATTTGAAAAAACACTAGCGTTTACAGGCACTTACGTTGACATTTTTAATGGTTTATGGTATTTTTTCAATGATAATATTCTTTTAACTTATTGATGTTAAGACTATCTATGTTTGTAAATAGTTGACAAAATATGCAGCAAAGATAATAAAAGCTAGTAAAAGAAATAAAGCTAATAAGGTAGATACTAGAGTGAATGGAATCCCTGAAAGAATAAATAATCCGACTTTGTTAGATTTTGATTACCTACAAAAATTAATAGACGATGGAAAGTATCCGATAATTCAGTTTGTTGAACCTTCCTATGATGAGGCCTTGCTTGAAACATTGAATAAAGCATGTTTATTATTTGATGAACAGCTAGAAGTTCGTTTTTATGGTCACTATGGAGAAGCTTTTGATGCTTCTTACTTAAAGTTTTTACCGAATGTTAAAAATTTGTCCGTTGATTGTTTAACTGAAATAGTTAATGAAGATGAGATCGCACACTTAAACCACTTATCTCATTTGAGGCTTGGAATATATAATTTTGATAAAACTGATTTTTTATCTCGTCTAAATAAACACAACCATTTAACTCTCAGTGTTAGTGATAATAATAAAAATAGTTTAGATCTTTCATCGTTAAATGAATTTCAAAATTTAAGAGAGCTTTGCATTGTTGGTCATACTAAAAACATTGAAGTGATCGGTGAGTTAACAAATCTAGAATCATTAACTTTGAGCAAAATATCTAAAAAACAGTCGTTAGATTTTATCAATAACCTTAAAAATTTAAAGCAGTTACAAATCATTCTTGGTGGCAGAGAATCAATAAAAGAGATTGTTAATCCAGCAATCGAAAAGATCGAAATAATAAGGGTTAGGGGACTTGCTGAACTTGGTGGTTTAGCACGATTTCCCAAACTAAGAACTTTGCATGTTGAAGATCAAATCAAGTTGGAAAGTCTTAAATTCACGCCTGAACTAACTCATTTAAATGAAATAAAAATATTAAACTGCAAGAATCTGGCATTAATTGATGGGCTTTCACAATTATCTAAATTAGATCATTTAAGAATTTATGGAACATCATTGGATGAGTGTTCGTTTATAGCTCAACAATTACCATCTTCACTTAGTTTGTTTGCGTTTTACACAGGTAAAAATAAGAAAGATAAAGTCATTCGTCAGAAATTAGATGATTTAGGCTATATGGAATTTTCGGATTAAAGCTAAATGAAATTAATTAAAAAATTTACAACTTTTGTTATTTTAGTTTTATCAAGCTCAGTTTGGGCATGTGAAACTCTAGATAATTGTATGTCTCAATTTACTCAAGTTGCTGGTGATGGTCTAGGTACTACAAAAGTAGAGGGCGAGTTTGCTAGTAAATTAGCAAAGTTTGGTGATGATGCTGTTGTAGAGCTTCTTCCCTTGTTATTAAGTGAAAATGAGGGATATAGGAATTTAGCAAGTTATACATTACTTAAAATTAACCCTATTGATGCAAAGCATTTAGATGCGTTGAATGATGGGTTAAAGAAAGATCGTGGTTGGCTACCAAGAACCATTGCAAGAATGGGTACTGATAAAGCCAAAGAGTATTTGGTAAAAGACTTTGTTAGAAAACCAGAATCTGGTGGACAAATGGGATTTGCATTTGAGTTGCTTGGTGAAAAAGTAACAGGTGATCTCATTAATTTGTATCACTGTAAAAAAGAATGTGATCGTTTCTTTTTATCTGCTCTTAGGGATGTATTTGGAAGTATAAAAAGTATTAGTCAGGAAGATGTTTTATTAATAATAGAAATTGTTAAAAATAACTCTATTCAAACGGAAGCAAGACATGATGCTCTTTCAGTATTATTGGGAAAAGATAATGTTACTAGTGAAATTCTAGATGAATTGGTTGCCCTTAAAGAAGCAGAACCATTATATTTAAAAACTGTTAATCAGATTTTAATTGATAATGGCTCGGTAAATTCTAGTGAATTGATAATAGAATTCATTAAACAAGATACTCGTTGGGATCGTTATGTCAGTGAAGCTTATATAAACTTAACTAAAATGGGTAAAAATGGCGCGTTTGCATTACCTGCGCTCTATGACATAGCAGTTAAACAGGATAGTGATTATAGATTACGGGCAATAAGAACTATTGGTTTTGTTGGCGATAAAAATTCAATTCAATTTCTGTCTAATTTACTTGATGAAAAAGTTGATTGGAAAATTGTGTATGTAGCTATTAATGCACTTTCACAATTAAATGCAACTTCTGAGTTTAACAAATTGAAAAGCTTGGCTGATAATCACTGGTATCAGGTTATTAGGGATTCAGCCGCAGCAGTTATTAATAGGTTTGAAATAAATGGTGAATATAAATCAACTTTTTACTTAGATAAGTATGCAGATCAGTTACCAGATAAAGATCGAAGAGAAGGTTTAGAAGCTCTTTATGGTGATTTCTGGATACCATCATTAGCTATATGTGATAAGAAATCATTTACACCTATCAGTGAGCCATCTGATATTAAAAAGTACCGCAATCATAAAACTCTAAATTCATTTAAAGAGTTCTCATATTTATCTTCCATTCTCCATGATGGTTACTTTCCTGATGAACATCGAATTTTCCCCCACACAGCACTAAGAGTTGAGAGTGGTTGGCTCTTAGGAGCCAATAGGGGAGAGTTCGGTGGCGAATTAACCTTTATAAATGATAAAAAGGAAATTGAAGTATTATTAAAAGCCAACGTAGAAGATATATACCAAATGAGTTTTGGTTACATTGCGGTTACAGGGCTTGCTCACATGAGTTTTGACTCTGGTGCTATCTTCTTAATATCAAAGTCACATGATGGTAAGTGGACAACTAAAAAGTGGTTATCTTTACCAGGAGCAGCAAGAAGCTCTTGGTTAATCAAAGGTGACAAACTACTGATTAACACTACCAAAGCAAGTCTTACTGTTGATTACTCTGGAAGTATTCAAACAATGGAATGTAGCGATAGCTAATTTCATTATTTATATTTCGGTATTTGCTATATTTTCAAGGTGCCTTTCTCCAACCTTGAACCCATGCTTCACGAAGTGATGCTTTAATGGGCTAAAGCATTGAAAGAAATAATGCATTATCTTATGCATTATTTTTCACCCTCTTATCTTCTCTATTGAAAGCACCTAGTTCCTATGTAAAAACTATTACTATAACAACGAGATTATAGTGATGAAGAAAAAAAATTATGTGTCATTTAATGCCAAATATTGGAAGCACTCAAAAGCTTTAGCTCTGCTAGGTCATTCAGAAAGGCTATTTCAAAAAAATAAAAATGTTATATCACCAGAATTGTCTAAGTTAAATTTTGGTTCGAAGAATTTATCCCAATCCTATCTAGATATTCACCAGCAGCGACAAGACATTCAAAAGGCAAGGGTAGATGCCAATACACTAATTGAAGGTGTTTTAGCTTTTTCAAATGATAGGTTTGTTGAAATAGAAGAAAAGTTATCAGAGGAAGAATTAAAGGAACAATATAATAATCAAATAAATATTTTTGCTAAAAAAATAGAAAAAAAATATAAGCTGGTTTTTCTAAATTACCAGCTACACAGAGATGAGGGCCATACAGATAATAATGGTCATTTGAAGATAAACCATCATGCCCATCTGTTTTTTTACAATTATGATTTTCAAACAAAAACTTCGCCATTAAGAAAAATGAAACGTAAGGATTGGTCTGTTATTCAAGATCTTGCGGGACATTCTTTTCGTGTTTTATCTTATGTAAGAGGGAAAAACAAAGATAAAACAGGAAAACAACATTTAGAAAAAGATGACTTTATTAAACAAAAACATAAAGATACGTTAGATATAACATCGAACATTTCGAACGCGTTTAAAAAGCTTGTTAAATCGGTATTCACGCTTAATAAAAACGACTACAAACAGGGAATAAAGAAGTTTAGATATTATCTTCAAGAACTAAAAAATATTGATGAACAAGCTTTTGAAGAGGTTTCATCATTAACAGAGAAAATAATTAAAAAGCCAAAACCAAAGACAAGGAGTGTCAAAAATGCAAAACCACAATATAAACCCAAATTTCAACCCCGCGACAGAAAAGCAACTTGATCATGTTGAACAGATTTCAAGTGAATCATTATCCTGCGAACAGAGAGTTCAGATAGGAAAGCTCATAAATTCATGTTCAGGGTTATTTAAATTCATTATTAGTCGTGTACCACCACTATCCGTATTCGAGGCAATAGATTTATACTTTACCAAGTTTCAAAAAAAGAAGTCACCGATACGAAGAAAGCAACAGTTTGGTAATTATGAAAACCAATTATTTTTTGTAATCATGTATATGTTTCTAGGGTCTACTTTTAAAGATGCTGTACATGATATTGAAGAACTAAAAGAATCGTATGTTGATGGAAAAGTTGAAAGTTTTACGACATTTGATTATCACTATCAGAATAATGAAGATTTTAGAGATCTGGTAAATAAAAATAAAAAATCTAAATATAAAAAACAATAATAAAACATTCAGGATGGGTAGTTAGAGGAGAAACTACCTTTTCCTTCCAAGCAGTACTTGTATAGACGGACTAAATTAAATGTTTAAACGAACTTCATGAAATGTACTTACAAACTGTTAATCATGAAAAATGTATTTATCTTAAGTAGATTTATTAATTGTTCATAAAGCGATAAATGCCGTTCCTTTGTATAATAATTTATTCTTTTGAAGCTAAAGCCAAAGATTTTTTTAATATTTTCACCATATTTTGTCTTATCATTACCCCAATCTTCTCCTTTTGGACTGTATATTAAAGACAAGTCTTTACGATACGAGCTACGCATAAATTCACTAAGCCTATTATTTTTAGCCATATCAGTTAACTTCCCTAATGGTGAGTTAATACACAGAACTTCTGTGTTTTTAGCAAAATATTTTAATTGTCTCCATAATGTTAGGCTCTTCTTCATACCTATAACTCCATATCTTCTATATTTATATCTTGCTGCATGAGCATTAGTTTTACTTACGGTATTAGCATCAATTTTTTCTTTGTTAATGCTTGAATAGTGATTGTCTAAATTAAGGCAGAATAATATTATTTTGTTGAGATAGCTTGAGATTCCAGTGGTTCTTTTTATTCCCCATTCATCAATTTCGCAACTGTGACCCATGTCGTATCTAATAGCTCTATTTTCTACAAAATTGCTATTCAATTTTTTATAAGCGGATTCAGTATAGTGTGATAACCATTTCTTTATTTCTGTAACTTCTGATGAAGAGCAATAAAGAAGAGCATGCCTATGAATAGCTGAGCTTTTGTTTACTTCTTTAACCCAATGACCAAATGGAAAAATTTGTTTTTTAGTTAATTGGCGTAATGTATTTTCCCAAATTTTATTTTGAAATTCATTAGCATGTTTTGGTGTTAAAACACCATTCCAACATCTAGTTCGACCGACAGGATTTATATGAAAAATAGGAGGACATGTGATTGTTGCTGATAGCCAATGTTTATTTGTTTTTGTTGCAAGTTCCTCTAGCTGCTTGCAAGTACCATGAAACTCACTAGCTTTATCTTTTTCACTAGTGGTATGTGATTTTATAGATGTAACCTGACCAGTATTCGAGATAAAGACTGAGTTTTCTAAAAAAGCTTCTGTTTGTAAAACTTTCTGCTCAAACTTTTTGAGTGCAAAATCTGTCACATATGAATTATTAGATTTAGAGAAAAAATAAACTTCTTTGTATATATCAAATGTATCTTTGAGTTTTTTATATACCGCTTTGCTATCAATAACACGTTTTATCTTTGAGCATTTTGAACTGCCTGAAAAGTGCTTTAGTTTAATACCAAAAGCAATATGATAATTGAGCGTTAGAACAGTTTTTTCATTATCAGGAAGTTTTAAAACAAGTTTTAATCCACACTTTGTTTTTTCCAAATTGGTTTCAAAGTAACTAGAAATGGTGCGACTTAGGGATAATAGATCAGTACAATTTATGATATCCATCGGGGATGATTTTAAAACATCTTCGTATGTTAAAGTATTATTATATTTTTTATTTATTATTATATCTTTTTGATAATCCAGCATTTTATCCATCTCAGTTGATGGTGTGAAACTAAAGAGAAATTAATTGCATGTCAAGCATAAATAGTCAAAAAGCCATAAATCAATGCTATTTTATTATTATTTATATAATAGTAAAACAAAGGGGGAGTTATTCTAATATAACTAAGAATTAGATCTCAAAAATGAAGGGCTATATAAATTATATAATAACAAAACTAGGGGGGAGTTATTCTAATATTACTAAGTCATGTCTTAAATCTTCTAAGTTTAAGCACGCCAATTATGTCTAAAAAATGATGTTCTAAAAGTCTTGAATTAATAAAAATATATGTAACATTGATATTAAGACAACTTAAGGAACACAAGTGAAAATAGGGTATGCAAGAGTAAGTTCAACAGAACAAAATTTAGAAGTCCAAATTAAACAACTTAAAGTATTAGGTTGTGAAAAAATATTTCAAGAATCCATAAGTGGCAAATCTGCCAATCGACCTGAGTTAATCTCTATGATGAACTTTGCTAGAGATAATGATGTTATTCATGTCACTAAAACTGACCGTATAGCACGTTCAACTATTGATGCATTACAAATAGCTGATAAGTTAAACAAACAAGGTGTAGGATTAGTTTTTCACGATTTAGGGGATGTTGATATTAACTCAGATGTTGGTCGAGTTATCTACACAACTATCTGTGCTTTCGCTGAAATGGAACGTAAACGAATATTACAGCGTTGTAATGAAGGAAGAGCATTAGCAAAAGCTAAAGGGAAGCATCTAGGTCGGTTCAAAAATGAAAAGCTTCATTCTCAAATCAAAGAATGTTTTTCAAAGGGTATGAATAAAAATTTAATAGCTAAAACACTTAGTTGTTCAAGAACGACTGTTTACAGGGCTTTGAAATGATTTAACTTACAAATAATTAATGTCAATAATACTGCATCTACAAATTAATGAAGTTCCACTCATAAAATTTAGTTGTTATTGATCTTAATTGCTTCTCTTAAATTACTTCTATGTTAAATTATCACATTATGGATATTTCTGTATATTATTCAAATGTTAAAGTAAATTATAACAAAGGAAGTGAGATGAAGAAGCCACCACTGGGAATAGCATTTTTACAAGGACAAGAAAATTTAATAGATGGTGATGATCTCAAAGAAAATTTGGATAAAATTAGACAAAAAATTGCTGATTTATCTAATGTGAAAAATGTTCATTTTCTGTTAGGTGCAGGTGCAAGTTCTGGTGCTATTCCTACCATGAAAGAAATGGTAGCAAGTATTGATTCTCGTTTATTGCCACCTCCACCTCCACCTCCACCATTTCCGCCAATTCCACCACCAATACCGTCCAGTACAATATTGCCTATCCCATTTGTTGCTACGACACACTTACAGGCTTTATTTAACAAAATAAAGTGCTCTACAAAAGATAATCTTGAAGATATCTTAGGAGTCCTCTATTCAAGGCGAGCTTATTTAGAAGGTTCAGGTGATAAATTATCTGGTGATTATAATGAAACGCTTTCTTTGATTGAAATAATTGAAAGTGAGATGTTTAAACAAATTAATATAGATTTTAATACTGGTAAATCACAAGAGACTTTAGCGCTGTATAATGATTTCTATCAAAAAATAACATTACGCAATAAAGACTTATCAAGAGTTAATGTTTTCACCACGAATAACGATTTATTTAATGAGAAAGCTCTCGATTATTCTAATATCAATTATAACAATGGCTTTGGTGGAGGATTGGATAGAGTTTTTAATCCAGCTAGGTTTAACTATACATTTTCCAGAAAAATTGATGCGGAAGTACAAAAGTATGAGCCATTAGATAATATGGTTTATTTATATAAACTGCATGGTTCGATTAGTTGGCGAGAAAGTAAAAACAACTCTTTTTTTCAAATTCAAGAAGTAGCAACTAAACATGATGAAGATGTTCCAAATGATAATATCCTTATTTACCCAACGCCTTTAAAACAGAATAAAAGTTTAGGTTCACCATATTCTGATTTAATAAGAGAATTCCAAAAGAAACTATTACAGCCTCATAGCGTAATCTTTGTGATTGGATATAGCTTCAGTGATGAACACCTTAATAATATTATCTATCAAGCTTTAGCTTCAAATTCATCAATCAGTGTTGTGGTTTTTGGTGATTATGGTGATAAAGAGATATTTAAAGTTAATGACCGTAGAATATATAAAATATTTGGTAATGTTGCTGACGATAAAATCCATTACTTTAAATATATTGTCGATAACTTTTTACCTGATCTAGAAGAGTTTGAAGATATTAATTTACTCAAAAAATTCATGAATAATTTGGCTGATGAAAAAAATAAAGCTAAAGGTTCTAAATAATGAAGATAGGAAAAATAATATCGGTAAATTACAACCAATTTAAAGTAAAAGTATCCTCCGAGATAAGAGGGAATTCGATTAACTTAAATGGTGATATTTATTATTTTGGTAATATAGGTAGTTACTTAAAATCGACTAACGCGGTTGGTGAAACTATAGTATCTGAGGTTATTTCAATTTTTGACAATGATCTTCAATTCAATGAGAAAGCCTTTGATATAGAAGGAAATAGAGAGTTACTACTTAAACCTATTGGTACAATCTCTCGTGATCAAAAATTCAACTTAGGTGTCGGTGTTTTTCCAAGTTTATATAGTAATGTTGGCATAATTACCTATAAAGATATGGAAGTCATACTTGGTGTTACTGTAAATAGCAGTAAAGAAGAAAATATAATCCACGAAAGCTTTTCCTTAGGCAAAAGTAAAAGTTTAATTAATTACCCTATAGATATTAATATTAATAAATTTTTTAATATTCACTCCGCAGTTCTTGGCAATTCAGGAAGTGGTAAATCAAATACGATTGCTCATATTATTCAAGAAATTCATACAAAACAAAGTAACTCAGCTATTGGTTCTAGGATATTAATCTTTGACGTAAATGGTGAGTATCAAAATGCTTTTAAAGGTTCATTAGACGGTAGCATCAAAGTAAAGCTTTATAAGCCCAACATTAATAAATCTGACAACACTTTCACACCATTCTACTTGCCACATTTTTTAATGTCGATTGATGAGTGGAGTGCTTTTTTATTAGCAACTGAAGCTACTCAGAGACCTTTTTGGGATAAAGTTCTTCAAGAAGCATATATCTTTTATAAGATGCTTTCTAATGATCCTAATGAAGTTGCAAGAACGGTTGATTATTTAAGGCATAAAGTTTGTTCTATTATCTTAAATATAATTGGACAAGGTGACTCGGATACAACAAATATCACTACTGCTTCAAGTATTATTGCAAGTTTGCAAATGATTATTAATTCTGATTCTTCTCTAACATCAATAGCTATTAATTCTGGATTAGGTTCAGACTTGGAAACTCTGAAAGGTGCTTGTCGAATAAATTATGGCTCTAATGATGGCGTACTTTTAAATAGAACGCAGACGGTATATGCGAAGGTTAATCATCAAAATGTTGACGCTGTTATCTGCGATAAACTTCCACATGGTGAATACTTCGATTATAAGTTTTTAAGAGTTTCAGCAAATTTAGCATTGCTAGAAGAAGACTCTCGTGGCAATAAACGCATGAGAGAATATACCTCTACAATGCTTACACGCTTGGATTATTTTTTAGAGAATACTAATTGTGATTTTATGCGTGATCGTGCCGATGATTCAATAACAGATGTTAAGTCCTTTTTAGCTGACTTTTGGGATTTTGATGAGAGCAATACCCATCAAACTCAAATGGTAATTATTGACACAAGTGAGTTATCTCCTGATTCATTAGAAACATTAACAAGTGTTACTTCGCGTTTGATTTTTGAAGAGCGTAAGAAGTATATGAACAATGAAAGGAGGCAAAATCCAATACATCTAATTCTTGATGAGGCACATCGTTATATTAAGAAAGATTATAAATATGTATTTAAAGAAAACATTTTTGAGAAAATAGCGCGAGAGGGTCGAAAATACTCCTTATACCTATTGGTTTCGTCTCAAAGGCCATCAGAGTTATCTGAAACTGTTTTATCACAGTGCGCTAACTTCATTATTCATAGAATACAAAATGAAGTAGATATGCGCTACGTTTATGCCGTATTGCCATTTTTCTCTGAAGATTTTGTTAATAAAATAAAACAATCAGTACCTGGTGAAGCTTTAGTTTTTGGAAATTGTGTTTCAATGCCATTACATGTAAAAATTCATGAAGCTAAACCAGCACCAGATAGTGAAAACTGCAAAATATCAGAAGAGTGGTTTAAAGCACCTGTAAAATAAATATAAAACGGACTTAAATACTAAATGTTGTATTCAGATACTTTACAATCCCTTATTAAGTTAATTTCCCTTAATAAAACCGTTCATTCACCAAGTTATTCAAGTTTGAGTACACACTCTATTGCTAACGGTATTGCGGAACTTCTTTTAAAATCAAAATTACTACCTAGTAAAAATTGTAGGATTAAAGTACAGGACTATATTGATTCACAATACGATAAAGCTGAAGATAGAACCAGCGTAGATGAGCTTATTGATTGCTTACTACTAGAAGAAGTAAATGAAAATATAGAAATGCTTCCTAGGGATATTTATAGAGATGGTGAAACAGAACTAGAAAAAAAGCTCTTTCCAATAGCTAAAAAAATTAAAGCTTGGATAAACGAAGATGAAAACGAACCAAAGTTTATTTTACTTAAAAGTGAATTAGAAAACTCTTTAAGTGAAAATAAATTCCTCTCTAATGCGTGTAAAAATAATAATACTCTCTTTGAATTTACGAATGAACTAGTTAAATTTAAAGTACATTTTACTAGTGAATTGCTAGGGGAAGACGAAGGAATTATTTTTGGATATTTGTGGAAATATCTTTCAAAAGAAAAAGATGGCTTTACAACGTTTATAGACTTTATTATTCATTTAAGAGTCGATATTTGGAAAGTTATATTCATTGATAAAGTCTCTGAAAATGAATTCATTGAAAATACTTTGTTATATTTTGAATCAATGAGTAATTCAAATGATTTATCTTGGAGCAAGGTTCGTGATCAAATCTATTTAAAAAGGGAAGGTATCTGTAATAGTACGATAAAATTAGATGTTTTAATAAAAGATGAAGAAGTAAATATTACGTCAATACAAGATGCTTTTATTTGGCTTAAAAAACAACGTATACACCCTGATTACCATGGAGTTGATTTTCAACTGTTTAATTATCTTTTAAAACAGGATGATAATTTTAATATTTTAAGTCGTTTTTTAGAGTCCGCTAATGAATCTAGTTACCTTACAATCAATTTTATTCTTTCAGGTGAATTTTACCAAGCCAATTTACTGCATTTTCTTTTTTCAGATAAAAGCTATATCCCCTTAGCGTTGCATATTATGGCTTCATATAAGGTAACTGATATACAGTGGAGACATGAGAAGGAAGTTAAATCCTTAGAAGCTATTGCTTGGAACTTATCTACAACACATCTTATAGAATCTATTAATGATTGTACTGAGCAAGAAAAAGTAAAGGTTTTGTATAATTCACTAATAGCTGTTTCCATTGCTGCTATTTCATCTTTCGCAATAAAGAATGATTCAGCATGTTCAAAGCTCGTTAGTTTAGTTTCTTCTTTAGATATACCTATGATCAAGAATATTCAAAACTATGCGTTAGAATTACCTATAGCTACGCATGAGGATGATTTTCATGCATATTTTCATTTACTGTTTGTACTCTTAGAGATAGACCATAATCATAACTTAGAGCAGCATATAGTAACGATGTATGTTCAACGGCTACATTTACAAATTTCTTTTTTAACAAATAGGAAAGATGAGCCGATTATGAATTTTAGTAATCTACGGTTTAGTCCAAAAGAGTTATATAATGAGTATCCATGGTATTTGCTTAATAATTCAATTAGTAAAATAATTGCTCATGATATTTTAAAAGTAATCAAACGCTCTTTTTCCTCTAGTCAAAATAACTATTACCTTGAAGACCTTGTTAGATCTCACTTAGTAGTATTACTGAAAGCACAAGAGAATGAGGAATTTAAACTAATTGTTTTTAATGAAATTTTAGAATTTATTAGAGAGTTTGCTTTCGATGAGCTGGATTTATTTGATTATGGTTCAGATAAAAGTTTAATTATTAATTCGAATAAAGTTTCAGTTAATTTGATATTCAGTTTTATTCTAAATCAATTTAGTGACGAGCTATTTAATAGTTTTATTCAACTATTAAATAGAAAAAACCCTACCACCTTTCAACTGCTTTTATATGCGAATGCTCTTTCTAAAGAAGACCGTATTGGCGAGATTGTTAAATTAATTAAGTTACGTGATGATAGTGAATTAAAGGATGCTTCTTGGACTGATGAAATTAAAGAAAGCGTTAATTTAGCTCATGCAATTGGCTTAAATGATGTTAGAAACACTCTAAAAGAGGACGGTAAAGAATCTTGCCATAAGTCTTTTAAAAATGATTGGGACTCAATAAATTTTCAATATGAATTGATCAATGTGTTAAATGAAAACCTCAGTGTAGATGAAAAAATAAATAAAATAAAAACGATAGAAAACCCATTAAGGAATAATAATACTCACCCCTTATCGCGATCTAATGAAGTTTATATAGATTATATAAGAGCTATTGTTTACCTTGAAAATAATGCAAATAAATCATGTGTTATTCTGAAAAGGCTTTGTAACTCGGATCGACAAGGGCTTTATATTACAGCTCTTTTTGATGCAAGAATATTAGCATATGAACAGTCAGAGCACAGTGTAGTTAGCCTAGAAGAAGCTATAGCTGAATGGTCTTCATTATCAGGTAAAAACTTTAAAAACAATTTAGAAAACTGTTCTGAAATAGAAGTGGCTTTATTATTAAAAGCGAATTCTATTTCTAATAATTCGTCTAGCTTTACTCAAATATGGAATGAATTATCTGACCAAAGAAAATATTCGTTAAAAATTGCAAAAATATATATAAATGAATGTGTGAAGAGTGAAAAATCTAATGTTGCGGAAGAATATCTTATTGAGCTTATTCGATATCATAACGTTGAAAAAGTAAACTCTATTGAACTTAAAGAAAAAATATCTGCACTTGGTAATTTAATCAAGCATCCTGAATTGAATGTAATTAAAACAGAGCTTAAAAGTGGAGAACTTTCTGAAAATGTAATTGAAACACTTTCCGCTAAATGGAAAGATATAAAATCTCTTAATCATGAAGAAATTGCTAGGGTTATTTCCTCTCCGACAATAAATGAAAATCATTTATTTCACTTAATACATGATACCAACGTAATTGTATTTCAAGATTTAATATCACAGCGTTTATATTTACAAGAAACTAAGATTCCTAAAAATACAGATGAAAAAAACTACATAGGACTTGTTGGAGAAGACCAGATCTCCGCTTTTTATTTGAAAATAATTAAAAATAAGTTTTCAACGTTTGGTTGGCTTGTATCGGATCAAGATAAATTAGGTGAATCTTCTCGTGGTAAAGGAATGGGAGAAGTTGATGGGATACTTAGAAGTCATACAGGGGAGTCTATTGCCATTTTTGAAGCATTAATTCTTGATAGCTTAGATAAGAAATATTTGAATGAGCATTTAGATAAAGTTTCAAAATATGATACTAACGCGAGTCCACTTGCTATTTTTGCTGTTTATTATGAAGGAAAATCATTTGATGGATTCAAATCAAAATATGTTAATCATATTAAAAAGTATACTTCTGAAGAATATCAAAAACCTTCTAATCACTGTATCGAAAAATTAAGAGAAACGGATAACTTATTTTGTTTTACTGAAAAAAGACTTCGTGGTGGTACAGAAGTTCAATTTATTCATTATGTAATGAACTTACTTAACTAATAAGTTTGTTTAATTATATTCCCTTTTTTTAATATGTATTAAGGATGATGTATGACAAAAGCTCATAACAACTTATCTTCAGATAAACCATTAACAGAACTTTCAGAGGATGCTCTAGGTTATAGCTTTTTTGCAAAAAGTTTGGCCGATAGTTTATATCAAGGTTCTTTTGATGACGGGATTGTTTTATCTATTTATGGTGAGTGGGGATCTGGGAAATCTACAGCATTGTCATTTTTTGTAAGTCACCTTAAAGAATTAGACCAAGATATATCTATTTTACATTTTAATCCTTGGTGGTTTTCTGGTGAGGAAGCATTATTAAAGTCATTCTTTTCTCAGTTAAGATCTTTATTCTCAAATTGGAAGTCTAGAGGTAAAGAATTAGCAAAAAAACTAGGTATTATTGCTGATGTGTTAGCAAAAGCACCGATAGCTGAAGCTAAAGCTGTTGATGCACTTATAAAAAAACTACTTGGATCAGATTTAAATAGTATCAAGCAAGAAATTGAATATTTACTCAAAGCTGAAAAACGAAAAATCATTGTAATCATAGACGATATCGATCGATTAACTGGCGATGAGATAAAGCAATTATTCAAGCTAGTAAAGGCTGTTGCAAACTTTCCTCATATTGCATATGTTCTTGCTTTTGACCGTAATGTTGTAGCTAATTCAATTGAAAAAGCCCTTAGCGTCAATGGAAATGACTATATAGAAAAAATAATTCAGGTTCCTTTTGAATTACCTTCACCAGATCAAAATGATTTAACGAAATTGTTTTTTGATAAGATAAACCTGATTTTTAAAGATGTTCCTGATGAAGAACATGAACAGACTTATTTTGGTAACTTATACCATGATGGAGTTAAGCATTTTTTAACAACACCACGAGATGTTGTTAGATTAACTAATACTTTAAGTATCACTTATCCACCCGTAGCTGGAGAGGTTAACTATTGTGACTTCATTGCTATTGAGTCTATCAGGGTTTTTGAACCTGAAATTTACGACTTTATAAGAAGAAATGAACATTTATTCAGTGGTGTATTATCGGAGTCAAGAAGCTCACAAGTAGAATCAGAATCAAATCAAAAGGTACTACAAGAAGTCTTTACTAAAGCTAAAAATATTGCACCTACAGACGTTAAATCATTCTTAGAAAGAATGTTTCCTAAAGTTGAATCTATAACTGGAAACATGATGTATGGCTATGACCACTTGCCATTCTGGAGAAAGGAAAAGAAAATATGTAGCCCTGATCTATTTTCTACTTTTTTTAGATTTTCCCTGCCTAGAAACAGTATTAGCTTTAATGAAATTAACTCAATAGTTTCTCGTACATTAGACCTAACTGAATTGGTAGATTGCTTTCAATCTTTAGCTATTGAAATATTACCTAATGGTAAAAGTAAAATTAGTATAGTGTTGGATCGTATTTTGGACTATTTGGATGATCTTAATGAAATTCAACTCAAGAACCTAATTTCTATGATTTTCCTTATTGGTGACGAATTATTGTTGGAGTGTGATGAATCTCAAGAAATGTTTTCTTTTGGTGGCAATGATATTAGGTTGGGGAGGCTTATGTATCAATGTTTACGAAAAATGAGTGATGATACTGAAATTCGATTTGATGCTCTTAAAAGTGCATATATAAATGGGCATGCTGTAATAATGATGTGCCACGAAGCTGTATCTCTAGGTCAGCAACATGGAAAATATTCGAGTAAAGAAGATGTTAAAGATGATTATCTAATTGAATTAAACCATCAAGAAGAACTGGAAAAAATATCTATATCAAAAATACGAGAATTTTCGAAAAGCAATAAGTTAATAATCAACCACAATACCGTTGATCTACTTTACTCTTGGAAGAGGTGGGCTGATGAAAGCGAACCACAAGATTGGATAAATAATAAACTTAAGGAAGAACCAACAGCCATAACTTTTCTTTTAACTGGCTTTGTTACTAAATCTCACTCTCATGGTTTTGGGGATCGAGTGAGTAAAACAACGACAAGATTAAATGTTAAAAATCTATCTACTTTTGTAGATCTAGAGTTTGCAAAATCTATTGTTAATCGTCTGCTTTCAACTTCTGAGGGTAATGATAAAAAGTATTTAGATTTGTTTTTGACTGAATGTGAAGCCTTTAAACAAGACCCTGATACATTTAATCGACATTAGTCGAATAACCCAATCTAGTAAATAGACATGTATGATTTTGGTCATTTAAAATGAAATATGAACGAAAAGTAAAAAAAATAAAAAGTTTAATTTCTCAGCATGATTCTATGGAAATTTTAGATGCTTCATTACGTTACCTGTACGATGCTGGAAATGATAAAGAGTCAAGACTGCAAAGACATCCATGGTTAGTTTTATTAGTTATAAAATGGGCTTTTATTAACGAAAATAAAATCATAATAAAACCTTTAACGAATAATTATTATATGACCATTTTGAATGCTATTTATGATTTGGCTGATCTGGTGAAAATGCCGACAGATCAAAATGATATCCATCAATTTATGAGGAATATGGCCTATCAACAGTTTATATATCAGCATGATTTTTCAATATTGCACATAGGTAGGAATAGTCTTTTATTTAAATACCTACCTGAAAACCATAATTTAAAATTACTTTTTAGGAAAAAGCATGGATTGGAATTACAAGATTTCATCTCTCTTAGTTTAACCTTGATAGCATTCGTTTTTAGCGGAAATAAACATACTGTAGAAGTTAATTTATTCTCACCATTATTTAAATTCTACTCTAAAAGCTTAGTTACAAGCTTTCTTGATTCAATCAGTATAAATATTAGAGACTTAAAGTTTAGATTGTCTAAAGATGATTTATCTAAAGCGAACTATTCAGAATATTATGAACAATCACCTTTTATTAAATATCCTTTAATAAAGCACGATCTAAAATATACATGTGTAGACCCATACATATTATATAGATGTATCGAACATTTTTTGTATGACACATTAAAAGAGGATGAACCTCAAAAATTCATGCAGAGTTTTGGTAAAATCTTTGAAAAGTATCTTATCAAAGGTCTTAAATATGCGGATTTAGATTATGTAGAGGAATCTTATTTAAAAAAATTTCTGCCACCAAAAATTAAATGTATTGATTATGTGATTAAGCAAAAGAACTTTAATATTTTTATTGATGCGAAAGGGGTCGAAATGCCATATTTAGGGAAGGTCACAGACAACCCTAAAATAATACTAGACAAAGTTAAATCTAGTGCAATAAAAGCTATAGAACAAGCATCGGATTTTAACCATTATTTATTCTCAAATGGTAGCGAAAGCTTACCCAAATTTAAAATGGATAGTTGCTTGTTAGTTGTAACCTATAAAGAGCTATATCTTGGAAATGGACAGTTGTTGTACGACACTGTTGCTAAGGATAAAATTGATTCCATAAATAAATTTATTAATGAAAAGGCTAGGATCGATTTGAAGAGAATTTATTTTATTACAATTGAGTGTTTTGATCTTATTATGTCATTAGTAAAAAACCATAAACTGGATATCGGTGATATTTTAGAAAAAGCTATTGCTGATGATGGGGAAGGGTTAAGTAAAAAATTCGAATTCTCGCAACATATCAATTCATTTGTAGATCAAATAGCTCCACCTAAATTTTTGAAGGAAGAAACAGATAAAATAAGATTAGAATTTAAAGAGAATCTATCTACTACTTAAAATGAACAAAATTATGAGTTTGTTAAAAGCTAATAGAATATAAATTAATAAACTTGCTCATTTTTCTAGGTGGCAAATTAACTAATGTTACTTAATTTCTTGGCAGAGTCTAAAAACTCTTTAAAGGTTTCCTCAAGTAATTTTTCAATTCCCATATCCTTAAAGCACACTTTGGGTTTAGATTTTTGCTTTATAATATTTCTACAATTGTACCAAGTAAAAAAACCACAATGTCTAGAAACCAATGATATATCCTTATCAATATCTCTAATAAGCTCTTTGGTAGCTTTGTTGTTCATATTATCAAGTTGCTTCTCAACAAACTCGTTCTCTTGTTGAGAAGTACCTAAGAACTTTAAATTGCTAAAATTTTTAATGTAATTGTCCTGTGTCGTTAGCACTTCAGTTAACTTTTCTTTGCCCCTTAATTGAAAAGCTAAAACAGGATCATCTTTGCATAAGGACTGTAGTGAATTTTCAAATGCATTGATAAACTCAATACTGATTTCTGGACTCAATACTTTTAATAGATTTGTCATATGACTTTCTATTAACTCATTTAATTCCTTAGGAACGTCTTCATCGTCATTTAACCCTAATTTTAAAAAGCATGATTTACAGCATTTAAGATATTCTGCTGTTATTTCTTTAGGATTTGCATATGAAGATTTAAGAAGGTGTCGAATTTCCAATAGATGAAATAAGACTAGTTTTTTGGTTTGGAGCCTTTCAGATCTAGATTTTAAGTAATATCCAACACCACCTAATAAAGCACCAAGAGATATTCCTAATAATCCAATTAATGCCGCTATAACTTTACTATCCATGTACCCTCTAGCTTATTGAGTTTTATAAATTTCAATTATTTATCAACATGATGGAATTGTATAGTCTTTAAATAAAAAGAATAGTGGAGAATTATATAAATTCAGAAAATATATTATTATATACTTTCTGTTTTTGTACCCCTGTGTGTACCCAAATTAAATAAATTTTAAATTACTCTTTTAAATCAAAGGGGTTTCATAATCGTGCCAAAGGATAGTAGGCTGTGTTTGCTCATTCATGCTTAAATTTCTTATCTTATTATTATGCTGACGATAATTAGCGCCGCGTTAACCTTTAGGATATCAAAT
>Ga0209395_1003573_pt1 | contig 19080 bp, 17 predicted proteins | sample GOMGulsemesocosm_3_FD_184635 | JGI IMG/M metagenome (GOLD analysis project Ga0209395, IMG submission 184635) | Methane-oxidizing microbial communities from mesocosms in the Gulf of Mexico - GOM9D Gulf of Mexico (SPAdes) (version 2) | ecosystem: Environmental > Aquatic > Marine > Cold seeps... | reverse complement strand
TTTTTAATACGTGGGCCTACAATGGTATTCCTACTTGGATTGAAAATAAAAAATATGATGATATTCGTGTCGCGTTCAAGAAATTTGTTCCTCACATGTACGTGAAAACCAATGCCCTTTATCAGCAGATAGCCGAGACGAATAAAAGCGATATTGTTCCCGTAGCACAGGTATGGAAAGCGATGAGGAAGATTAATGCTACAGTTAGTTTACATGCTAAAGATCAGTCACACCCTTCACCTATAGGCGCCTATTTAACGGCAGTGGCTTTTTACCAAACTCTTTTTAACGCGTTACCTGAAGTGCTACCAAGCGAATTAAAGACACAACGTAATCAGAGTAAAATGACTGAAATAATCACGATTGATATTAAGAAAAAATTATCACAAGAAATGTTAGCAGCCGCTCATTCGATAAGCTAAATAATTCATAGAAACAGAAGGTCAGTGAATGAATTATCTGAGAATAACGTTACATTTTTAATACAAGCAAGCAGTCTAGCCCTAGCTTAGGGCTTTAATTTACCTTTATATAGAAATGACACTTATGGACTAACCTTGCAATCAAATAATTTTACCGTAATTTAAATTTATCATATTCAATACGACAAAATGATCTTGAAAACAATTCCTATTGACCAGTTTATTAGATATTTTAATTGTGAAGAAAATCACTCAATTTTTTGGGGTAAAAATACTCAAGTTAGAACAAACTTTATATTTGACTATCACGGTGTTAGCAGAAAAATCACTTATAAATATTTTATATATTTCGCTTATGTATTTTCTGATAGGTTCCTGGCTTTTGAAGACATAAACTTTCAAAGGAGTCGCATCAAACAGCAATTTTTTATCAAGGTAGCAGTATGGGCGACTTTATTAACTTACACAAAGATGGTGTAAGAAGGCTAATATCAAATTTTGTTATTAGTGAAGAAGAACATGCTGGTTTAAGTTTAATTAACCATATTAAAGAGTACTTAATAAAGGAATGCGATATTAAAAAAGAGTTTGCCTATCCTTTATGAGCTTGCACACTTATTATGCTTCTCGCCCATAAAGGCCCCATATGAGTCAAACGCTAAGATTAGTAATATTATGCTTTCAACCGACGAGATGCTACCCCCATAATTCCTAATAAAAAAATAGCGAGTGTCGATGGTTCTGGAACTGAATTAATTTGTTCACTCACATCCTCTATCGGTGAAAAGTTATTGAATGCGAGGCCAATTCCTGAATCTTTGCTGCCAGTAAATGTTATTTCTATTCGAGTAATATCGCTCAAATCATGAAAACCAAATGCCCAAGGTTTTCCGTCTAGTGAGTTACGACCATGGTTGCTACCTAACGGCGAGAACATTGATGCTAAAGATTCCGTACCATTAAAAGCTTCGACAAAAAACCTTTCAGTGTTGTTATTGTGCCCATCTATATCCCAAATTTCTCCTGATGCTGACGTTACGGGGTTTTCAGCATCATAAGTAATATGAAATGTACCAAAGGGTTCGTAGGCATCTTCTTGTCTAAGAAAAAATCTCCCCAATAAGGGCGCGAAGCCTGTGGCTGCTCTATCATACTTATCTCCATAAGAACTCATAAAACCAGAGTTACGGTTTTCTCTTCCTCCTCCTATTTCTTCGAATACACCATGACAATCTACATTGCCATCTCCGGTGGTATCAAAACCAAAGCTTACTGAAACGTCGTCTGCCATAAAGGCGTCGCCGACATTGATAATACCATTATCAGTAGGGGGCGCTCCAGAGGCTGTGGTTTCAAAATTGATTAAACCTGCAGAGGTTCTAAGTGAAAATATGAGAGCGAAAAGTATGAAGGATATATTCACTACTTTTATTGAAGTTGATAATTTCATAACACTGCACCTTGACCACTTCATTTAAATTAATCTAGTTACTTCATAGCTATATCAAGATATGAGCCAATATAAACCCTGGAAAGACAATGAAGCAAAACCCCCTTAAAACAACAAATTACAAGGCAGGGTTACATATTATTTTTAGAAATCAATGTAAATATATAACAATATTTATCGCATAATGAGTTTTTTTTGCAAATTGCAAACTAGCTTGTAAATATGGAGATTTTTAACAACCACTTCACTAAAATAAGTCAACTTAAAGGCTATACCTTAAATTTATTTTGTGCATAATAGGCGGTTCTGCACTTTTAACATCAAACGATTATATGAAAAACAACATTGTTGATTTACAAGATAAACTCCAGGCATTATTACTAACTCAGCGCGATAATTTTACGCAGGGCAAAGTAGCAGACTATATTCCTGCCCTTGCCATGGTAAAACCTGAACTTGCTGGTATATGTGTCGCCACTATCGATGGTGAAGCAGTCGGAGCAGGTGATTATCAACGACCTTTCTCCATTCAAAGTATTTCAAAAGTCTTTGGCTTAGTTATGGCGATGAATCGTGTCGGCGACGCTTTATGGGAACGTGTAAAAATGGAACCTTCTGGCCAACCGTTCAATTCTATTATTCAGTTAGAATGGGAAAAAGGTATCCCGAGAAATCCGGTAATAAATGCCGGTGCGTTATTAGTATCTGATGTATTAACAAGTCACTTTTCAGCAAGTAAACTCGCGTTTTTAAGCTTCGTAAGAAAGCTAGCAAATAACGAGACTATCCGCGTTGACAAACAAGTTTACCAATCTGAACTTTCTCATGGAAATCGTAATGCTGCCCTCGCCTACTTGATGAAAAGCTTTGGTAATATAGAAGCAGAAATTCCAGATGTACTTAGTCATTATTTTACGCAGTGTGCCGTAGCAATGAGCTGCCAACAACTCGCGCAGAGTTTACTTTTTTTAGCGAATAAGGGCGTAGACCCCCGATCTAAAAGTATCATTTGTAGCCCAAAAGATGCTCATCGCGTTAATGCGATATTATCTACCAGTGGTATGTACGACCAATCAGGCGAGTTTGCATTTTCTGTCGGTTTACCGGCTAAAAGTGGTGTTGGCGGTGGCTTGATTGCTATCGTGCCAAACTATGGCGTTATTTGTACATGGAGCCCACCATTAAACAGTTTTGGTAACTCTGTTGTCGGGATGAACCTAGTTGCAGGTATCGCTGAAGAGTTAGGATTATCTATTTATCATTAACTGTATGTAAATATAAACATTAAAGCATTGTCCATTTGAGAACCTTATTTTATAAGGTTCATTTTTTGTCTAAAAAACAAACTCAAGATACCAACATCATAAAAAAATCAGCTTTTAATAAGCTTTATCTCATTCTTTTTATTTAAAAAAACGCCAAAATCCCCTCTCATTTATAGTAAGGATTAAACGCATGTTTTTAAGATTTTCGTATTGTATATTTATCGTATGGGGTTTAGCCTCTTTTCAATTGCAGGCAGAAGAGATAACCAAAGAAATAACCATATATTCTGATATTGCCCAGCAAAACTTAACACTTCACATTACCCTGCCCTCAGGCTATAGAAGTGAAGGTACAACCCGTTACCCTGCTTTCTATACAACATCAGGAACAAGCCGCCTTGACGTATTAAAAACACAAGTAAATTGGCTAAGCCATGTGGGCTTTGCTCCCTTACCCCAAGTATTATTTATTTCATTGCCCTCTATTGAAGCCGATAAGTTTACCAAAGCGTCAGGAAGCCTTTCTTCATTAACCACGCAAGTCTATGAAAAAGAAGTCTTACCTTACATAGATAAACATTACCGCACTCATCCTTACCGAGTGATAGAAGGCTTTTCAAGTAACGCAAATCAGCTATTGTCCATATTTATAGATAGACCTGAGCTATTTAACGCTTATATGATTTTTAGCCCTGCATTAGGACTTGATAAATCAAACCTCGTTGAAAAATTATTAGCAAAAAAAGCGGACAGTCGTTATCAGCACAGATCATTTTATCTTAGTCTGGGATCATTCAAGGAAAATAGGGGCACGTTTGAAAAAATTCATAATCACTTAGCCACTTGGTCTAAGTCAAATATCAAGGGTTTAGAAGTTATAACTGAAGATTTAAGTCATAAAAACTATTTAGCAGCCCCTGTTGTAGGCCTGATAAACGCAGCTGAAAAGATTTTTTCAGACAGGCAACCTCAAGCGAGCTTATTCGAAAAAACGGGAGTTGAAGGTGTTAAACAATATTTTGTTAAACTTCATAAGAAATATGGTTATGAATTAGATGTAGACAATTCCATTGTCGATTTAGGTTTTTATTACGCACAAATAAAGCAGTTTGTAAAAGCAGAGGAAACTTTACATACCTTAATAAACAAGTCACCCGAAAACATTATTTACTTGGTGCGTTTATCAGAAATTCAGCAACAAGGCTCTAATACTGAAAAGGCGAAAAGAACGCTAACAATAGCGTTGAAACATGCTAAAACTCAAAAAGATGCCGAAGCTATAAGTTTCATTGAGTCGAGAATGACGGCTTTAAATTAAAAAAATCTACAGTATGGTTATTTTACTTCTCTAATAACCACACTAAATCTCTTTGTTCTGCAATAAAATTATCGGTAACGATAGTTGATGTTGCAGGTTTAAAATCTGTCATGAACAGTGAATTTATATCATATTTACCGATAATTTTTGCCACTTCATTTATTGGGTCATAACGCCAAACATTCTGTTTTTTATCTTGCAAGTACAGATGATTTTCACGCCACACATAACCCGACTGAATAGTAAGCTGTGGTAAGGCTGAAAGCTGGCTCCGTTTACCTTCACGATATATTGCTAGTTTTCCTGCTCCTCCTGAGCTGATAAAAAGATTATCACTCATGCGTTGCGCCCAATAAACTTCGCTATTGAGTAAGGTATTAAATTGCTTGGTTTTAAGATTAAACCAAATGAGTTGAGCTTTATTATTAACGCTTGCTGACAATAATAAATGATCTCCCTCAGCTTGATATAACCGTACAGGCAAAAAGCTCCCCGTCAATAATATAGGCTCTTCTTTAAGGGTAAATAACCATAACTCTTGGTTGCTTAAATAAATGATTTGCTGTTTATTCAACCAGACAAATTGTTCAATACCGTTAGTTACTTCAGTAAGTTTTTTATCCTCTTGACTTGAAGCTAACCATAATTGACTGCTACCTGATTTATTTGATAATAGAGCGATATCATTAGTTGCTGGTCGATATTTCCCACTTGACTCACTCAGCACACTCGGTGATATATCAATATCTTGAATATTCGTTTCTGTTAACTGTCGTGCTCTTACACTAGTATTTTTTTGGCTGAAAAGTGCGATGAATTTAGCTGACACCGAGCTAGACTGAGTATCAGGCTGAGCGATACCAACTAAATCGATAACATGGCTGTTAGTCATAATACTTTGCTGTTTAACTAACTCATGCTCGACAAACCAATATATCCCTTGTTTATAAGGGATCACCAGTGTTTGATCATCATACCAATGTAGTTTATTTGCAGCTTCAAGCCCGCTTGGCAACATAGATTGCGTAAGCTCGATGAGCTTTTTATGGCTTAAATCTAAAGTGCTAATACTGAGCCGACCATCAGTGGTGATCCAAGCAAGTTTATGCGACCTCCTTTGATACGAAAGATAATTAGTATTTTGATTACCTTGTGTTAATCGACTTTTTGTTTGTTGTTTTGTGTCATATAAATAGAGTTCACTGGTTCGGTTGGTATTAGATGATAAATAAACAAGGTGCTGGTTATCAATCCATTGCGGTGAATGACTAAAATTTTCCTGACAAGTCGTTAATGGCTTAGTTTGCAGCTTAATCAAATCAAAGGTCACTAAATTTACGCACTTTTTGTTACCCTTATTTGTCTGTAAACCAAATGCGAGTATTTGATCATCAAGCGATATAGCCACACTTCCTTTTATTTGTAATGCATCAATTAATATGGTTTCCTTTTGACTCTTTAATTCTTTATAAATGAGTTGTTGAAAGCCTTGCTGTTGACGCACTAGCACAGAAAATAGTCCTGAATGAGCAACGACGAATTCATGCACTGAATGACCATTAGTGGTTAAAGGTTTTATTTGACTTAGATGAGGGAGGTTCTGGGCGCTGTTAAGCCTTGTGTAAGCAACAATAGTTATCATCACCAACATTATGAACACAGCCAGAAACAATCTCTTTTTATGTTTAAAAATACTTAATGGTTTGTTTGTTTTAGTTTCTAAAAGGCTTTGAGGATTAAGACTATAACCTAATTTAGGATGTGTTTTAATCACGATTTGTTGTTTAGCATCATCACCGAGTAATTTACGTAATAGAGTGATACAACGTTGCAGAGTATTAGGGGAAACAACAACATCAGCCCAAACATTGGCCATTAATGTCGGTTGAGAAACAATTTCACCTTTAGCGTTATAAAGCTGAACTAATACCGCAAGTACTTTAGGCTCTACGTTAATAATTTTCGTATCAAATTTAATTTCGGCTCTTTTAAAGTCAATCAGATAACCATTTATCCAAACCTCGCTTACGCTCAAAACTAAAACCTCTGATTTATAGTGCCTACATACCGAGCCACACCATTATATTTTTATTATCCGTAATATATCCTATTGATGCTATGCAGGAAACAGAGAAGTAAAGTTGAAGGTTGAAATTTAAAGTAAAAAAAACCTTAACGTTACCGTTAAGGTTTTAATAATATTATTGGATTCAGTTAAGAAATCTCAATACTTTATTATTACGCTAATCCTAAGTCATTTAATACCTGGTTTAGATGCACCATAGCTTCATCTGTAGGCCCTGGATAATCGCCAGCAATGGGCACATTACCTAAGTAGCCTAAATCCTTTGTCCCTTCAGGGCTACAAAAGAATGCCGCTAAAACAAGCTTTCTAAATCGACTAAATGCTCGAGAAATCTTTGCAAACTCTTCGGCTAAATCATCTTTTCGATAAGCGATATCATCAATAATTTTAAGCTGTTCATTAGCTGATAATGCGGTAAACGCTTTTGAAAATCTTAGTTTGGCTTCATCATTAATCCAAACTAAAGCAGACAAGATGGTTAAACGATCACTTTGCTGCCTTCCATAAGGGGCACTTACCCATTCATCAACCACATCTGGAACATTAACTTCAGTTGCTGAAGGTACATCACCATCTCGAGGTACTAAAATATCAGCAAGAACTGCTACTAACGTTAGTTGCTCAGTGGTTAATGTTTTTGGCCAAGGTGATTTAGGGGGAATGATCATACTTGGATCTTTCCCGTAACCTTTCACCGTAATCGGTGATAAGGTTAAATCAGGCCAGTGTCCTTTTATTGAATCGCCCACAGCATTTGAGATAGCGGTCGTACTGTCACTGCCTTCACAACCAACCAGTGAAGGTAATAACGCAGTGGCTGACAATATACCTAACCATTTTAATGACTCACGGCGAGTAATCGTTGATTTATATTGGATATCACCGTCTTCTTTAATTAATTTTGACATACTTACAGCTCTCCTTTACTTAATTGAGATGCTAGCCAAGAAGCATTTCTCATTGCTAACGTCATAATAGTAAGGGTACAGTTTTTATGAGGGTTAGAAGCGAAAACCCCTGCATCCATCACAAAGACGTTTTTACAATCCCATGTTTGCCCATATTGATTAGTCACTGAATCTTTAGGGGATTCGCCCATACGGGTACTGCCCACTTCATGAATAATTTGGCCACCTTTTAAAATAGCTTTATCCGCACTCGGTAAAGGATAATTAAACGTAGCGCCCATAGTTTCTAATATTTTTCTTGCTGTTTTTAAGCCGTGCTCAACTTGTTTAAGTTCGTGGTCTGCCCACTTCCAATGAAACTTAGCAACCGGTATGCCCCACTTGTCAGTAACTTTGTCATCAATTTCCATATAACAATGTTCATTAGGCAACATTTCACCACGTAGTGCTAAATAAACGCCAGCGCCATAATATTGCTTAGCTTGGTCTTTGAGCTCTTTACCATAACCTTGCAAGTTACCACTAACACCAGAGCCTGGTGCTCTAAAACCACTACCAATTTCAAAGTGATAACCACGAGGAAAATCGAGTTCACCTTTCGCATGTTGTTTATGTCCCCACCAAGGAACAAACAAGTGATTAGCAGTATGCCCGTCTTCATTATAAATAGGACGACCTTCAAGCGCAGGAATATGAGCACCGACACCTGTGCCCGTTGAATCCATTAAGTTTCTACCTACTTGACCACTCGAATTCGCTAAACCATTAGGATGATGCGCATTTTTAGAGTTCAGTAATAATCTTGCTGATTCACAAGCACTTGCCGCTAAAATAATAACTTTGGCAGCTAGTTTAATATCCTTACCTGTGTTTTTATCGACGTAAGTTAGTGCGTTTGCTTGGCCATTTTCATCAACATCAACCGATCGCACCATAGCATCGGTAATAATTTTTAAATTTCCTGTCGCTTTTGCCATTGGCAACAGTGAGGTAGTCGTTTGAAAAGCAGCACCAATTGAACAACCATGGCCACAAGGTGTTGCATAAAAACACGCCTGACGGTCATCTTTAGGTCTAGTTAAAACAGCTCTGTGCATTGGCGCTGTGGCGATACCTAATTTTTTAGCTGCAGCTGCAACTAATAACTCTGGAACACGTGGTTTTGGCGGCGGTTGTAAAACACCTTCTGCGGAGTCTGGCATATCGTCTAAACCAGTATTGGTGCCACAAATCCCGACAAGTGTTTCTGTTTTATCGTACCAAGGCGCCAACTCTTCGTATTCAAATGGCCAATCTGCGCCTAAACCGTCACGAGTTTTTCCTTTGAAGTCATGCTCACTAAAACGTAATGAGTATCTTCCCCAATGGTTGGTTCGTCCGCCTAACATGCGTGCTCGCCACCACATAAAATCTGAATTGTCACCGGTTGTATAAGGCTCATTAGGTACCTGCCAGCCACCATCAACAGTAGCATCATAAAACCCGAAGTCTTTATCAACATTACCTGCGCCCATAAGTGGTGCTTGGGCATTCGTTTGAAACATTGGTGTTTCAGTTTTAGGGTCGTAATCACGACCTGCTTCTAGCATTAAAACTTTATGTCCAGCTTTAGCTAACGTATACGCAGCCATAGCCCCACCAGCACCAGAGCCAACAACCACTACTTCATAATCAAAATCTTTCATTATTTATCCCTGCGCTATAACGCTTTTATTTTTATATTTTTGAAAGCAACAGGATCGTTATGATCTTGCAAACCAATATGACCGACGTCTGTTAAAGCAAAGCCTTGCCAATTTTTGAATTTACTTTTTGCGACAAGCTGCTGCCACTTTTCACTTGCAACAACAATGTCCGCAGTGAGTACATCGTTTTGCCAAACCTTAAGTGATTTATTAACCATAAGAATACGTACGCTATTCCATTCACCAGCAGGCTTATGAGACTGAACAGGTGAAGCGGTGATATCATAAATTGAGCCTGATAAATGCGAAGCAAGTTTATTATCGCTATGGCGTTCATTATCAAGAATTTGCACTTCTACGGCATGAGAATATATTTGGCTGCCAACTTCGTCAGCCATAATAAAAATACCACTATTACCTGCAATGGATATTTTCCAATCTAATTTCAAATCAAAGTTTTCATAGGTTTTTTTAGTGAGAATATCGCCAGCACCTTTTTCGATGAGTCTCATTTCACCTTGCTGTACTTGCCATTTATTACTGATTGTTTCTTTCTTGAAGTTACGCCATTGCGACATATCTTCACCATTAAAGAGTAACTGCCAACCTTGAGACTGTTCTTCTTTAGTCAGCGTATTATCATGAGTAGAAGCTAATATAGGTGTGCTGATAAAAAACAACAGGAAACTTGTTTTAATAACACTACATACTGACTTTCTAGAGAATGTTAATTTATTCATTTATTGACTCTTTTAAAGTGAATTAAAGTTGTTTAAGGATTTTATCTAAACCGATTTTTGATTGTTCTACCGCTTGCAGCGGCGTTAAACCATTAGGGTATTCTTCTTGTTCGATAACAAACCAAAGTGTGCCACCAACAGCAATATTTGTTTTTGATAACGTTAACCAATCAATCGTATCTTGACCAATAATTGGTAACTTACCTTGACTACCTTTAGGGTATAAAGCTTTATAATGAGTCGTTAGCGTTCTTTGTGGATAACGTTTTACATAATCAACAGGGTCTTTCCCTGCGAAGGTTGTCCAACCCACATCTTGTTGAAGAATAACGTCTTTAACGGTATTTTGGGCTAAATAATCCCAATAGGTAGAACCTTTAAAAGTATTAAACTCATGTTGGTGGTTGTGAAATCCAATTTTCATGCCCCACGGCGCCAACTTTTTAGACAGTTTGTTGAGCAAAGTAACCACTTCTGTTATACCTTCAGAGTGCCAAGCACGTTCGTCCCAGGGAACAATCAGTATATCGACACCGAGTATTTGATAAAACTTTACGGTTTCCGTAAAATTCTTATCGTTGAGCTGTTCAAATGAAAGATGAGCTCCGCTGCCCTTTAGACCAAAACTATCAAGTATTGCTTTTATACGTTGCGGCTCATCCGCAAACTCTCCGAAACCGTTTGCAAACTCAACACCTGAAAATCCCATTGCTGCAAGTTGCTTTAACGTACCGGTAAAATCAGCTTTTATCTCATCTTTTACTGACCAAAGTTGCACACTTATTTCTGGCATTGAAATATTTACTCCTTTTTCATTGTCGATGTTTTTAGAAAAACATTCAGGGGGAAAAATTAAAAATGCCGACATTAATACAATGAGTATTTTCATGGTTACTCTCTTCGTTAAATTTTTACCAATTTATGTCAGTGTTATACAACAACACCTTGTTGTAGACGTTGTTTACGCATGAAAATGACGAGTGCGCTAAAAGCAAAAATAAGCACCAAAGGAAACAGACTCAAATTCGCTAATGTTGCTTGCCCGGCTGCGAGTTCGGCTACTTCAGGTGAACTATTTACTGCTAAAGCTTGTTGACGAGCATTATCAATCCAACCACCAATAACGGGGTTCCACATACTCACAGCAAACATTCCGGCACCACCTAACATCGACATACCTAATGCACCAGATTGCGGAATATTTTCAGCAACAAAACCAATCATAGTCGGCCAAAAATAAGTAACACCCAGTGCAAATAATAAAGCTGAAACATAGACCATATTACCGGTAGCTATACTCATGGAATAAATGCCTAAAGTGGTAACAATGGCAGAATAAAGCAGTACGCCAGCAGGATTAAACTTATTGATTATTGGCCCGGCAAAATATCGCCCTACTGCCATAACTCCAGTGATCATCGCCATCATTAACATAGGTGAAGCACCTGATGCACCAAGAATACGTTCGATCCACTGTTGCGTGCCTAATTCGCTGGTCGCTGTTAGGGTCATACAAAACGCCATAAATAAAAATAACGGCGAGAAAAGCGCTTTAATATTTGTACCTGTTGAGGTTTCAATATTTTCACTTGTCGGGAATTTTTGACTCAGAATTAAATAACCATAAATAACCGTAGGAATGAGCATAATGGCAATTTGTGCTTGCCAACCAAAACTCATATCAGTCATGGTTTTAGAAATTAGCGCTCCGATTACAATGCCACCAGGAAACCACACATGAAAACGATTAAGCATGGTGGTTTTATTTTTATGATACATGTCGGCAATTAATGGATTACAACCGGCCTCAACGGCACCGTTGGCAAAACCAATAAAAAAACTGGAAATGAGTAATGTCCAAAATCCCTCTGCCGACATCGTTAACACTAAACCAAGAATATGGCCAACAAAGGCAATAAGCACTAATTTTTTAGCACCTAAAAAGTTATAAAGTAAGCCACCAAACATAGTGGCAATAGGGAAGCCTAAAAATGCCATAGCATTTATCCAACCCAACTCGGTATCCGATAAAGAAAAATCTTGGCTCAGTTGCCCTAAAATCCCGGCTCTAATTGCAAAGGTCATTGCTGTTACTGTTAATGCTAAACAGCTAGCAATAAACAGCTTATTTTTATTAATTTCTGCTGTCATAATTTCCTGTTCCTGTTCCTGTTTCTATTTAAGCTCTTGTGGTTTTATCAACCTTAAAGCCCAAGTCCTAAAATTTCACGGTTCAATAAAGGGTTTTCATCACTAGAAGCAAAATCATCAAAAGCATGTTCTGGTGTTCTAATTAAATGATTAGCAATAAAAGGCGCGCCTTCTTTGGCACCATCATCAGAGTGTTTCAAGCAGCACTCCCATTCAAGCACCGCCCACCCGTCAAAACCATACTGAGTTAACTTACTAAAAATTTGCTTAAAGTCTATTTGACCGTCGCCTAAAGAACGAAAACGTCCAGGTCGGTTTTGCCAATCTTGATACCCGCCATACACGCCACTGCGTCCATTAGGTCTAAATTCAGCATCTTTAACATGAAAGGCTTTAATGCGTTCATGATAAATATCAATAAAAGCTAGGTAATCGAGTTGCTGTAAAACAAAGTGGCTAGGATCATATAAAATATTAACTCGATCATGGTTTCCGGTAGCTTCTAGAAAGCGTTCAAAAGTAACGCCGTCGTGTAAGTCTTCACCGGGGTGAAGTTCATAACAAACGTCGACACCTGCGTCTTCAAATTTATTTAAAAGGGGTAACCAGCGTTTTGCCAGTTCAGCAAAACCATCTTCTACTAACCCAGCAGGACGTTGCGGCCAAGGATAAATTGTTTGCCAAAGTAAAGCGCCAGAAAAAGTAGCATGAGCTTTCAAACCAAAGTTAGCACTGACCTTTGCTGCCATACCTACTTGCTCTATTGCCCACTGCATTCGAGCTTGTGGGTTATTCTTCACTTCTTCAACGGCAAAACCGTCAAACTGTTTATCGTAAGCTGGATGAACAGCCACTAATTGTCCTTGTAAATGCGTAGATAGCTCGCTAATTTCAAGGCCAGCTTCACTGACAACGCCTTGAATCTCTTGACAGTAAGTTTGGCTTTGATAAGCCAGTTTCAAATCAAATAAGCGTTTATCCCATGTTGGGATTTGTACGGATTTGTAGCCTAAACTCGCCACCCACTGACAAATATTGGTTAAATTATTGAACGGTGCTTGGTCTTGGACAAATTGTGCGAGAAAAATCCCGGGCCCTTTTATTTGTGTCATCTTAGTTTTGCTCCGGAAGGTTTTGATTTAGATCTAAAGTAAAAGGGTGCCACTTTAAATCTGATTGACTCGCCATCACGACATTCTCGATAAATGCCATACCACGAACGGCTTCTTCAATACCCGGCACGTCAAAAGTAGTATTATCGCTTTTTTCACCGTTATGGTGAGCTCTGATCTGGGCAACAAAATTCTGATAGATATTGGCAAATGCTTCTAGGTAACCTTCAGGATGTCCCGCTGGCGTGCGCATTGCCCGCTGAGCCTCAATACACATTTCACCAACACCGGCGCGAACTTGTAATGTTGCTTGCGTGTTCGATTTTAGCCATAGCGTATTAGGTTCAAGTTGTGACCATTCAATACTTTTTTTATCACCGTAAATACGTAGCTTTAAGTTGTTTTCATCGCCTAATGATATTTGGCTAGCCAATAAAACACCTTTAGCACCATTAGATAATTTAAGCATAACCGTGCCATCATCATCTAAGGTTCGCCCTGCAACGGTTGAGGTTAAGTCGGCACATACCGCTGTTATTTGTAAACCAGAAACATACTCAGCTAAATTAGCGGCATGAACACCTATATCGCCCATACAACAACTAACGCCTGACTTTTCAGGGTCTAAACGCCAGCTAGCTTGTTTACTTTGTTCGTCATCTTTTGACGCCAACCAGCCTTGACTATATTCCACAACCACTTTGACAATATTGCCCAAATCGCCTTGAGTAATTAAGTGCTTTGCTTGTTTTACTAATGGATAGCCATTGTAGGTATGCGTCAATCCGTAAAGGCAGTTATGCTGTTTGATTAAGCTTTCTAGTGTTAAAGCTTCAGATAAGTTTAACGTCGCAGGTTTGTCACTAAGTACATGGAAACCACTTTCTATTGCGGCTTTCGCAATAGGAAAATGCAAATGATTTGGCGTAACGATAACAACAAATTCCATTTGTTCATCTTTGGGTAATAAGGCTTCACTTTTGAACATTTCGTCATAGCTCGCATAACAACGATTTTCGGGCAAATAAAGTGAAAGTCCTGAAGCTTTACTGCGTGCTTCATCTGAACTGAATGCGCCACAAACCAATTCTATTTCGCCATCTATAAACGCTGCAATACGATGAACTGCGCCAATAAAAGCGTTTTGTCCCCCACCGACCATACCCATACGAACTTTTTTCATTAATAAACTCAGCACATTTAAATTAATACTCACAAATACTATAGGGGTTTATTGAAAAACTGTGTTATTAATAAATCGGTTTCTAATGCAACAAATTCGGCGTTTGATTTTTCAATAAACGTAAAATTATAAAATAGAGTTGAAATGAACGATAAAAAATTTGATAGTTTTGTCAATCAAATGGGGGTCGAGCAATTGATTCGCATGTTTGATCTATTACCTGATGTGCTTTTTTGGATTAAAGATAACTCACATAATTTTATACATGCCAATCAGGCATTTATAGAACACAAAGGCGTTAAAGGCATAGAGAAGATCATCGGTAAAACAGATTATGACTTTTCTCCAGCTCACATTGCACAGCAATTTATTAGAGATGATGAGAAGATATTAGCAGGAAAAAATGTTACCGAACGATTAGAGATGAATATGACACAATCGGGGGATACCGCTTGGTATGCAACATCAAAGCGCGCGATCACCAATGAAAGCGGCGATATTATTGGTACTTATGGCATTACTCGTCATTTAGAAAAGCAAGCCAAAGCCTTGTCAAATGTTGATGCTGTAAAAGAACCTGTTGATTATATTCGACAGAACTTTCAACACCCTTTTACGATTGAAGAACTCGCTGAAGTCGCTTATTTGTCAGTAAGTGCTTTAGAAAGACGTTTCAAAAAATACTTAACTAAAACTCCAAAACAGTTTATCAATGAGGTCAGGCTTGAGAATGCCCGTAAATTACTAGTAGAAACCAATATGCCTATATCCCAAGTCGGTGACGAATCAGGCTTTAGTGATCATAGTTATTTTAGTAAACAATTTCGCTTATTCTTTGGTGAATTGCCTTCCGACTTCAGACGTAATCATTACAATAATAACTAAGCCCGCTAGTCACTATTTAAAGATGCTCTCTATATTTCGTAATTTTACGAAATACAGTTCTTGCTTTTAATTCGTAATTTCGCTAAATTACGAATTAAGATTTATTTATGATAGATAAGTACAATGTCAGATGCATACCAAGCGCTTTCTAGCCCCGTGAGGCGACAAATATTAGCATTGCTAAAAGAAAAGGATTTGTCTGCAGGAGAAATTTCTGAACAAATAGCTGTTGCAAAATCAACACTGTCTGGCCATTTCAATGTTTTAAAGTCCGCAGACTTAGTGATTACCATTAAAGAAGGTACAAGGATTACTTATTCATTAAATACCAGTGTTATAGAAGATTTAATGAATGGACTATTTAATCTTTTCGAGAAGAAAAACGACAAACCAGAGAATAAGGAGTCATTATGAATACTTTAAAGCTATGTTGGGGGATCGCTATAATCTGTCTTTTCACTTCGTTATATATGATCAATAGTTTACCTGATGGATTGCAACTTCCGATCCATTGGAATATTGATGGCGAAGTAGATAAATATGCTGAAGCTACTATTGCTTTTATATTTCCACCGACAATACTTATCGTTATTTTAACTATTTTCTCTGTGTTAAGTAAGCTTGACCCTCGCAAGAAAAATATACAATTGTCGCAAAAATCAATTGCAGCATTTAGTGTAGCTATAACATTATTAATGATAAGTTTTGAAGTTAGCTACATTGCAATGGTTAATGGTATTGAAGTTCCCATGATGATGGTTGTTGGCTTAATGATTGGCACTTTATTAATTATTGTTGGTAACTATTTAGGTAAAACTAGAAGTAACTTTTTTATTGGCATTAGAACTCCTTGGACGTTATCAAGTGACTCTGTGTGGCAGAAAACACACCGCCTTGCAGGAAAGTTATTTATGGTGTCAGGCTTAATTATAGTCATTTCTAGTTGGTTTATAGCCACTAATAATTTAGGCACTTTAGTTATATTCACTGTATTACCAGCCGCTTTAATTCCATGTATTTATAGCTGGCGGCTATGGAAAAGTGAACAAAATAATAACCCAAATAGCAATGAGCAGATCAAATAGTGGCACTATGTAAAATCTGAATTTGCTCTTATACTCACTAATAAGTATTACTTGTTAGTGAGTGTAATATTGAAAATTAATTACTCTCTATATATTATCACCCTAATTCTCACCGCTGACGTATATGCCTAGTCAAAATTAGTATCACTCGACTACAAACCCAAATTAACACTTTATACTGAGAATTGGGCCCCTTATCAATATACAGATCCCCAAGGAAAAGTAAGAGGTTTAATTAATACTTTGAGGTTTTTATTTATTCTTCTTTTACGATATAAGCAAAAGACTTTTACGATCGTTTGGAGTTTTAGATAAGAAAATTATCCAACTTCATGCGAAGGATCAAACTTGTACCTTACATTAAAGCAGCCTACTTGATGATAATGTTTCTTATAATGATTGTTATTTATAGGCAAGGTAGGAAGAGATAATGTAAAAGTAAGTGCTAACATTCATCAAATTCAATATTTGTTAACAAATAGTAATCTTAAATAACATCAGAAAACTCCCTGTCAGCACAAATATCGTTCAGACTACTGAATGCCCACTTTGTGGATAATATCAACAAGAGATAAAGTTATCCACACAGTTACTCACACCCTATAATCTATTAGTGATCCTTCCACAATTTCTGTGGATAACAAAACACAGCCCAATGAAATTAAGCTTTAAATAATGCAATGGCTTTTTTGTATATTTTTGAAGTTTTTTTAACAATAGTTTTTATGATATAAAACATCGATGTTTACGAGCTATTTATACTTTATGCAATTATTTTAGCAAACTTTCTGCTGAGTGCTATTTAATCAATATCTGAAAATTTTTTCATCTACAAAATAAAAAAACATGATCCTTTTCTCAAAGATCATGTTTTTAAATTTATTTATACACACTTTAACAATGAAAGATCAACCAAAAAATAATCGCCATAACCAACCATGGTTTAAATCAGCTTCACAGCTTTTCAATTGACTACTGTACTTACGAGAACGATTATCAACCTTACGGGAAACTTTCACTAACCAAGGTTTCTTTTTATAAGAACGGTTTTTAAAACCACCCCAACCTTCGTGATAATTCAAATATTGATTATATGCATCCCACTTAGAGACTTTATTAATTTTTTGGGTTTTATAAATAAACCAACCCATAAAATCAATAGCATCTTCAAAGTCATCTCTATCTGCACCTGAGTTATCAGTTTCTCGAACGTAATCAGCCCAAGTCATCGTTTTAGCTTGCGAATAACCATAAGCACTACTAACACGTCCCCATGGAATAAAGCCTAACAAATAATCTCTTGGTGGCAGAGCATCGGCTCTAAAAGAGCTTTCTTGGTACATCATACTCATAGGCACATGAATCGGAACGCCCCAACGTTCACGGGCTTCTTTAGCAGCAAAGTACCAATCACGATGTTCACGAAATATTTCACAAATATTTTCAGGGTTTTTCGGCGGTGGAGTTGCACAGCTTGATAATAAAATAAGACTAAATAATGAAAGAAAAATTGATTTGATAATCGGCATAACATCAATACGTTATTGAATTAGGTACCAATATAATGCCAGAAAGATCATGTTATACCAACTAGATAATTTGGGATGTTTACCGCCATAAAATATTTTTTAATATTTTATGAACTTATACGTTTATCGGCGCTCTTACTATATGAGAGTTTTATGTTTCCTTTAGTGTTTTATCCGCGCATTCTTTTTCAAGTAATGCGCTTTTTTTTGTCTTTTTTTTATTTGTATAGTTTATTTATAATAAAGACAAAACTAATTGAACTAAATTGAAAGCTTGCACTCTTACTTTACGAGACTTTTATATTTCCCTTAGTGTTTCATGTTTTTATCGCGCATTCTTTATTAAGTAATGCGCTTTTTTTTGTCTTTTTTTTATTTGTATAATTTATTTATAATAAAGACAAAACTAATTGAACTAAATAGAGAGTTTGCACTCTTACTTTACGAGACTTTTATATTTCCCCTTAGTGTTTCATGTTTTTACCGCGCATTCTTTATTGAGTAATGCGCTTTTTTTTGTCTTTTTTTTGCTTTTATAATTTATTTATAATAAAAATAAAACTAATTGAACTAAATAGAGAGTTTGCACTCTTACTTTACGAGACTTTTATATTTCCCTTAGTGTTTCATGTTTTTATCGCGCATTCTTTATTAAGTAATGCGCTTTTTTTTGCCTTTTTTTTGCTTTTATAATTTTATATTTCAGAAAAAGTGATTTATAGAGTTTTACGTTTTGAATAGTTTGTTGAAGTTTTATAAGGGGAAACGAGCGGTTAGTAATGAACAACACGATACTGATGAGGTCAATATATCCTTGTATTTCAAGGGTATATTCAAAGCGCGTTGGCCTAACGCGCTTTTTTTTGTTTCCATGTTATGTGCTGTAAATATTATTCTGTAAAATATTCAGCTAAAAACTCATCAAAATCAACGGCATCATTCGCTTCAATTTCTTTTTGAGCTTTATGGGACGCCATTACAGAGTCTGTAAAATATTGCTCATTATAAACTTGATAATCATTAGACATTAATTGTTGACGATAATCTTCTGCTTTCTGCAGCGCTATTTTCGTTAAGCTTTTCCCCTGATTTACCACACAATCAAGCAATTTTGCTGAAGGAGTTAAACTTGGATCAAGTAACTTTTGCTGTTCATTCGCTAATGCTTCGCTATATTTTTTATGCCCGTGAGCATTATCTAATAACTCAGCTACTTGCTGCATCTGCTGAAAAAGTTCATTTCCCCATTCTTTAACTGACT
>Ga0209395_1003572_pt1 | contig 19089 bp, 18 predicted proteins | sample GOMGulsemesocosm_3_FD_184635 | JGI IMG/M metagenome (GOLD analysis project Ga0209395, IMG submission 184635) | Methane-oxidizing microbial communities from mesocosms in the Gulf of Mexico - GOM9D Gulf of Mexico (SPAdes) (version 2) | ecosystem: Environmental > Aquatic > Marine > Cold seeps... | reverse complement strand
ATGCCAAGGGGGATCGAAATTATATAGGCGATCAATGTCGACCACAGGCCCAGTGATATCGAAACCGGCATTTTTTCAAGCACGAGATCAACAACAGAAATGGAACGGAAGTAGCTTTCGCCAAAATCAAAGCGCACATAGTCCCACATCATATTTAGAAATCGAATATGGGCGGGCTTATCAAAACCAAATTGAATTTCCAAATCACGAATGAAATCCTCGGGCAGGCCGCGCGCACCAGCATAGGTTTCATTACCTTCAGAGGCCCCTCCGCCGGCGTCACCGCCGCCAGCAATGCTTTCAAACGCATCACCGCCGCCTTCCATCTGGGCCAAGATTTGTTCAATCGGCCCGCCAGGCACAAATTGGATCAGCGCGAAATTGATGATCATAATCCCAAATAATGTCGGAATGATCAGCAGCAAACGCCGGAAAATATACGCGCCCATAGGGTTCTTCTTTCTTGCTCAACAGATCTTATTGAAACGCGCCAGCTGCCTCAAGCTCTGCTGCGCGTTCCGGGTTGTACCACCAGAAATCCAGAAATCCCAAGTCATAAGGCGGCAGGGTTTCTGGATATTCAAACATATCGTAATAGGCCACGGTATGCGCGCCTTTGTACCATTGTGGAACGCGGAAATATTCCGCCCGCAGCACGCGATCAAGGGCACGTACAGCAATGCGCAAATCGTCCTCGGTCGCGGCAGCTTTGACATGCTCAATCAGCGCATCAATCGCAGGGGAATGAACGCCCGCCTTATTAAACACAGAGATTTCCCAGCTTTCAGAGCCGAAATATTGTTCAAGACCGCCACCTGGCACGTTGCTCATCGGGTAATGAGCGGTGACAAAATCGAAATCAAAGCTGCGTTCGCGGTTCACAGCCTGGGCATTATCAACCCGGTTGTGAACGGCATCCACACCCAGCGCGCGAAGGTTTTCAACATATGGATTCAACACACGATCAAAGGTCTGACTGTCATTTAAGAATTCAATCGTCAACACATCACCCTGCGCATTGCGACGCATACCATCATCGCCCACGATCCAGCCCGCTTCATCAAGCAAACCCGAAGCGGCGCGCAGGTTACGACGATCAAGTTGGCGGGTGCCAGACATGGTGGCACTGGGGGCTTCGCTGTCCAAAACGCCGGGAGGTAGGTCCGCGGCAAGCGGTTCTAGCAAAGCAAGTTCTTCCACTGACGGCAGACCAGATGCGGCGCGATCTGAGTTCTCCCAAAAGGAATCTCCCCGCGCATAAATACCGTAAAACAGTGTCTCGTTGGACCATTCAAAGTTAAACATCAGCCCAATGGCCTGGCGCACACGACGGTCCTGAAATTGTGGACGCCGCAGGTTAAACACAAAACTTTGGCCGGGAGGGATGTTGCCATTCGCCAGCTCATCTTTAATGACCCAGCCCTTGTCGATCGCTGGAAAATCATAGGCCGTCGCCCAGATTTTTGAGGATGCCTCACTGCGGAACGTATAACTGCCCCCCTTAAAGCCCTCAAACGCAGATTGATAATCCGCGTAATATTCGACACGAATGCGGTCAAAGTTGTGGCGACCAATGTTAATCGGCAGATCCGCGCCCCAGTGGTCAGGATTGCGGCGATAGGTGATCGACTGCCCCGCCTCAATTTCGTCCACCACATAGGGACCAGACCCGATGATCGACACCATCGAGGATTCCTCAAGATCAAGTTCGGCGCTGACATAATGCGCTTGCGAGAAAATCGGCAGCGAGCCCACGAGAGAAGGCAGATCGCGCGTCGGAATATCAGGCTTGAAGGTGAATTTCACTTGATACGGTGCGAGAGCCTCTGCGCTATCCACCTTCTGCGCAAGCTGGGCTCGAAAACTTGGCAGGCCCTTTTCCAGCAATAACTCGTAAGAAAAGACAACATCAGACGCCGTCAAAGCTGATCCATCAGAAAACCGCGCTTCAGTGCGCATATCAAAAATCACCCAGGAACGATCCTCAGGGTAGGTCAGGGATTCAGCCACCCAAGCGTAAGAGGCGTCCAATTCATCCGCGGTGCTGTCCAACAGACGTTCATAAAGCATCGAAGAAAGCGCCCCAGACCGACCCTTGGTCGAATAGGGGTTCATGGAATCAAAGGAACCAGGTGCCCAAGTGGAAATCTCACCACCCTTAGGCGCATCGGGATTCACATAAGGTAAATAGCCATAATCCGCAGGCAAATTCAGGTTGCCAAAGGGCGAAATTCCGTGGGCAGTGATGGTTTGTTCATCGGACTTGACCGGCAGCGCCAAAACAATCAGTGACATCGTGGCCAAGGCAAAGCCAAGAAAACGGTTTTTATCCTGTTTTAACACACGCGCTGTTGCGATCCGGGTCATTCAGTTCTCCGATTTTGAAACTACTGCCAATTTACTTAAAACTCAGCCTAGTTACGAGCCAATAACAATCAAGTTGATAATGCGTGAACACAACGTGTTTTGCGTTAACTTGCCAGTAAGGATAGTAAAACGGCGGAAACTTGACACTTGAAACGAAAAAGCCGCCCATGAAGGACGGCTTTCTTTATAACTACTTGCTGAATAATTAGTTCAGGGTTGCCAACCATGCAATGATGTTGGCGCGATCTGTTTCTTTGGGCAAACCGTTGAAAGACATTGCTGTGCCAGGTGCAAAACCTTTCGGGCTTTGCAAGAAGGCGCTCAGCTGTTCAGGTGTCCAGTTGCCTTCAACGCCGTCAAGTGCGCCAGAGAAACCGAAACCTTCAGTACTTGCAACGTCACGATCTACAATACCAAAAAGCGTTGGCCCTGTGCCGTTTTCGTCCGGCTCTACAGAGTGACAGCTACGGCATTTGTTAAAAACGCGCTCACCTTTGCCAATATCTGCGGCTGCAAGCAGAGTTGCGAAGTCGACTTCAACCTCGGCTTCACCGCCGTGATCATCGCCGGTTTCGATCGGATAAGCGTCGGCATGCGCTTCGCCATGTCCGCCTTCCGCGCTGCCAGTGGCATACAAGCTTTCCCCTGCCCAGTTGCCCAGAAGAAAGATCAAGAATGCCCCGCACAGGCCGCCAAGAAGTTTAGTGATAGTCATAGTATCGAACATGTCGCTTTTCCGTTTTGGATGTCGCTATTACCGTGCCAGACGGAGTTTCAATCTATCTATCCGCTTCCCCTGCCGTGACGCAAGCTGTAGTTTGTGCGACGAAGCGCCCCTTATACAGAAAAATGTGGGCAGAAGCGTATTTGTGACAGGACAGACACTATGAAAACAGGCAAAATCGCTTTCCAAGGGGCACTCGGCGCCTATTCCCACGAAGCCTGCGTTAATGCACGCCCGAATCTTTCTCCCCTGCCCTGTCAAACCTTTGAGGCGGTGATCGACGCGGTCAATTCCGGTGAGGCTGACCTTGGGATGCTCCCGATTGACAATTCGACCTACGGGCGTGTTGCAGATATGCACCGGTTATTGCCCGACAGCGGCTTGCATATTTTGGACGAAACTTTTGTGCGTGTGCGCATCAGCCTGCTGGCGCCAAAAGGCACTGAAATTGCCGATATTCACACAGTTCGCGCCCACCTAGTTTTACTGCCGCAATCCGCAGCCTTCCTGAAGGCCCATAATATTGAGGGCATTGCAGCCGCAGACAGCGCTGGCGCAGCCGCCGATCTGGCCCTAAATAAAACCGCCGGCGAGGGCGTTTTGGCCTCCTCACTGGCCGGGGAAATCCACGGATTAAACGTTCTTGCGGAAGATCTAGAAGATCACCACCACAACACCACTCGTTTTGTTGTCATGGGGCGCGAGGCCAATCCACATCCCCGCGGTGACGCCGAAAATGGCATGGTAACAAGCTTTGTTTTCCGAGTGCGTAACATTCCAGCTGCGCTATATAAAGCCATGGGTGGTTTTGCCACCAACGGCGTCAACATGACCAAACTTGAAAGCTATATGGTTGATGGATCCTTTATGGCGACCCGGTTTTACGCTGAAATTGAAGGCCATCCAGAGGATCCCGCGGTTCAGCGAGCCATGGAAGAGTTGCAGTATTTCACATCAGAACTCGTTTTTCTGGGTTGCTACCCAGCAGCTTTCAGGCGCCACTAAGCTTGATTTCTATCGCCTTCATCTGAGGTCGCGAATTCAGCTCAAACCGTTTGCACATTGTCCACAATGCGGGCGGCAAAGTCAGAAACCCTCTTCTGCAGGCGGCGCGCAAGCGTACCCTTTGCAAGCTTCAAAGACTGGATCAAAAGGCGTCCGCCCATAGTTTGCGGGCGCACATCAACAGTCATGTGAAGACGTGTACGGTTACGTGCAAGCGCGACCAGCTCAATGATCACATCGGAAACGACACCACCACCACTGGCCACAAAAATAAGGCTATTTGGCGTATCGTAACCGACCATCTCAACCGCAATATCCCGAGGGCGGCCGCGCAATTTTATACGAATGTCCCATCCCCGTTCTGCGCCGGGCTGCTTTAGGGCACCCCGAGAAGAAACCTGTACGCCGCGCTGCAATGCCAACCTCTCAAAGACAGCAAAATCCGAACATTGACGAAAGACTTCCTCTGCGGATGCTTCGATATCGCTTTTTGCTGAGAATTTCATTTAGTATCTGCCCTGCATATTCGTTATATTTGATTTCTTGTCACTCTAACGTATCTGACAACCAATTAAACAACAGAAAATGTGCAATGGCCCCGGGGCGTGCAGGCAGGATCATCGGATGATTGCCAGCCAAGGCCTGCGCCACCTCTTCCCGTGAAACCCAAAACGCATCCTCTATTTCTGTCGGATCTATCGTAATCTCCCGACTTGTCGCTTCCCCTGCGCAACCAAACATCAGCGATGAAGGAAATGCCCAAGGCTGGCTTGCGAGGTAGGATACCGCACCGATCTCGACCCCAGATTCTTCCATCACCTCACGGCGCACTGCCGCCTCAATAGTTTCGCCCGGTTCAACAAACCCGGCCAAAAGCGAATACATACCCTCCGGCCAACCAGGGCTGCGCCCCAAAAGAACGTCATTTCCATGTGTAACCAACATGATAACAACGGGATCCGTCCGGGGAAAATGCGGCGTTTTACAGGCAGGGCAATCCCGTTGCCAGCCACTTTGCCCAACGACACTTTTTACTCCACACTTGGCACAAAATCCGTGACTTTGATGCCAAGATAAGATCGATTTCGCCGTTGCCAGTATCTCTGCATCTCGAGCGGGGAGGAACGACATTGCCGCCCTCATTTCAAAAAATAGCTGCCCCTCTGCCAAAGATGGATGATGATAATCAGTCGGATCAAAAAACTGTGCAAAAGCCTCGGCATTAAAATCCGCTGGTTCCCAGCAGGAGATATCAATGGCGAAACACGCGCAGTTTTCGTCAAACCCAATGAAGGCCGGCGGATCCTGCGCCAGAGCGGTTATTGCATGACCTGGCGCAACCCAGCAAGCTCCCTGCTCGTACCGATCCCCAGTCAGCAGGATCCGCCCTCGCCAAAGTGGAAAAATGCGCGTGTTTTCCTGCTTCAAAAGAGCAGATATTTCCTCTGGCTTTCCACGTAATTCTGCAGCCCGATTTAAGCCGCTTCCACCAAAAGTCACAGTCTCTGCATGCTTCATCAGTATTACCCCGGCAGGATAGTTTGTTTAAAATAATCGTCTCGCGCGAATTGGTTGCATGTTACGGGGGGATTGGCAATCCACGCAAAGCCTCGATTTTAATTAACACTTGTCCGGGTTTTATCATCCGGGGCTGGAGCTTATTATCAGAAATAGCTGCGAACCAGTGCGCTTGAAACAAGCGTCCATCCATCCGCCACAACGAAGAACGCCAGCTTGAATGGTAGGGATACCACGGCTGGTGGAACCATCATCATCCCCATAGACATGAGAACCGCTGCCGCAACTAAATCGATAATCAAAAAGGGCAGAAAAACCAGAAATCCCACCTCAAAAGCGCGTTCAATCTCGCTTAATAGAAAGGAAGGCACCAGAATAGAAAGTTCACTATCACGGGACAATTCTGAGGACGTCGTAGAAGGGCGCAGATCCGCAAGAGCAGCATAGGTATCTGCGTCAATCCGAGCCGTCATGAAACCTCTGAACGGGCCCATCGTCTGGGTGAAAGCTTGTTCTATCTTGATTTCCCCTGCCAAAAGCGGATCAATTCCACCGACCCAAGCGGCAGTAAAGACAGGCTCCATTACAAAATAGGTCAGGAAAAGTGCGAGACTGACAATCAGCATATTGGGCGGGGCCTGTTGCAGCCCAATCGCCTGACGCAAAATCGATAGAACTGTCACAATGAAGGGAAAACAGGTCACCATAATCGCGAGTCCAGGAACCACCGAAAGCAAGGTGATCAGGATAAACAACTGAATGCCACGGGCGGTCAAGGAACTGCTGTCCCCCAACGAGACGGTTAAGTCCTGCGCCATGGCAGGTGCTGCGGAGATGGCGAAAATAAGAATAAAAATTGAACGGTGTAGATGCAAAATGTTCTTAACCGTGATCAACCCGCTGAAAAACACGTCAGATTCCGTTCTGTAGATCTGCAATTTCGGTCAATCGCACAGCCAATTGACCGTTTGGATCATCTTCAACCTCCTGCAACTCACCACGGGCAATCAGCTTGTCTCCAACATAAAGCTCAACCGGATCATCCACGCCGCGATCTAACGGCAGCACCGCATCTGGACCCAGCAACAGCAATTCCTTTACCATCGGTCGAGCTTTCCCAACCGAGATCGTGATTTCAATTGGAACCTGAGTAAAAGGATTGTCATTGTTTGACAGCTCACTCAGAGCCTGCGCATTAAGATTATCACTCATCTATCCAGCCTTTTCATTAAGGTTAAAGAAGCCTTCGATCTTTTGCGCTGCGATCTCCAGCACTTTTGAAAGGTCAATATTCTGCTCACCCCCAATAAAAACCAAACGGGCCTGCCCTTCACCAAAGGAGGGTTCTGCCACAACCTTCACCTTCAGATGCGATTGAGCCGCGACAAACTGGCGAACAATGCTTTCACTGGAAGGGTGAACACGCAGTTCAATGTGGCTACTAATATCGTTGCCAGCAATTTCGTTAATCTGCTCTGCAATAACTCTAGGCAGAGTTTGCGCAGCGACTTTGGGCAGGATCTTTGAGATTAACTCTTCAAAGACAATTCGCATGTCTTTCAGAACCTGCGTGCGCGCCTCATGAAAAGTAAATGAAAGCTCCTGCAGGTTCCTGCCCAATTCCACCGAGACATTATCCAAATTATCCGCATGCGACGTTGCAGCGTCCTCCCATCCCGCTTTGTATCCATTTTCGAAAGCTTCTAACTTCATCTCTTCTGACTGCACCTCAGCCTGGCTTTCGGGAATGACAAGTCGAGTGACCGACGCATTCCTTGATTTAACATCAAATTCTTCAAGTTTCAGCCGTGACATCAGGTTACTCCCTTCGGATCATCCATCCAGCTGCGCAACACTTCAACGGCCTCATCCTGCCGGTCTTCAATCATGTCCTTCAGACGCGCAACCGGATCTCCTCCGGTGAAATCCTCGGGTAAATCAAAATCCTCCACAACAGACATCCCTCCTGGTACAAAGCTGTTGTCAATTTCCCCCGTCAAAGCCTGGCCCGGAAATTCTGGAAGGCTAGCTGGCGGAGGGGCCGCCATGTTGAATTCTGGGATCGCAGGTGTAGCCAAGCCGCCCCCCGAGACCGCCGGCAGTCCTGGCCCCGCCTCAGCTTCTTGGACAAGCGGTGATGTCAGGATAGGCTTAACGACGAACACCCCAAGTAAGAGCGCAACCAGAGCCACTACAGCCAACTGAATAATGGTCATCACATCAATATGCATGCCCTGGAGCATTCTTGAAACTGGCTCCGTCCCGACAGAATTCAGGGGTTCAAACCGCAGTGAACGAAGCGCAATCACATCACCACGCGCCTCATCAAAACCAACGGCAGACGCTACGAGGTCACGTAAAATGCTCAGTTCTTCGTCAGTTCGCGGTGTGAAGACATCTTCGCCATTTGCGTCGACGCTTGTCACTCCATTTACCAATACGGCCACACTAAGTTTGCGTATCGCGCCAGGCACCCTCAGTATTTCACGTTGCGTTTCTGAAACTTCAAAATTTGTCCGCTCGCGGGTTTCACTGGTCCGCGCATTGGAATTCCCGCCCGTCCCCGCCGCGTCACCGTCAGGCAAATTACTGGCAACTGAAACCCCGCTGCCCTGACTATCCTCGGAACTGTTGGAGGTTTCTGTTGTATCGGTGCTGATAGCCACACGTGAGCCAGGGTCAATTGTCCGTTCCACGATTGATTCTTGCTCAGTTACAGCCTCAACACTGACCTCAACCACGGCATTCCCCGCGCCAACCCGAGCCTCCAAAATGCGACTTACAGCGTCTTTCAATTCTGCAGCACGCCCACCCCCTAAATGTGAACTATTCGCTTCTTCTGGGCCGATAACCTGGCCATTCTGAGAATCAATCACCGACACATTGGATACATCCAGCCCGGCTACGGCTGAAGCGATCAGATTACGAAGTGCACGTGCATGACTGGGTGAAACACCTTCGCCAGCAGGCGAAATTGTGACCGAGGCCGAAGGTGTAATATCACGCCGAAAGGGTTGCGAACCCGGGTTAGAAATATGCACGCGTGCATTGCGTACAGCTGGGCTGGCCACAATGGTTCGCGCGAGTTCACCCTCTTTGGCCCGCCAGTATGCCGCGTCAAACATCTGAGACGTAGTGCCAAAACCTGAAAGCGAATCAAGCAATTCGTATCCAGATCCCCCCGTCGCAGGCAGCCCTTCACTGGCAAGCGTCATCCGCAATTCATCACGACGCCCACCTTCTACATATATAGCACCACCACGCACATCGTATTTCGCGCCACGTTGTTCCAACGCTGCAACAACCTCCCCAGCGGCAGAAGCTTCAAGCCCTGCATATAATAGAGACAAGTTAGGGCTTGACGCGATGCGGGTCAGTCCCAAAACAGCAGCAAACATCGCGAGTGTCGCCACCATAACAACAATACGCCTACGACCTTCAAGGCCAGCCCAGACCGAAATTACCTGCTGCAATTCTTTACTCCCGTTAAGGCAAGACTTCTGCCTGCCATGCCTCACTTTCCTCCAACAGCCTTAACAATCGGTTAGCTCTTGGCGGTCTATAGTGATTCAGACGAAAAAAAGATGGTGCGCCATGGCTGACGAAGAAATATCAGACGGGATAGAGGGCGAAGCCCCCACAAAAAAATCAAAACTGCCCATGATCATTGGGCTTATTCTCGCCCTCGCAGGGGCTGGTGGTGGCTTTTTTGCGGTCTCCAGCGGGCTAATTCTAGGCGCAGAATCCGCATCGAAAGAAGACATGATCCAAGAACTGGTTCTGGTGGAACCTTTAAATGGGATCGCATTTATTCCGCTTGTTCCGCTGGTCATTAATCTGAGACGCGGCTCCCACGCAGCCCATCTGCGTTTCGTCGCGCATCTAGAAGTCAACCAGCGCTATGAAACCGACGTTAATCTTCTCATGCCGCGCGTGCTGGACGTTCTGAATAACTATCTCAGAGCAATAGATCTTGAGGATCTGGAAAAACCAGGCGCTCTGATCAGGTTACGCGCGCAGATGCTGCGGCGTGTCCAAATTGTAACTGGCGATGGTAGGGTCAGAGACCTTCTCGTTTCCGAATTCGTCTTAAACTAGGGGGCCGACATGAGTCTAATCGCAGATATTTTGCTAGTGGCCGGCGCGCTGGGCGCATCTTTATATTGCTTTATTTTGTCTCGAAGGTTGGCAAAATTCAATGATTTGGAACAAGGGGTTGGCGGCGCGGTGGCCATCCTGAGCGTCCAAGTAGACGAAATGACCAAAACGCTCAGTCAGGTGCAGGTTGCAGCAACTGCTTCGACTGATACCTTGGGGAAGCTGACGGTCAGGGCCGAAGGGGCAGCCCGCCGTCTTGAACTGCTTGTGGCATCTCTGCATGATTTGCCTGAACCACCGGATCCAGTCGGAACAGCCCGTCGCACAGACGCAACACATGCGGCAAGCGCTCCAAATCCCTCGGCGAGGCAAGAGTCCGCTGAAACTTCGGATCTCCTGTTCCTCCGTCATCCCACACCGGTGAAGAAAGCAGCACAATGATCTCGCGGAAAAAGAAGGCAAACGAGAAAGCTGCAATTAAGCAGGGCCCCGAAAATGCGGGTAAATTGAGGAAATCACGCAAACCACGTGCGCCCGGTAGAGGGGCGTTATTTACCGTGATATCGCTTTTTTTACTCTCCGGCATTGTCCGGTTAGGCGGTGAAACCGGCCTCGCTATTGCCCGCGAAGTCAGCGCCATGACTGAGGAACCCAATCAAACATCGCAAATGAACGGACAGATGTGCCAACCTGCGGATGGAATTCCAGAGCTTTTAGAGGACCTCAAAACTAGGCGCGAGCGGATTGAACAACGCGAAGCTAATATAGCAGATCGTATGCAAGCCCTTACTGTTGCCCAAGCCACATATGAAGCAAATATTGCACGCCTGATTGCCGTAGAAACCTCCCTCTCCGCAACCATGACACGCGCAGAAACTGCTGCGGAAGACGATCTATCCCGTCTGACTGACGTCTACGAAAATATGAAACCTAAAGATGCTGCGGCTCTGTTTGAAACCATGGATGAGGAATTTGCAGCGGGCTTTCTTGGGCGCATGCGTCCGGACGCAGCAGCCGCAGTATTTGCCGGGCTAGAGCCAGAAACGGCGTATAGTATTAGCATCTATCTGGCCGGGCGAAACGCCAATGCTCCTCGGGAATAAAATGTTTTTCAAGGCACATCGGAGGGGGTTTATTAACTCTCTTCTGCGACATTCACGATGCCGTTGATCGCGCTAAGCGCATCCAGACAGGAGAAGACATCGTGATAGGCATTATTGGCATCATAATCATTTTCGTCATGGTCTTTGGTGGCTATCTTGCCGGGGGTGGCAAAATGAGCGTTATCCTCAAAGCCCTGCCGTTTGAGATGACAATGATCGGAGGCGCGGCCATCGGGGCAACCGTCCTATCCAATGACATCAGCGGATTAAAACACACGATGAAGGACATCGGGACTGTATTCAAAGGTACAAAATGGAAGCCGGATGATTATCGTGACCTCCTTTGCCTTCTGTTTGAGTTGATACGATTGGCCCGACAAAACCCCGTGGGATTAGAAGAGCATATTGAACAGCCGGACTCGTCATCGATTTTCGAAAAATACGGAAAAATCCTATCCGACAAAGAAGCTGTAAATCTAATTTGCGATACGATGCGTTCTGCCTCAATGAACTATGATGATCCACATCAGGTAGAAGAAGTTCTCGAAAAAAGGATGGAATCTAATCTTCACCATGCTTTGCATTCGAGCCATGTTCTTCAGTCCCTTGCGGATGGTCTGCCTGCGTTGGGAATTGTTGCAGCGGTTTTGGGTATCATCAAAACCATGGGGTCTATTGACCAACCACCTGAAATTTTGGGGAAAATGATCGGTAGTGCGTTGGTGGGAACTTTCCTCGGCGTATTTCTGGCCTATGGCTTGGTGGGCCCAATGGCATTGCGCGTCAAAACTGTTGTTGAGGAAGATTCACATTTTCATCAACTCATCCGAGAGGTTTTGGTGGCAAACCTGCACAACCACGCCACCAACATTTGCATTGAGGTTGGGCGTCAGAATACCCCAGGACAAAATAGACCATCATTTGCCGAACTTGAAGAGGCTCTCAAAGAAGTGAAACAAGGAGCCGCCTGAACATGAGAAAATCACTTTTTCTTTTAACCGCATGGGGTTATTTTTTGTTCCCCACGCTACCAAACGCGGAGACTGTGTTCATCAGATCAGGAGAACACGAGGATTTCTCGCGGTTGGTGATGCAGTTCGATGAAGAAATTCCTTCATGGACACTTGGACGCTCAGAAGAAGGGTATGCCCTTCGATTGAAGCAAATGGGCCTCATCATTGATACCTCTGAAACTTACAAGAAGATAAATCGCGCCCGTCTCGCCGATATTCATTTTGATAATAGTTCGAATACCCTGTCACTTGATGTTACATGTGACTGCCACATCAACGCATTCAACTTCAGAGATAACAAGCTTGTATTAGATATAAAATCTGGTGCTGCGCCTGAAAATTCACCTTTCGAAATCCCCATTCAGGAACAACTGACAAGCCTACAAGGGAGCGATAGTTCCCCCGCCGGTAACACATTCCTACCCGCTGATACCCCACCACAAATACAGCTTGCGAAACCAATCCTGCGCCTCGACAATATTTCATCGGCTCCGCAACCAACTGAAATTGTACTTCACCTCCCTCTTACAATAAACAACCCACCTATATCTCGAAATTTGCCACCACTTGAACTATTCGCAGACCAAAATGAGCTTGCGCTCTCTTCGCCTAAAGATATTGCCCAGTCACCTAGGCACGTCATGACAACGCCACCTATGATCTCCCGCAGCCGCGAATCCGAAGATCTGTTATTGCGCGAATTGGCGCGCGCCACGAGCCAAGGCCTGCTGGATGCCCATCTGCCTGATATTCCACATCCCCCCCCCCCTAACCCTATTTCAGTTATATCGTCATCTCCCCAAACTGACGACACGGACCAACCTGATCTTCAGATCAGCGGACATTTCAACATCGAGGCAGATACCAGTATCGACCGCAGCATGGTGCAATCACTTATGGGTGTAAGCGTTATTAATGAAACCGTGACCTGTAACCTCGGTGAACGTCTGGATATCCGGCTTTGGGGCAGCCCTGACAATATTACGGCGGCGATAACAGATGCCAGAGGGGCACTATTGGACGGGCGTGATAGCCTTGATCCAGAGGCGGTTATGGCACTCACACGCGCATATCTTTATGCAGGTTTTGGTGCTGAGGCTTTGCAAATATTAGATCTTAATCCGGTCGAATCTGATGAAACAAAGGCCCTGCGTCAGATCGCCGATTTGAGCGACAGTGCTGAGCAAACCTCGGAAGGGCCACTATCTGCTTTGCAAAACTGCTCAAATGCCGGGGCCTTTTGGGCCCTTCTAACCGAAAGCACCATCCCCGCCCAAGGGGTGAACCACGATGCGATAATTGAAGTCGCGACATCACTTCCACCACATCTCCGAAGTGTTTTCGGCTCTCGCCTTATTCGCCTTTATAACAAGGCAGGTGACATTTCCCGCGCCCAAATTCTCCGCGCCTCAATCTCTCGTACAATAGATGAGCCACACCCAGAATTTCGCCTTGCACAGGCAGAGATGGATCACAGTGCTGGGGAAACGCTAAATGCAGAAATGGTACTCACAGGGATCATAAATGAAAATAGCTTCCAATCTCTCGAGGCTCTCACCATCTTTTTGCAAACCGCTCTAGAGCAAAGAACTTCAATCGATCCGGTGATCATTGGAAATGCTGAGGCGCTCGCTTTTGAATATAAAGGCAGCGACATAGGCACGCGGTTTCACTTTTTACTGGCGCGCACCTATGCACAAGCTCAAGATTTCAACCGTGCGATCAAAACCCTAGATGCACTGGACGATACCGTCAGCGAATTTGATTTACGCTTTGCTTGGCACGAGCTTTCCAACGAAATCCTGAGCCTTGAGACTGATGCAGATTTTCTTGTGGCTATTTATCAAAACAAAGACATTCTACAAAGCAACTCAATGGAACCTCAAGCCCGCCGAATGATCGCTGGCCGCCTCATCCAGCAGGGATTTGACAAGACTGGTCGTGAATTTCTCAGTGTTTTCACGAACCAGACTGCAGATGATCGATTTCTTCTAGCCGAAGCCGCTTTTTTTGCAGGGGATTACCAAGACGCACTACAGCTTTCCACCGACCTCCAGATGGTTGAAGCCTCATTGTTACGTCAGCGCATTTACCAAAAACTACAAGAATATGATTTGGCAATCTTAGAATTCGAAAGCCGCGACCCGTCAGAACCTGCCACGGATTTGAATTGGCGTCAGGGCAACTGGGATGCTCTTTCTAGCGGCGAACAAACTCTCCCCCAAACAACGGCTGCTCAGATTATGCTGGATCAATCTGAGGCAAATACAGAAATAAGGCCAGTTCGCCCAAGCCTATCTTCTGGCAGAGAAATTCTGTTGCGTAGCCAAGCCGAACGTGAGGTTCTGGAAACACTTTTGCAGAATTTACCCGCCCCGCAGGAAACACTATCCCCGGATATAACAGGGTAACAAATTGTAAAGATCCTCGCCCTAGACTGATTTACAAATGAGTCAGTCAGAACGGCGACATAGATGCACATAACCTTTCAGGTCACTCCACGCCCTCTACGCAAATTTTTCCAACAATTCACTGTCGGCCTTGCAACGGTATTGGTTCTGCCAGCTCTCTTCCTTCAAGCTGCGATCGCTGCCACAGAAAACTCTTCAACGATCTGTGACCAAGTCGCGCATCAGGCCGCTTTGGAGACAGACGTCCCGGTATCCGTGCTTCAGGCAATTACCCGTACAGAAACTGGCCGTCGGCGAAATGGCACGACGCAACCCTGGCCTTGGACTGTAAATATGGAAGGCATAGGCAAATGGTTTGACAACCCTACTGATGCACTGGCCTATGCAATGGAACATTACGGCCGCGGCGCACGCAGCTTTGATGTCGGCTGCTTTCAGATCAATTATCGATGGCACGGCCAACATTTTGCGTCGGTTCAGGATATGTTTGATCCTCTAATCAACGCACGCTACGCAGCACGGTATCTGTCAGAACTCTATTCCGAAAAAGGAAACTGGACCGACGCTGCAGGCGCCTATCACTCGCGGACACCTCAATACGCCAACCGATATAAGCAGCGTTTTCAGCGGTTCCGTGCGGCACTCGCCTCTGATCCACCTGCACCACCGCCCACATCAACTGCGCCCCCTTCTCCCCCCATCACATCCTATCCTATCAGACAAAACCTGTATCCGCTTTTGCAGCAAGCTTCTGGGGCTAGGGGGCATGGCTCGCTCGTTATTCTTGGAGCAACAGACAGCAGCCGCAGTTTATTCAAAAGGCAAAATTGATGTCCGGCTTCATCAATCCAAAAGATCTATTTAAACCCACAATCTTTCTAGCGATCGCGTTGATGGCAATTATTATCATGATGATCTTGCCCGTTCCCGCATGGATGCTAGATGTTGGCTTGGCGACTTCATTTGCATTGGCAATTCTTATATTTACGGTCACGCTGTTCCTTCAGAGACCGCTTGAATTCTCATCTTTTCCGACAATTCTTCTGGCATCCCTAATGCTGCGCCTGTCTCTGAATGTGTCTTCTACAAAGTTGATCATTGGAAGTGGGCATACTGGAACAGGCGCTGCCGGCGAAGTTATTGAAGGATTTGCAAACTTCGTGATGGACGGCAATGTCTTCATGGGCCTCGTGATATTTTGTGTCCTGATGATTGTGAATTTCATGGTTATCACCAAGGGCGCGGCGCGCATGGCCGAAGTCGGAGCACGCTTTGCGCTTGATGCGATGCCCGGCAAACAGCTAGCAATTGATGCAGATATGGCTGCCGGGGCCATTGACCACGCCGAAGCAAAGGTGCGGCGAGAAACCGAACAAGCGGAAACCACATTCTTCGGTTCACTTGATGGGGCATCCAAATTCGTCAAGGGAGATGCTGTTGCAGGCCTTTTGATCACATTACTAAACCTAATTGTCGGGCTACTGATTGGCGTTACCGTTCATGGCATGGACCTCGCCCGAGCTTTTGAAACATACACTATTCTTACCGTGGGCGATGGGCTGGTCACACAGATCCCCGCCGTTATCATCTCTATTGCTGCTGCATTGCTGCTCGCTAGAGGCGGCACAACTGGGTCAACTGACTTGGCCCTTATCGATCAGTTGGGGCGATATCCCCAAGCTCTTGGCACAGTAGCGGTGTTAATGGCGCTATTTGCACTAGTACCAGGTCTTCCATTCATTCCATTTATGTTGGGCGCAGGATTACTTGGCGGTGCCACTTACTACCTTTACCAAAATCCACCATCTGAGCAGACTGACCAAGATGGCATTTCCGAAGGCAGTTTTGAGCCCGTAGAAAAATCACTTGGCGACATGCTTGATCTTGATGATCTACATGTGGAATTCGCACCGGACCTAGTGGGTATGGTGCTGGATAGCACGACGGGGCTGGACGCCCGCATAAACAATATGCGCTCTCACGTGGCCGAAGTGTTTGGCCTAATCCTGCCGGAAATTCGTCTAACCGATAACGGCATATTACCGCCCGGCACCTACGTCATGCATATTCAGGGGGTGGAACAAGCACGTGATCGTTTGATGCCCGAAATGGTCTTGGCTCTCATGTCGGATACCCCGGAACAGCTTCCACCTGGCGAAGATGTCAAAGAACCTGTCTATGGCGCCCCAGCCCGCTGGATCAGCCGGGCGTTTCAGGATGATGCAGCGGTGACCGGGGCCACGATCGTTGCCCCGGCAGAAGTGCTTGCGACACATCTCCTAGAAGTCATAAAAAAGAATTTTCCTAAGTTACTTACACTTAAATCTCTGAACCGCCTGCTATCAGAATTCACAAACTTGACCGATCAAACAAGGGCCGCCAGTAACAAACGTTTGCTTGATGAGCTTATTCCAGAAAAAGTACCCGTAGATCTTTTATTGGCAGTCATGCGATTACTGCTGGAAGAGCGGGTTTCCGTTCGCAACCTACCACTAATCCTCGAAGCTATTGCCGAAGCCCGCGGGGCCGCAGCCACTCCAGAAACCATCAGCGAATATGTCCGTCAACGCCTTGGTTTCCAACTGGTTGCCGAACTCAAGCGCCCGGATGGCTCACTGCCACTTTTGCAGCTTGCACCGGAATGGGAAGAAACATTTTCGACCTATCAGATTGAGGGAGAGCGCGGTCAGGTCGACGTTGCCTTGCCCCCTGACGATTTCAACAAATTGGCTAATGGCGTTGCCGAAAAAATCGCGCGCGCCAGCGACGATGGGATTTACCCTGCTGTGATCACATCACGATTGCGGCGCCGTTTTCTACGAACGGTCCTCGCCGCGCGCGGCATACAGAACCCAGTCTTCTCTTTTGAAGAAATTGGCAATGAAAGTCGGCCCGCCCTGATTGGCCTCGTGCCAGCATGAATGATTTGCTGCAAGCCACGTTGCAACTGGGGGAACAGACACTTTGGATTGGCGCAGTGGTATTTCTGAGGGTCGGCGCAGCCATGGCTCTGATGCCCGCTTTCGGTGAGCAAACAGTACCCGTGCGTGTGCGCCTAGCTCTGAGCATTGCATTCACCCTAGTCGTTGCTCCGTCGATTTCCCCGTCATTTCAAGTGCCTGCATCAGCAGCCTTGATCGGAATCGGTTTCTTTGCAGAAGTGGTGATTGGCTTGGCGCTAGGTTTTGCCATTCGCTTCTTTGTATTGGCGTTACAGACAGCAGGTTCCATCGCGGCGCAATCCACATCCCTTTCACAAATTTTCGGAAGCGCCGGAGAACCAGCACCCGCAATGGGGCATCTGTTACTTTATGCCGGTCTTGCTCTTGCCGTGATGGGCGGCCTTCACATCCGCCTCACACAATATCTGATCTTATCTTATGATGTCCTGCCTTTCGGCCAATTACCGGATGCACAACAGCTTACCAAATGGGGGATCACCGGCATACGTCGCACCTTTGCTCTGGCTTTCACGCTGTCTGCTCCTTTTGTCATCGCTTCACTGATCTACAACTTTGCCCTTGGTGTCATTAACCGCGCCATGCCCCAATTGATGGTCACATTTGTCGGTGCCCCGGCAATCACTGCGGGCGGAATGTTGTTGTTGATCGCGGCCTCTCCAATTTTGCTGAGCGCATGGTTCGACGCCCTGTCTGGTTTCCTCATCGACCCGTTTGAGGCGCGCTGATGGCAGCAGAAGAGCAAGACACCGAAAAAGAACATGAGGCCTCTCAGCAAAAACTGGATGAGGCCCGAAAAAAAGGCGAGGTTCCGCGATCTACTGACCTTGGCACAGCTGCAGTTTATGCTGGGTTTTTGATCGCATTTTCTCTAGCAGGGAACCATCTTGTGCAATCAACCGGCGCGTTACTCATGAACATGCTTGGTCGCGCCGACAAGATATCAGATCAGTTTTTTGATGGGGCAGCGCAGCCTTATTCAGCAGCTTGGATGAAGATTTTGGCGGGCGGGCTATTACCCATTCTTGGGCTTCCCGCGCTTTTTGTGATCATCACATTCATCATCCAGCGTGCACTGATTTTTGCGCCGGAAAAATTGAAGCCAAAGCTCTCCCGGATTTCAATATTATCAAATGCAAAAAACAAATTCGGGCGCGGGGGCTTGTTTGAATTTGTCAAAAGTTTCAGCAAGCTCATGATTTACGGCAGCCTAGCATGGGTTTTTTTAATCTCACGAACGGACCAAATTCTTGGCTCAGTATATCTCAGCCCCGGCGGCGTCGCGCTTGCCTTTACAGACCTTTCCTTGAAATTCTTGGCCTTTGTGTTTGTCATTGCACTGGCCATCGGTGGCGTGGATTTTCTTTGGCAGCGCTTTGAGCACCTGCGCAAACACCGTATGTCACGCAAGGAACTGCAGGATGAACACAAAAGACAAGAGGGTGATCCACACTTCAAGCAGCAACGCCGCCAGAAAGGTCAGGCCATTGCGATGAACCAGATGCTGGCAAATGTGGCCGATGCGGATGTCATTATTGTGAACCCCGAACATTATGCCGTCGCTCTAAAATGGGATCGTGCCGCAGGCCTAGCCCCAGTTTGTGTAGCCAAGGGCGTCGACGAAATTGCATATCAGATCCGCGAATTGGCAACAGATGCGGGCATTCCGATCCAACGCGACCCACCCACCGCACGTGCATTGTTTGCAACGGTTGAGATCGGGGACGAGATCCTGCGTGAACATTATAAAGCCGTAGCAGCAGCCATTCGGTTTGCCGATAGTATTCGCGCAAAGGCCCGCAAGGTTTTCACACCAGACGGGGAAGGTAGCGCATGAAGGAAAACTTGAATAATTTAGAAAAAATCAGCGAAATTACTCTTGATGCATCC
>Ga0209395_1003571_pt1 | contig 19090 bp, 10 predicted proteins | sample GOMGulsemesocosm_3_FD_184635 | JGI IMG/M metagenome (GOLD analysis project Ga0209395, IMG submission 184635) | Methane-oxidizing microbial communities from mesocosms in the Gulf of Mexico - GOM9D Gulf of Mexico (SPAdes) (version 2) | ecosystem: Environmental > Aquatic > Marine > Cold seeps... | reverse complement strand
ATGATTTGTGCCTGACATTGATCAATCATCAAATCGATGGGGAAGTCGATAATTTCATGTTGAGATTGGCCTAAGGTAATCATCGCTTCCAAAATTGATAACTCTTGCTTCATCGCTTTTAGCCTAACGGATAATGGCAATATATTGCTGGTAGCGACTTGTTGACAAAATATGAGCGCTTTGGGGTTTTTGATAGCCCAATCAATGGTTATATTCCACAGGTTACTCACTTGCTCTTTTAAAGGCATCGCAAGTAACTGTTCGTCTAATACGGCCACTTGCGACAATTGATGTTTTATTGAAATATATAACGCTTCAACTAACGCCAACTTGCTCTCAAAATGATGAAATAGCGTACCATTAGCCACGCCCGCATGTTTGGCAATCGATGCGGTTGATGTGCTGTGCACGCCATTATCACTAAATAGCAGCAGTGCACTATCTAATAATTTATCTCGTTTAGTTATTGTCATATTAACGTAAAAATATCTTTAGCATTAAACGCTGAATAAAGGTGTCATATGGTGGGTGCACTAATTTCCCAGTATTAATACGTCCCCGAGCCAGCACAGTTTTGGCTTTAGAAAATGTCTTAAATCCTTCATGTCCGTGATAATGCCCCATACCAGAGGGGCCTATACCGCCAAAAGGCGCATCGTCAGCGGCAACATGCATTATTGTATCGTTAATACAAACACCACCGGAGCGTGTGTTATCGAGTAATTGGCGTTGGCTAGCTTTGTCAAAGCTCATAATATACAGCGCTAATGGGTGAGGGCGGTCATTAATATAGCTAATCGCTTGTTCAATTTTTTCATAGGACACAATGGGTAGAATTGGACCAAATATTTCCTGTTGCATGATCAGCATATCATCAGTGGTGTTAATCACTAGTTGCGTTGCCATATTTCTAGATGATTGATCAATAGGTTGATCATTGGCCGCTATAACCGTTGCCCCTTTTTCTTTTGCGTCACTAAGCCAGGACAGTAAACGGCGATGCTGCGAGTTATTGATGATGTTGGCATAGTCTTTACGATCTGAATTAGAGTCATACATCTTGCTAAACTGTAGTTTATATTCATTAATAAACTCATCCACTTTTTCTGCTGGACATAAAATATAATCAGGAGCGACACAAATTTGCCCTGCGTTTAGACATTTCCCATAAATTAGACGTTCAACGGCACTATCAATTGGCATATCCGGTGCGATAACAACAGGTGATTTTCCCCCTAACTCTAACGTAACCGGTGTTAAATTCTCTGCAGCAGCACGCATCACATGACGACCAACGGTGGTAGAACCGGTGAAAATAAGATGGTCAAATGCAAGTGCTGAAAACTGTGCTGCTACGTCAGCTTCACCCTCTACGACAGCAACCTGTGTTTGATCGAATATACCATTTAGTAATGATATTAAGACTTTGTTGGTGTGTGGCGTAAATTCAGATAATTTAAGCATTGCTCTATTACCAGCTGCAATGGCAGTAATAAGCGGCCCGATTGATAACATCACAGGAAAATTCCAAGGCACCATAATACCCACCACACCTAAGGGGTGATATTCAACACGGACAGTAGCAGGGGACAATAATAATCCAGCATGACGCCTGCTCGGTTTCATCCATTTTTTTAACCGCTTTATGGTGTAATTAATGTTCATTACGCACGGTAGGATATCGGCAATGAGTGAGTCTTGAGCTGGCCGCTGACCATAATCAGATTCCAGTGCATCAACCAATGCTTGTTGCTGAGATAAAAGCCCCATTTTTAATTGCTTTAACAGTGTTGTACGTTGCTGCAAGGTCCATTTAGTTGAGTCAATAAAATCTTTCTTTTGCAAAGAAAGTAAGGCTTGCAGAGACTGTGCATTTTGAGGTGTTTGCTGGGCAACATTCATGATTACTGTCCAAAACTGACTGATTAGTCGGTCTATTAAACAGTGTTTTAATGAGATGTACAAGAGTTGATGCTTAAGGTGGTGACAATCAGGTTAGGATTTTAGAGAAAAGAGTAAGCAACAACCCACCTCCATGACGGAGGTGCTAGATATTTGTGAAATATTCTACGATGTCTTCAGGCGGGAGTGGTTTTTCAAACAAATAGCCTTGGCCAAACTTACATCCTAAGGTTGATAATAAAGCTTGTTGCTCAGGATGCTCAATACCCTCAGCTAATACGTCTAACCCTAATACGCCACCAAGTTCAATTATTTGCTTAACAACGTCACGATCAATAGTGGTGTAGCAAATATTATCAATAAGGCTTTTATCAAGCTTTAACTTATCTAATGATTGATGAAGCGTGCGTATAAGGCTCAATGAAGAATAACCGGATCCAAAATCGTCAATAGCAATATGAATACCCAACTGCTGTACTTGATTCATATTTTCAAATAAACCGTCAATATTCTTAATGCTGGTCGTTTCGGTTACTTCAATTTCTATACAGTCTGTAGGGCATTTAGTTTCGTTAATTATATGCTCTATTCTTGTAACGAAAGCATCCCTTTCTAAGGTTTTAAATGAAATATTAATTGAAACTCTGGGAATAGCGTACCCAAGTTGTTTCCAACTTTGAATTTGATGGCAAACTTGCTTAAACACAAACAAATCAAATTCAAAATGTAATCCAATTTCTTCAGCAATTCCCACAAAAAAAGCAGGTGAGATATAGCCTAAATATTCATGTTGCCATCTTGATAATGCCTCTAGCCCCATGATTTTTTTTGATACTAAACAGTATTGCGGCTGATAATGCATGACAATGTGTTGCTGGGCGATAGCTTGCGGTAAATCGTCAATGATAAGTTTTTTTGTTAAAAGCCTGTCAGTTATTTTGCTGGTGGCAAAAATAAATTTTGAAGTACTGAACTTTGAGGCTTGATGCATAGCTGTTTCAGTGGCAATTTCCATCGCGAAATAGCTCTTATAAAAAGCATTAACTTCACTAACACCGATGCTAAAGTTTTTATGGACTAACACATCATTATCTAACTCAATGGGACTAGACGATATGTCACACAAGGCTTGGCAGATTGAAGTAACGTAATCTTTAAACTGTTCTGGAGTCAGTTGATTATAATCCTCAACTAAGATGCCATATTTCGCATTTGAAAATCGAACAACCAAATTCTCTTTGCCCATCAACTGTTGCACTTTCAGGCCTAGCAATGTCAAATATTCATCACCGACATGATAGCCTTGTCTAAAATTGAGTGTGGAAAAATTATCAACTTTAAAGATGATAACCGCCAACTGTGGCAACATTTGTTCGGGGAGATTGAGTAAATGATTGGCCCTAGAACTAATAGCCCAGCCATTCGGTAGTCCAGTCACTAAGTCTTGAGATTTGTCTTCGAGTACCCTGAAAAAGAAATTAAACGTTCCTTTAGCATTCGAATCAGATTGGCAGAATATTTCAACGTGGAGTGAATAATGATGCTGATTTTTAATCATGCCTTGCGTTTTGACGCCATCAGACTGTCTGACACGAGAAAATAACTGATTAATATCAAATTGACTTTGTGGGTTGTCAGATTCTATCGTCAGAATATCTTGTAATCTGTGCTGTTTCAGCGTTTCATTATCATAACCAAACACGTCACTAAATATGTTATTACATCCAATTAATAACCCATTTTTGACTGTGAAAAATGGTAATAAAATTTGTTCAACGTGCATCATTATTGGATCACTAACATGTAAAATAGGATGGAATACAGTTTTCAAGCAACAACTTTAAAAACTCTGCAGTTCGGTAGGTTATATAATACATTTTTATGGTTTATCTAACAATTGTAGGCTGTTTTAATAGCTATAAATTATACTTTAGTATTAGTGAGTTTATAATGTTAATAATTAAGTACTTTTTACAATCAAATGCGAATGCCAAATATAAATAATTAAAGCGCACCGTTAAGTGCGCTTTAATCAGTGTTGAGACAATAGGTTATGAGTTATTTCGCTCTCTATTAGTGCAACCCTTTACTCTGGGTGCATTTTATTGACAATGCGTTCTAGCTTGACCACTTTTATGCGGCTATCAGCTTTTAACAGATTCAGTAGAGAGATAAGCTCTTGCCCTTTTGGTGCCTTCAAAATAGCCATGTTGTTGAGGCTGTAACTTATCGCCAGCTGATGCGATTTGGCAATGCTCTCTAATAAAGTGTTATCAGTCGTTGAGATAAGTAAATTACCACTGATACGTTCAACATGAGATAATTTCCCATGCTTAATCATATCGCCTGAAAATAACCCGGGTTGTGACAGACTTAACTGTTTATTGGGTGCATTGGACAAGGATTTTAGTCGACTAGGCGCCATTACTTTCTCATAACGTTGTCCTTCAATCTCAATAAATCCGACTGTAACCATTTGAGTGGCGTGATTCGCTGGTAAGCGGGGCAGGTCGTTAGCAAAGCTAGTGGCAGTTAATAAAACCGTTGATAGAACTAAGGTAGTAAGTTTCATAATTATTTTCCTTGATGTCCGAAGAAGCGAATTGACCAGTTTGTAACAACACCAGGTTCTACATTATTGTCTGGTTCCATTAAGGTTGGAGAGCCAGTTACACGATCATATAATATCCAGCTACCATCTCCTTCACCGCCGACATCAACAACTTTTAATCGCCAATTACCACGTGCTTTTTCGCCGTAGAAGTTACTTGAAAGCATTAATTGATCACGTAGCCCTGTTAATGGCGTTTCAATGGCATTTTGACCTAAGAATACGCCTGAATTGGGTGTCATTAATACACTTCTAGTGCCAGATGGAGAAATAAGTTCAATGGACAAGTCACTTAAACGGGCATGGTCTAGGTCAAGTTTGACTTGAACACCCTCAACAACAAAATGCTTGCTTACCTTGGCGTTATAAATTGATGTTGCACCAGTTGTCTGCGCATCAGGTATCTGCATATGGGTATTATTATTCATCCATGAAGTGACTTTTAACTTGGACAGTTTTTTATATCTATTTTTTCCTTTAGCCTTAGCCATTTTTACGGCTTTATTGATGTTAGGTTTACCCAGGCCATAAAAAAGATGAAAAGGATAACCTGCAGCATTTTGTTGCCAACCGTCAATGGCTGGATATTGTGCTGAATCGCCATTGTTATCTGTGAATGGCAGCATTACACCTGCGTTGTTGGCATCAACTTTTTTAGCGGTGCTTGCTAAAATATGTTTTGCGTCGCGCGCCGTTATCTTTTTGTTAGCAGACATGACCATCGCGATAGCACCTGACATGCTAGGCGCTGCTGACGATGTGCCGTTCATAACACTGGTATAGTCACATTCAGGGTCAATTGCTGTTCCGCCATGAAGATCATTAGCACCTAATGAAGCGGCTGTATTAAAGCCCGCATCGCATCCCATTAAATCAATGGTCACCATGGCAGGGCTGTCTGATCCGAACTCACCGCCAGTAGCCGTCATAAATACATTTGAACCAACAGATGAATAACTTGAACGTTGATCTGATGCATTAAACGCACTAACCACAATATTCCAGAAGTTTGAATCAGAAATTTCAGCATTACTGTTTTCCATCGGGAGGCCGTGGTTTCTCACCTCACCGTCGCCTGCAGCGCTGAAGTAATTGCCAGGCAAGATGAAATATTGACTAAAGCCAAAGAAATTAAACCCGTTACCCGCCGATTTAACAAATGCAGCGCCACGACCTTTAGCGTTATGCATGCTAACGGTTTTCATGGTGTCTTCGGTTATCGCTAGTTCTAAATCGTTTTCAATATCATAGGCTCTGGGGAATATGTCGCCTCCACCATAACTTTGATTAAATACGTGAGTATTTTTAGTGCCTTCACTTTTGCCGTGTGATGCTAAAAATGACGTCAGGCTTTGCTCTGATAAAAAGTTAAAACCATTGAGGTTAGCTGACGGTGCAATTCCACGCACGCCTTCATTGTTATAACCCACTGCTGCAATGAGTCCAGCTACGGCTGTGCCATGTCCATTAGTATCTACAGGGTCATTTCCTCCGCTAAGTAAGTCACGTGAGCCACTGGTAATATTATTGGCCAGATCTTTATGCGCAATTTGTACGCCAGTATCAATCACTGTTACTTGTATTCCTTGGCCTCTAACGCCCATTCTATGTGCTCTTCGTACACGTAAGTCACTTCCCTTGACACCACCTGAGGCGGAAAAAGCCTTTTGACCAATGTTTTTTAAATGCCATTGTTGGGGGGTTAAGGGATCGGCGACATTAGCGGCTAATGATAAAGAAACAGTTAGCGGAATTAGTGCTAACGAGGTTTTTAATAATTTGGTCGTCATATTATTAACTTCCTTTTGTGACACTTTAAAGTGTCGGTTTTTATTATTGTCATTATTAAAGCGTAATCAATGGAAATTACGCTTTGGCTTGTTAACAAAACCGATGGATATAATTGAATATCTCCCCGTCACATCATCGTCAGAAGTACAGCATGCTCTGATCATATTTACGTATAAAATGGTGTGAGGTCTGATTTTGTTAACTGATACTGTAGTTGGCTATTTAAAATTTGCGCGTAAGAATGTGTGTTTTTTATCGTGGATTTGTTGATTGAGTTAATCTATATTTTGAAAAGCTGTGATAACTTATTATTTATATGGGGGTTTTATGTGTTTCGAGGTTGGGTTCACAGATAGCAAGAAAGGGTATTTTTTATAAAACACCCTTTCTTGAGTTCTATTTGTTGTTTATTTAATGACCTTGGCAATTGACTTTGCAAGGTACTCAACATTGGTTTTGCTAATGCCTGCAATTGAAATGCGGCTAGAGTCAACCATGTAAATACTGTAGTCCTTAATTAATGTTGCCACTTGTTCTGGGGTAATTCCCAAAAATGAAAACATACCTGATTGTTTAGTGATAAAGCTAAAGTCACGCGTAATCCCTTGGGCTTTTAACGCATCAACCAATAATTGACGGTTTGTACTTATGCGTTCACGCATAATAGCAAGTTCATCGTACCACTGGTTAGTTAGGTCATCGCTACTTAATATCGTGCTTACAATAGCAGCGCCATGGGCTGGTGGCATAGAGTAAATACTACGTACAACGGATAACACAACCGAATGTGCAATATCGGCTGTGGCACTATCTTTTGCCAACAGGGTAAAACCACCGATTCTTTCACGGTAAAGGCCAAAATTCTTTGAACACGAACTACAAAGTAGTAATTCATCTAGCTCACTAGCCATTAAACGAGGGCCATAGGCATCTTCGTCTAACCCAAGGCCAAAGCCTTGGTAAGCCATATCAATGAGTGGTGTAAAGCCATTTTTCTTCGCGATAGCGGTTACTTGGTTCCATTGCTCTTTAGATAAGTCCATACCACTTGGATTGTGACAACAGGCATGAAGTAATACAACGTCACCTGCAGGTATAGTTGCAAGGGTTTTTAACATCGCGTCAAAATCAAGAGACTTTGTTTCATAATTGTAATATGGGTAAGCAGCAACAGTTAATCCTGCCGCGCTAAATAAACCATTATGGTTAGCCCATGTCGGGTTTGATAACCAAATTTTTGCGTTAGGCTTACACGCTTTAATAAATTCACCAGCAACTCTCAATGAACCCGTGCCACCTGGCGTTGAAATTGTGCGGGTTCTATTCTGGCTGATCACAGGGTGATCGCCAAAGATAAGCTTGGTCATCAGCTCATTAAATGCAGGTTCACCCGTTGGTCCAATATAAATTTTTGACGATTCAGTATCTGTTCGTTGTTGCTCAGCTACTTTCACACAATCAAGAATGGGAGTATGGCCATTATCATCTTTAAATACACCAACACCCAAGTCTACTTTATTGGGGTTCGTGTCAGCGCCATAGGCTTTTAAAAGACCTAAAATGGGATCAGCAGGGAGGGGAGTCAATTGCTCTAACATGATATTTTTCCTAAACAGAGTCGGCACAGCGCCGTAAACTAAGAGATGGTGATAATTTAACGCAGTTTTAGGGCGGTGAATACAATTAACAGAAAATATTTAGTGATGTTCATGTGTAATGATTTTTGTGCAGCGATAAATACAGATATTGTGAATAGCTAATAAGTTGACCGTAACAAAAAAGCCCCAACAACTGACGTTATTAGGGCTTAGGGATTCACAATGAGTGATTAGATGTCTTGAACATCGAAATCAATTAAAGTATCAACCTCTTTTTCGTAATCAATACCGTCAACTTCAAAACCAAAGAGTTGTAAAAATTCTTTCTTGTAGCTTGCATAATCTGTCAGCTCAAATAAGTTATCGGTGGTCACTTGTGGCCAAATTTCACGACAGGCCTGTTGAATATCATCACGCAATTCCCAGTCATCTAAACGGAAACGGTTTTTATCATCCAGGTTTGCTTTAGCGCCGTTGTTATACAGTTGCGTGCTAAATAGTCTAAATACTTGCTCCATACAGCCTTCGTGAAGACCGTGTTCTTTCATCACTTTAAATGCCATTGAAATGTAAAGTGGCATAACAGGGATAGCAGAACTTGCTTGTGTTACAACACTCTTAAGCACGGCAACGTTTGCCTGTCCGCCAGTTTGTGCAAGTTTTGTGTTCAGCGTAGTCGCAGCACGGTCTAAATCTTCTTTAGCTTTACCTAATGCGCCGTCCCAGTAGATAGGCCATGTTAATTCAGTACCTATATAGCTGTAAGCAACCGTTTTACAGGTGTCACTTAATACGCCTGCTTCATGTAATGAATCAACCCATAATTCCCAGTCTTGGCCGCCCATAACTGTGATTGTGTCATCAATTTCAGTTTGAGTAGCTGGCTCAACTGACGCTTCGATAATTGTATCTTTATTGGTATCAATTGCCGTTGACGTATATGTATCGCCAATAGGTTTTAGACAAGAACGTACAATTTCACCGGTTTCAGGCATTTTACGCACAGGCGCAGCCAAAGAATAGATAACAAGATCGATTTGCCCCAAGTCTTCTTTAATCGCGGCAATAACCTTTGCTTTTGCTTCATGTGAGAAAGCGTCACCGTTAAAGCTTTTAGCGTAAAGACCGGCTTCATGAGCCGCTTTATCAAAGGCCGCTGCATTATAGTAACCAGCACTACCGGTTTTTCTTTCTGTTGGCGCTTTTTCAAAAAATACACCGATAGTATTTGCACCGCCACCAAAGGCAGCTGTGATACGTGAAGGCATGCCATAACCACTTGAAGAACCAATTATCAATACGTTCTTTGGCGCACCTTCAATTTTAGGCTGTGCTTTAGTGAATTCAATTTGCTTTAATATATTAGCTTCACAACCAGTAGGATGGGTAGTCGTACAAATGAAACCACGAATTTTAGGCTTAATAATCATTAATTTAACTCTTGTTAGGGAAGTAGTGTCAGATACCTTTGTCTAGATAACTAGCACCACATAAAGTGGGTTTATAAATTGTCGAACACTATACAGTATTTTTCTGATACGGCTGCTCTGATTAGTTAAATTTCTATACAAAACAAGGCTGTTGTATGCGCTTATCGCTATAATGTACAGATTAAAAGATTGCTAATATAATGATCTCAATCATCTATTTCTAATTGGCATGGGTGTAAATAGTGCTGTAGAATCAAGAGCTCATTTATAGCTAGAGAGATATCAATGTCTTTGTTAAAAACCGTTAAAGCGACAGTATTGACCGTTGCATTATCCACCATAATGGCCTGTTCGCCCCAAGCAAAAGAGAAAGAAGTCTCCTTTGTTAAAGGAACTGATTTTGAAGTAGTTCGAGAAACACCCTCTGCAACTCCACAAATTATTGAACATTTCTCGCTGTATTGTGGTCACTGCTATCACAGTGAACCTATGCTAAAAACACTTAAAGAAACGTTGAGTAAAGACGTAGATTTTAGTCGCTATCACGTGACATTTTTACCACAGAAGTTACCAGAGTGGGGAAAAGTAATGACCTTTGCAGTGGCCAGCGCGAAGCGTTTAAACATCGAAGATAAATTCGTAGATGCTATTTTCAAAAGTCATTTTAAAGATGAAAAATATTTAGGCAATTATGTTGACGTGCAGCAAGTATTTACTGATTTAGGCATCGACAATACCACTTTTCAAGCAACGATGAATCATGAAAAAACGCAGGATATGGTGCGAAACATGATCAATAAAACTCATGCTGATAAAGTAAGGTTTACACCCGATTTAATTGTTAATGATAAATACCGGGTACTTTTAGCTCAACTGGACAATAGCGCAAAAGAAAAATCAATTACGGCGCAGCAACAGCTTAATGATTTAGTAGCCTATTTGTTAACTAACCCTCAATAAGCTTCAACTACTAGCGGTATAGCATGGAGGCTCATGTTATACCGTTTGTATGCTGGCTACTTTTTCAAAATTTTGTTCACCAATCCATCGTTCTAAATTGGTGGCGCTTTGAGGTCTTGAAAAGAAATAGCCTTGCAAGTAATTTACGTTGTTTTCAATTAGAAAGACTCGCTGGGCATCTGTTTCAACCCCTTCAGCTGTAACCTCTAAATTTAAACTGTGCGCTAAATTTATCGTCGCTTTAACAATAGACTCATCACCTTTATCTTCCCCAATACCATTCACGAAATATTGATCAACTTTTAATGTATTGAGTGGCAGCTTAGATAAATAGGTCAGTGAGCTATAACCCGTACCAAAGTCATCAATGGCGATTTTGACGCCCAAATCACGTAACTGGGTTAAGACGACAATGGCATGTTCAACATCGTTCATCATTGTGTATTCAGTAATTTCAACTTCCAAACATGCTGGTGGCAGTTGCGAATCATAAAGTACTTTTTTAATGGTATCGACGAGTGTTTTATCACTTAATTGTCTGACCGAAACATTTACAGCAACGGTGGTGTTTTTGGCGACAACACCTTCATCTATCCATTTTTTATTTTGATGGCATGCCATTTCGAGCATTTGTTTACCAAGTTCAACAACAAGACCTGTTTCTTCTACTAACTCAATGAAATCACCAGGAAAAACAAGGCCACGAGTAGGGTGGTTCCAGCGTACTAGAGCTTCATAGCCGACTAAGTTGCCAGCGGCACCAATTTTAGGTTGGTAGTGACTCTCAAATTGGCGCTGCGTCAGCGCGATAGTTAGTTCTTTTTCCAGCGTATCTTTGGCTAAAACTCGTTCTTGCATCTCGGCTGAAAAGAATTGGAAACTATTACGACCCGTTCCTTTGGCGTGATACATCGCTGTATCTGCGGACTTGATTAGTTCTTGAATATCTTTACCACCTTCAGGGAAGGTGGTAATGCCGATACTAGCGCCGACGGTAAGTGTATGACTGCCTAATTGATGGGGTTTCTTAAATGATTCTAAGATCTTCATTGCAACACGGCCTGCATCGTCCGACAGTCGAATCATGGGTAATATAATACCAAACTCATCACCACCTAAGCGGGCAACAAGGTCACCTTGTCGTAGTGCTTCTTCTAGGCGGGCTGACACCGATTGTAAAAGTTTATCACCTACGTCATGTCCTAGTGTGTCATTAACACGTTTGAAATTATCCATATCTAACATTAGCAATGCTAAATTACCCTCATCACGCATACGCTCTTGCAAGCTAACACGTAAGAATTCATGAAAAAGGGCGCGATTTGGTAGTTGAGTCAGTGAATCTTCTTGGGCTAAGCGAATTAACTCGCTCTCAGTCCATTTTCGCTCAGTAATATCCTGGAAAGAAAAAACGCCACCATCTTGGATATTATTGGTAAAGCCTGACATCGAAAATTCGACAGGAAAAGTCGTTGAGTCGGGTCTTTTAAGTAAGTAGTCACAGTTTCGTATTTGGGCATGGACGCCAGATTCATTGGTTTCTTGAAACTCATCCCAATGAATGGGGGGCTGGTTGTGATCGAGGTGGAATAAATCAAATAATCGAGACTTAGCGACTTGAGGCAATGTCATGCTTAATAGTCGTAAGGCCGTTGGGTTGGCCCAATCAATTATGCCTTTACTATTAAAAGAGATAATTCCTTCGATGATGCAATCAAGGACGGTTTCATTGTGTGCAGCTAACTCTTTATTTTGATTAACGGCATATTCTAATTCAATACGCTGCTTTTCTAATTCCAAGAATACTTTAACTTTACTCAATAACACACCCGGCGCAATGGGTTTAAAGAGATAATCTACAGCGCCGGACTCATAGCCTTGTTCAACGAACTGTCGTTCTTTTGAAATCGCGGTGACAAAAATAACAGGAACATTTTTAGTCTCATCATAATCTCGCATTAAACTAACGGCTTCAAATCCATCCATACCAGGCATTTGAACATCCATTAATATTAATGCAAATTGTTGCCGTAACACTTGAGACAGAGCTTCTTCGCCCGACATAGCACGAGTAAGTGACGCATTAAGCGGCTTTAATGTTTGCTCTAAAGCAAACAAGTTTTCAGGGCGATCGTCAACTATTAATATTTTAGGTCGTAGGTGTTCCATTGCTAATTCCATCATTTAACAAACATCCATCATTTCACTAAGTCCATCTAGCACTGCGTCGCGATTTACTGACGTTTTCTATAAATTTTATATTTATCAAAAACGGTATCGTATCGCATTAATGTATTATTATAATTAAGCGATTCGTGACTGCCTAAACATAAATACCCTAACGATAAAGTGCTTTCATGAAAAAGAGAAAAGACTTTATCTTGCAATTGCTTACCAAAGTATATTAACACGTTGCGACACAAAATAAGGTTAAACTGGCCAAACACACTATCATTGGCTAAGTTATGTTTCGCGAACGTGATATTGCGTATTAATTTCTCATTTATTTTAATACCATTTTCATGGCTATCATAATAATCTGAAAAACTTCTTTTTCCACCGGCTAAATAATAATTTTCAGTATATTTTTGCATCCTACTGAAACTATAAACGCCTTGTTTAGCATGTGCTAACGAACCTGAATTAAAATCCGTCGCATAAATATTACAATTATCGTAAAGACCTTCTTCTTCAAGCATAATAGCCATGGAATAGACTTCTTCACCGGTTGCGCATCCTGCATGCCAAATGTTCACGCTGGGATAGGTTTTCAATAATGGTAATATCTTCTCTCTTAATGTCCTGAAAAATTCGGGATCACGAAACATTTCAGTGACAGGAACAGAGACAGTATTAAGTAAATCTTCAAAAAAATCTTCATTATAAATAATGGGCTTTATCATCTCAGACAACCCATTGAATCCGTGTTTCTCAACATGATGTTCCAAACGTCTTTTAAGTGACTTTTGGGCATAGGCGTCAAAATCATGTCCATAACGTAATTTAATCGCATTAAGTACAAGGCTGTATTCTATGTCTTGATACTCTACGGGGGTAGCGTATGACGTTAGATCGTCCACAACTTATGTCACTTCCTGATAAAGCCAAACACGCATCATAGCGACTAGTTTATCTATATCAACTGGTTTGGTTAAATAATCGCTCGCGCCGGCTTCAACACATTTACGTCTATCTTCTTGCATCGCTTTAGCGGTTAAAGCAATGATTGGCATGTTTGCATATTTATCTTGTAATCTTATTTGACGCATGGCTTCATGACCATCCATGACAGGCATCATAATATCCATTAAGACAATATTTATCGTGTCATTGGTTGCTAGTCGATCCAATGCCATTTGGCCATTGTCAGCTAATGTAACCTTCATTCCTTGCTTTTTAAGTACTTTAGATAGAGCAAAGGTATTTCGAAGATCGTCATCAACTAATAAAACTTCACAACCGGCGAAACTTGACTCATTTACGCCAGTGGGTACTTCTTTAGTAATTACCGTTGTTTGCTCCGGTTTTTCTAGTGCAGACGCTTCTTCGGCTTGCAGTGGCAACTGTGTTTTTTCTATATTTGTTGAGTTATCAACACCTGATAAAAATAACAGTACCTCGTCATGTAATCGCTCATTTGAATGAGAGCCGTTGATAATAACGTGGCAATCAACTTGTTCTAGTGTAGTAATTTGAGCCTGAAGTGGTTCTTCATCAACAAAGACAATTACAGATATATTACGTTCGTGATTAAACTGATAATTGTCATGTAACCACGTTAGCTGGGAGTCTTGTAAGTGTTGACTTTTAATAATAATACCACTGACACAGTGACCATTATTACCAAGCTGATGGGATAGTTCATCTAATGAACCGACAGGCTCGACTGTCATCGACGTCTCTTTTAAGAATGACAAGTCGATGTGGGACTCACTATCACCTTGATCTAATAACATCAGATGTTGTTTATTTTGACTCGGTGAAGATTTTACTAAGCTATAAAGCAATGTTCTTATCTCCTGCGTCGCGATTGGCTTCTGATGAAAAGCAGCAGCCCCTTTATCGGTTAATTCTTTAGTTTTATTATGCCCAGAAATAACATGTACAGGAATATCTGAGGTCTCTGGTTGCTCTTTTAATATGTCTAAGATATCGGCACCGGGCAAATCAGGCAAGCCTAAATCAAGAATAACACCACAAGGTTGGTGTTCTTTGACCAATGATATGCCTTGTGCGCCTGTATTAGCCATAATGCATTTGAAACCAGCTTTTGTAGCCAAAGATGATAATACTTTCGAGAAATTAATATCATCCTCAATGATAACAATAACTTTATTGTCATCACTGATCCCATCTATTTTTTCCTTCAAGGTCACTAATGATTGTTCTTCAGGTTTTGGTGTAACAACATTTGGTACCGAAGAAATCATCATTTCGTTACTAGGCGATGCGTTATCTAACGCCTCTTTAATAGGAATATATAGGGTAAATGTACTGCCTTGGTTCGGAATACTCTCTACGCCTAATTCACCTTCAATAAGCTCAGTAAGATGGCGTGAAATAGTTAACCCTAAACCCGTACCACCATATTTTCGGCTGGTAGAGCCATCTGCTTGTTGAAAGGCTTCGAAAATAGCTTTCTGTTTTTCTGCGGATATTCCGATACCCGTATCAATAATAGAGATGGCTAGCACAGGATTTTCATACAATGAGCTATGGGCAAATGTTTGTCCTACTGGGGCAATTTTAGCCGAAAGCGTCACACCACCATGTTCTGTGAATTTTATGGCATTTGACAACAAGTTTTTTAGTACTTGTTGGACTTTTTGCACTTCAATAGCCATAAAACGAGGTACATCGTCGTCTATTTCAACATCAAAGGTTAAGCCTTTTTCTGCGGTGATAGCTTTAAATTGTCCATTGAGCTCATAGGTAATATCACGCAGATTATAGGATTCATATAACACTTCCATTTTGCCAGCTTCAATTTTTGATAAATCAAGAATATCATTTATTAAAGACAGTAACTCTTGACCGCTACGGTGAATCACTTTAGATGATTCAACTTGATCTTCATCTAGATTTCCCTCGTCATTATCTGACAAAATTCGAGAAAGAATAAGCATCGAATTTAGAGGCGTTCGTAATTCATGTGACATGTTCGCTAAAAATTCAGATTTATAGCGGCTAGAAGCTTCTAGTTCTTCTGCCTTTTGAGAAATTTCTTGTCGTGAGATCTCTATTTCAGCATTTTTAGCTTCGATGGCTGTATTTCTATGCTCAAGGGCGTCATTGCTTGATTGAAGCTCTTGTGATTGTTGTTCTAATTTCTTTTGTGAACTAGCAAGCTGTGTTGAACGTTGTTCAACTTCTTCATTAATAGCGCGTAGTTCTTCTTCTCGAACCTGAAGCTCTTCCATTTGTTGCTGTGATTGATCTAATAACACCTGTAATTTGTGGTGAGATTCAGCCACACTTAGCGCGGTTGCCATTGATTCTGAAATGGCTTCTAAATATTGATGAGTGTACTTATGCTCTTGTTCTAACCAACCGAGTTCCATCACGCCGACCACATTATCGTCTTTCATGAGGGGGAATATAACCAAGGTGCGCGGTGTGATCTCACCCATGCTAGAACTGATTGATACATAATCTTCAGGTACTTGATTAATCGTCATGACGTTCTTAGAAATGGCTACTTGCCCGACGAGACCATCGCCAAATTCAATAGACTGATTGGCAAAGTGTGGCACGAATGCATAACCGCCAGCGAGTTCTAATTCTTGATCTTTAACAATATATAATGAACCGACTTTAGCGTTTAAATAACTGCACACAAAGGACACTATGTTATCGGCTAAATCTGTACTTATTTGATTGCCCCGCATGTTTTCAGATAATTTTACCACGCCTTCTTGGAGCCATCTTTCTGCTTCTTCATTTTTAAAAGCTTGATTGATGTGGTTAGACATTTCATTAATTGAATTGGCTAATTGTCCAATTTCGTCATCAGAACTTACATTCAATGCTTGGTCGAGATCGCCATTGGCAATGGCATTTGTTGAATGCACCATATCAATGATAGGACGAGTAAAGCGGCGAGAAATAAGGTAGGCAAACAAAATCACAGGAATTGAGATGGCTAACACAATGACATAAATGAAAACTTTGAAGGCCGTGAGCGTCGAAAGTGCTTCTTGTTTGTCAATTTTAACCACGATACCAAGATTGAACGCTTCTATATATCGCCATGCAGCAAGTACCTCGTGTAAACGGTAATCTATCGATTCTCCTTGTCCTGACACACCTTGAACCGCTTGTTTCATGGCATGACTCATATCAGAATCTAAATCTAATGTTAAAGCTTTAGCATTTTTTTCAGAGAAACGCAGCGGTGATAAAAAGATAGCTTGATTGACATCCAGACGTGCTAATAAAACCTCCCCAGTATTACCAAGTGATGTATCACTTTGGGTGATTTCATCAAAGATACCCGTATAAACTTGAAAAACAACGGCTCCTAATAACGCACCATCATCAATGACAGGATGGGCAATGAATGCCGAAAAATTATCGTTATCTGCTTTATATTTATCAAACGAGGAATAGGCTGGTTTTTTTGTTCTAAGCACATCTTGTACTAACATCGCCAAGGCGTCTTGGTTGAATGCACCCGTATAAATATTTGTACCTAAATCATCGCTGGCGGCATATGAAAAATTAATATTGCCTGTCAGAGATATTAAATAAATATTATTTAATTGGCGTGCGTCTTTCGTTTTATTTAAGAAATGTTCCACGGAGGGAGATATTGCTTGGTTGGTATTATTATTTGAATTTAATAATTTTAATTCGCTAACTACATTAGGAGAATTTGCTACGGTATTGGCTTGGCTAATTTCTTGATTGAACTGCTGGGACATTAACTCTACGCGTTGGCTCAACGTAGCGTTCATACTAAGAAGCGTATCTTTTTGTTGCTCAGTTTTTGATTTTTGAAAAGCTAGAAACTCAATAACTACCGTTGGTAAAATAGCAATAATTATAAGAAGAACAAGTAACTTATTTTGAATTCGATTCATTCGTTAACTATCCCTGCATTCAAAATGAAAGTTGTAACAAATAACATCGTTCAAGCACTAGTTTCTTAAAAATAAAACAACTATCAAACGGTTTTCTTAACATTTTAATTCCTTTTAAACATTAACTGAAGATAATAACAACATATTATACAGAGACAACATATCATAAAATATGATTAGTGTAACTAACGCCTTTTAGATTTTTAATCAATAGATTATTGTCTTTTATGTTCGCTTTAATAGATAATCAACGCTTCACTTTCAATAACTTATCGGTGTGTCTGTGTTTCGACTTTACCATTCAAATAAGCTCGATGTCTTAAAAGGTATTTTGTCTCATATTATTGGTCAAAATCCACTTGAAAACCCTTTTGAATCAGAGAAGATTTTGGTACAAAGTCCAGGCATGGCGCAGTGGTTAAAGCTTGAGTTGGCGAAAGAGTTTAGTATTTGCGCTAATGTTGAATTTCCACTGCCTGCTAGTTTTATATGGCAAACCTTCGTGGACGTGCTCGATGATGTTCCCAAACGAAGTGCTTTTAATAAAGATGCCATGGCGTGGCATATCATTAAGTTATTACCGACCTTTGCTAGCCGAGATGAGTTTGATGAACTCGCAGATTATCTCAGTGATGATGACCCATTAAAGCTTTATCAGCTGGCGTATAAAATCGCTGATATCTTCGATCAATACCTTGTATATCGTCCGCGCTGGATTGAAGCATGGCAACAACAAGATTATGCCACCTGTAAAGATAAACCTTGGCAGGGGATTTTGTGGTACGAATTATTTCAAGTGATTACTCAAGGCGGACAGAGTCATTATCACCGTGCAAATTTGTATGAACATTTAATTAGCGCGTTGCAATCGCCTAACGTCAAAGAAAAATTACCACCGCGTATTTTTATCTTTGGCATCTCGGCGTTGCCGCCAAATTATTTGCAAGCCCTGCAAATGATGTCGCAACATATCGATATACATTTCTTTCTTAATAACCCATGTCAATCGTATTGGGGCGATATTATTGATGCAAAATGGTTGGCTAAACTGGCCAGTAAATCTCATCAAAAAATAGATCCCGTGGATTATCAATTGATTGACGAGGCGCCGCTAAGCCCAGCGCAATACGACGTAGAGTTATTTAATCAAGTTGGTGAATTGTCGGTAGGCAACCCTCTGTTAGCCTCTATGGGGAAATTAGGGCGTGATAATTTAGCGTTAATGTTGGCCCTTGAATCACAAGAGATAGATGCATTTGTGCCAAGTGATGACAGTTGCCTGTTAGATTGCATTAACGATGATATTTTATGGCTTGAAGATCGCACCTTTATTGCAAACACTAGCGATGAACTCAAACAAGACAACCCGCGTAAAACTATACAAGATGACGATGAATCGATAATTATTCACAGCTGCCATAGCCCAATGCGGGAAGTTGAAGTGCTGCGTGATGAAATTCTGGCGATGCTAGAGCAAGATAAAACGCTGACTCCCAAAGACATTGTTGTGATGATGCCTGATGTGAATAGTTATAGCCCTTATATACAAGCAGTCTTTAGTCATGCACATAATCATATCGGCTTTTCAATTTCCGATCGCAGCGCCGCGCAAGAATCCCCTATTTTATTAAGCTTTATGACATTAATGTCGTTAGCGCAATCACGAAAAAGTGCCAGTGAACTCTTCTCCTTATTGGAAGTGCCAGCCATTATGGC
>Ga0209395_1003566_pt1 | contig 19127 bp, 14 predicted proteins | sample GOMGulsemesocosm_3_FD_184635 | JGI IMG/M metagenome (GOLD analysis project Ga0209395, IMG submission 184635) | Methane-oxidizing microbial communities from mesocosms in the Gulf of Mexico - GOM9D Gulf of Mexico (SPAdes) (version 2) | ecosystem: Environmental > Aquatic > Marine > Cold seeps... | reverse complement strand
AGTTTTTCATGTATCTTATTTAAATTTGTTAAGGGTTTAATTTAGCCATGCAATTTACAATAATTCTGTTTTCTACCAAGTTAATTAGCTTTTTTATGGCCTTTGTATTTATTCAAATTATAAACGATTGTTTTTTACCTTTATTATAAGTAATCTTGCAATACCTTAAAATAACGCGATAATTACTACGTTATTTGAATTAAGAAATGAAAAAAACACAATTACTTTTTATATTCCTATGTTACTTTGTTGTGAATTCATATTCACAAACATCAAATTCTGTGTTGGCTACGGGGAATTGGTATAAGTTTTCTGTAGATACAACTGGCGTATTTAAAATTGACATTTCTTTGCTTCAAAAAATGGGAATCAATACGACTAATCTAGATCCACGGAATATTAAAATCTACGGAAATGGCGGTGGGCTATTGCCTCAAAGAAATAGTGATTTTAGGGTTGACGATTTAGTAGAGAATTCAATTTTTGTTGCTGGTGAAAGTGATGGTGTTTTTAATGCAACGGATTATATTCTCTTTTATGCAAAAGGAGCACATGATTGGTTATTGAATCCAAGCCTAGAAACAGCAGAGCATAGACAAAATATTTATTCAGATAAAGCGTATTATTTTCTAACAGTAGGTGCTAATACCGGTAAACGAATAAACACAGCTTCGGAGATTGCTATAGCTGCCAATAAGTCAATTACAACGTTTGATGATTTTGTGTTTTATGAAAAGGAAGAGCGAAACTTATTTGCGATTGGAACACAATGGTTTGGTGAAGATTTTAGTGTGAACGATACACAGCTTTTTAATTTTGATTTTAAGAATGTAGATACGAATACACCTATTCAAGTTAAAGTTAGAGGTAGCGCTATCTCAGCGTTGAACTCTACGATGAATGTTGTAGTAAACACTCAAAATGCGTTTTCAATAGCATATCCTAGTGTAACTAATGGGTCTTTAACGTTGGGATATGCAAACCATAACGCTTCAAATGTCACAATTACATCATCTAATATTGACGTTTCTATTAACTACAACAATAATGGAAATCCAGGAGCTAAAGCATATTTGGATTATATAGAAATAAAAGGAAAAAAACACTTAGTAGCCGACGGATCTCAATTCTCTTTTAGAAGCTTTGAGGCGTATAATTCTACCGGAGTAGTTGCGTATCAAATAAAGAACAATGCAAATATTAGTGCTGTTTGGGATGTTACCGACGTTGGAGACCCTAAAAAGATAATCAATACTTCTGGTGGTTCCGATTTTATTTTTAAATCTATTGGAGGAGTTTTAAATGAATATATTGTGCTTAATGATGGAGATTATTACACTCCAGAAATATCAAGTAATTCCTTAATTAGTACTCAGAATTTACATGCATTAAAAGATGTAAATTATATGGTCATTACCAATAATGAATTAGCGAGTCAAGCGCAGCGATTGGCAGATTATCATCAAGAAAATTCGGGGTTGACGTCAAAAGTTGTTTTGTTATCTCAAATATATAATGAATTTGGTTCTGGGTCGCCAGATATTACTGCGGTTAGAGATTTTATAAAACAGGTGTACACAACAAACTCATCAAGTTCAGGGAAACTGAAGTATGTGTGTTTTTTTGGTGATGGTTCTTATGATTTTAAAGATCGGATCTCTGGAAATAACAACATCGTTCCAGTATTTGAATCTGTTCAGAGCTTTAACCTGGCTACGTCATATGTTACAGACGATTATTTTGTGATGCTAGATCCTAATGAGGGGTTAATGCTTACTTCTGATACAATTGATGTAGCAACTGGTAGAGTACCGGTTTCTTCTATTCAACAAGCAAGTGAAGTAGTAGATAAAATTTTGAGCTATTACCAGAAGAATGCTTTTGGAGATTGGAGAAATACCATCACCTTATTAGCAGATGATATTGATGAGAATGGGGAGCAAACACTGCAGTTAGGGATGGAAAGAATTGCGGATTCAATTAAAAAAAATCAACCAATATTTAATATAAATAAAATTTATGCAGACGCCTATAAGCAAGAAACCTCGTCTGGAGGTGAGCGGTATCCGCAGGTAAATTTAGCTTTAACTAACGCCATTGAAAAAGGTACTTTGGTAATGGATTATTTTGGGCATGGCGGCGAAGATGGATTTGCAAGTGAGCGTATTTTAGAAGTGCCTCAGATACAAGCATTCAATAATGCAAAAACATTGCCCTTATTTATTACCGTTACTTGTGAGTTTTCGAGATTTGACAATCCGTTGAGGACAACGGCGGGTGAATTAACTTTTTGGAATAAAAATGGAGGAGCAGCCAGTTTAATTACAACAACTAGAGAAGTTTTTATCTCAACTGGTCAAAACTTTAATGAACGACTAGTAAAAATTTTATTGGAGTTTAATAATGAAGATTTAACCATTTCGGAATCATTAATGACTGCAAAAAATGGATTTACAAGCTTTCAGAAATTCTTTATTTATTTCTTAGGAGATCCGGCAATGAAACTAGCAATTCCGAAACCAAATGTTAGAATTACCAAACTAAACGGGGTTAATATTACACAATCAATAGATACACTAAAGGCGCTTTCAAAAGTTCGTTTTGAAGGCGTTGTAACAGATAATTTAGATCAAACGCTTACTGGTTTTAATGGAACACTGTCTACAACTGTTTTTGATAAACCCATAGAAAAAACGACTTTAGATAATAATGGTTTTGGAATTAAAATGAGTTTTGACTCAAGAGAGAGTAAGTTGTTTAGAGGTAAATCAACAGTTACAAATGGTGTGTTCAATTTTGATTTTATTGTGCCAAAAGATATTAAAATTGCCTACGGTAAAGGGAAATTAAGTTTTTATGCTTCTGATGAAAATGAAGATAAATCTGGAGCAAATTTTGATGTTGTCGTTGGTGGGATCAATCCAAATGCCATAAATGATACAACAGGCCCAGAATTAGGCGTATTTATGAATGATGAGTCGTTTATTGAAGGTGGTAACACAAATACATCCCCTAATTTAATCATATCGTTGTCAGATGTTAGTGGTATTAACACATCTATTACCTCGATTGATCATGACATTGTAGCAATTTTAGATGGTGATCAAGCCAATCCAATTGTGTTAAATGATTACTATGAAACGGCCTTAGATGATTTTACAAATGGGAAGGTGTTGTATCAGCTTAGAGATTTGTCAGTGGGTGCTCATACCATAAAAATAAAAGCTTGGGATACATATAATAATTCGTCAGAAACAACGTTAAATTTTATGGTAGTGAGCGATAGCGGTCTGGTATTAGAAAACGTACTGAACTATCCGAATCCATTTATAAACCATACCGAATTTTGGTTTAACCATAATAAGCCAAATGAGCCTTTGGAGGTACAGGTTCAAATATTTACAATATCAGGTAAGATAATTAAAACTATAAATCAAACTGTTCAAACAACGGGAACCCTTTCTCGAAATTTAAAATGGAATGGTTTAGATGATTTTGGTAACCGACTTGGAAAAGGAGTTTACATATATAAATTAAGCGTTAAATCAACTATTAGCAATCAATACTCAGAGAAGTATGAAAAATTAGTCATACTTTAGTGTAGGAATATAGCTTAGAGCTAAAAATCAACTAAATGAAAAGAAGAACTTTACTATTTGTAATTACTTTATGTTTAATAGCTAATTCAAACATTCAAAGTCAGACAAATGCAATTACGACAGCTGCACCGTTTTTATTGATAACGCCAGATGCACGCGCAGGAGGGATGGGAGATATAGGAGTAGCAACGTCTTCAGATGCTTTTTCGATATTTCACAATCCGTCAAAAATAGCTTTTAACACAAATCAGATAAGTATTGGCGCGAATTACACACCTTGGTTGCGTAATTTGGTGGATGATATTTTTGTAGGAGGACTGTCTTATGTGAATAGATTTAGTGAAAATGCCGCTTGGGGAGTAGATTTTAAATATTTTTCTTTAGGAAAGATTGAGTTAACAGATAGTGGTGGAACTACTATTGGTACAGAAAATCCAAATGAATTAGCTTTAACAGGAACGTATGCATTAAAATTAAGTGAAACGTTCTCTTTAGGTGTTGGTTTGCGTTTTATACATTCAAATTATAAATTGAGTGTGCAAAATCCCAATATACAAGCAGTTAATTCTTTTTCAGTAGATGTTTCTGGTTATTATAGATCTCCAGAAGAAAATTATGGGAACTTTAATGGTAGGTATCGATTAGGTTTTAATATCGCAAATATTGGCCCTAAGGTGTCATATGTTCCAGGAAACGAAGATTTTATTCCAACTAATTTAAAATTAGGAGCAGGTTTCGATTTTATTTTAGACGACTATAATATTATAGGAATTAACATTGAAACGACCAAATTATTAGTACCCAGTCCACAAACAGATGGGTCTGATAAAGATAAAGGATGGATTTCTGGAATGTTTTCTTCTTTTGGTGATGCACCTGGTGGGTTTAGTGAAGAGTTAAAAGAATTTACCTATGCTTTAGGAGCTGAGTATTTGTATAATAATGCATTTGCTTTAAGAGCTGGGTATTATCACGAAAGTGAAATTAAAGGGAATAGACAGTATTTTACAATGGGTGGAGGTTTTAAAGCAAAAGCTTTTTCGTTAGATTTATCATATTTAATGAATTCTTCAAATGTGAATCATCCATTAGAAAATACCTTGCGTTTCTCTTTATCATTTGATTTAGGGGAGATTTATGAAGATTATTAGTACCTTCGTTCTTTCACGAGTTAAGTATCCTTATGAAAAATATTAATGTAGTAGCAGCAGCTACTGTTTATGATGATGTTTCTGAATTGCCTTCAGACATACAATCGTTAATGATTAAAGCTATAGAAGCAAGAAATAATGCCTATGCACCCTATTCTAATTTTAAAGTTGGTGTCGCGTTATTATTAGAAAATAAGCAAATTGTTTTAGGAAATAATCAAGAGAGTGCCGCATACCCATCTGGTATGTGTGCTGAACGTGTAGCTATCTGGAAAGCTAGTTCGGAGTATCCTGGAATAAAAGTAAAACAATTGGTTATCACAGCAAGTTCAAGCAATGCTACTGTAGATAGGCCTGTTGGTCCTTGTGGAGCTTGTAGACAGACACTGTCAGAATATGAAATAAATCAGAAAGAACCAATTGAGATTTATTTTATGGGAGAAGTTGGTCAGGTGGTGAAGACGGCGTCTTTATTATCCTTATTGCCTTTTTCTTTTGATAGCACGTATCTTTAATGAAAGAAGATGTTTCTTCAAGGAATGATATTCATTTTATAATTACAGCGTTTTACAAGAAATTAGTAGCAGATCAAAAGATGCTTCCTTTTTTTGAAGCAATTATAAAAGAAGGTCATTTAAAAGCACATATAAATACAATTACAGATTTTTGGCAAGATATCTTATTGCACACTTCAAGTTATCATAATAATGTGCTGCAGAAACATATAGCGTTTCACAAGAAGCACGTATTTGAAAAAGAACATTTTACAACTTGGTTATCCTATTTTAAAACAACTATTGACGATTCTTTTGAAGGTCAAAATGCACAAAACATGAAAGATAGAGCTGCATCTATTGCTATGGTTATGCAGGTGAAAATGCGGCATTACGATTAATGTAATTTTAATGTCCGCAATATTGTTATTCATAAATTTATGTGCAAAATTATAAGAATCCAATAAAAACTGCTAAAACAATCTAGCTCATTTTTTAATTTCGGTTAAAAAATCGTTTCTTTGTTAAAGACGTAATTTTAATGGTGAACGCTTCATGAGTAAATCAAAAATAACAGGAACTGGTTGTTATATTCCTACTGTAATTCAAGAAAATGACAAATTTTTACAACACCATTTTCTTAATGAAGACGGATCTCCTTTTGGTGCTGATAACGATGTAATTATTGAGAAGTTTAAATCGATAACAGGTATCGAAGAAAGAAGATATGCAGAAAAAGACATGCAAACGTCTGATATTGCTTTTGTTGCGGCAAGAAACGCAATAGAAAATGCAAATGTAAATCCAGAGGAATTAGATTATATCATTTTAGCGCATAATTTTGGAGATGTAAAAGGCCCAGGGCGACAAAGTGATTTGGTGCCAAGTATAGCTGCTAGAGTAAAGAACAAACTGCAAATTGAAAACCCAAATTGTGTTGCATATGATATTCTTTTTGGGTGTCCAGGTTGGATTGAAGGTGTAATACAAGCACAAGCTTTTATAAAGGCGGAAATAGCAAAGAAAATTCTAGTAATTGGTGCTGAAACTTTGTCTAGAGTCGTGGATAAATCTGATAGAGATTCTATGATTTTTAGTGATGGAGCTGGGGCCTGTGTTGTAGAATCAACAAATGAGAGTGATGCAGGAATTTTAAGTCATGCAACCCAAACTTTTGCGAAAGAAGAAGTTGGTTATTTGTTTTTTGACAAGTCTTTTGATACCAAAGCAAACCCTGATAATAAATATATAAAAATGTTGGGGCGAAAAATTTATGAATTTGCCTTGAATAAAGTGCCTCAAGCCATGCAAACTGCGTTGGAAAAAAGTGGGAAAGATATTGAAGATGTTAAAAAAATATTTATTCATCAGGCGAATGAAAAAATGGATGAAGCTATTATAAAGCGTTTTTATCGATTGTTTAAAAAACCTGTTCCAGAGAGTGTAATGCCAATGAATATTCATAAGTTTGGAAATAGCTCAGTTGCTACTGTCCCTACCTTACTAGATTTGGTTTTAAAGGGGGAAATTGAAAATCAAGAAGTAAACAATGGAGATGTAGTAATCTTTGCTTCTGTAGGAGCTGGAATGAATATCAATGCGATCGTTTATCAGTTTTAATAAAGAATGTCGCTTCCAGCTTTGAGATTTTCTTAGTGCGTTAAAAAAAAAGGAAAATAGATGCAAAAAATTCTAAATTCTTGTAGTATTTTTGCGCATGCAACAACACAACGTACTTATATTAGATTTCGGCTCGCAATACACACAACTTATTGCCCGAAGAGTTAGAGAATTAAACATTTATTGTGAAATTCATCCGTATAACAAATTACCAAAGAACAGCAACGAGTTTAAAGCCGTGATCTTATCAGGAAGTCCTTCTTCTGTGAGGTCAGAAGATCCTCCGCATCCAGATTTATCTGAAATAAGAGGAAAGAAACCCTTATTAGCAGTATGTTATGGAGCTCAATATCTAGCGCATTTTTCTGGAGGATTGGTTGGTCAATCAAACACGCGTGAATATGGAAGAGCTAATTTATCATTCGTTAAGAATGAAGAGGTTTTTCTTGAAGGGATTTCAGCTGGCAGTCAAGTTTGGATGAGTCATTCGGATACTATAAAGGAATTGCCAACAAATGGGTTGCGTTTAGCAAGTACACACGATGTCGAAAATGCCGCCTATAGAATTGAAGGAGAACAAACCTACGCAATACAATTTCATCCAGAAGTATATCATTCTACAGATGGGAAACAATTATTAGAAAACTTTTTAGTGAAAATTGCAGGAGTGGCGCAAACATTTACGCCAGATTCTTTTGCTGAATCAACAATTAGCGAGATTAAGGCAAAAGTTGGAGACGATAAAGTTGTTTTAGGTTTATCAGGAGGTGTAGATTCTACCGTAGCGGCTGTGTTGTTACACAAAGCTATAGGAGCGAACTTGCATTGTATTTTTGTAAATAATGGATTGTTACGTAAAAACGAATTTACCGATGTTTTAAGACAATACGAAGGTATGGGGTTAAACGTAAAAGGAGTGGATGCTTCAGAGCGTTTTATGAATGCACTAGCTGGTTTAAGTGACCCTGAAGCGAAAAGAAAAGCTATTGGAAATGCATTTATAGAAGTTTTTGACGCCGAAGCAAATCAAATTACCGATGCCAAATGGTTAGCTCAAGGGACTATTTACCCTGATGTTATAGAGTCTGTATCAGTAAATGGCGGCCCATCTGCAACTATAAAGAGTCACCATAATGTAGGTGGCTTACCAGATTTTATGAAACTAAAAATTGTTGAGCCTTTGCGCATGATTTTTAAAGACGAAGTGAGAAGAGTAGGAGCTTCTTTGGGAATTGATAAAGACTTGTTGGGGAGACACCCTTTTCCAGGTCCTGGGTTAGCGATTCGTATTTTAGGAGATATAACTCCAGAGAAAGTGGCTATATTACAAGAAGTTGATGCCGTTTTTATCAATGGATTAAAAGATAGTGGGCTGTACGATAAAGTATGGCAAGCGGGAGCTATTTTATTACCTGTAAACTCTGTTGGAGTTATGGGAGATGAACGAACTTATGAAAAAGTTGTTGCACTTAGAGCGGTAGAAAGTACAGATGGTATGACAGCCGATTGGGTAAATTTGCCTTATGAATTCTTGCAGAAAACATCAAACGATATAATAAATAAAGTGAAAGGTGTAAATAGAGTTGTGTATGATATCAGCTCCAAGCCACCGGCAACAATCGAGTGGGAATAATATACTAAGTCAGTGATTTTTGTGTTATACTATAGGAATTACTGATTTTAGACATTTTTTTCTGAACATTGGAAACGACAAATTATATGAAGCATTTTAAATTAGTAGTGACTTTTATTGTTTTTACAATCGCTGTATCTTGTGGTCAGCAAAAAAAATACCTTACGTATAAAGTAAAACAAGGAGAAACAATGCGTAGCATTGCGAAGAAACTGGATGTTAAAACGAAAGATTTATTGCGTTTAAACCCTGATGCTGGAAGAAGACCTAAGGTAAATACTGAGATATTTATCCCGAATAAGAATACCGTTAATCTGGTGAAAGAAAATGATGGGGTTCTTACGGATAATGTTAAAGAAGTTGTTCGTTTAGATTCGATACATAAGGATACCGAAATTAAAGAATTAAAGAAGTCTTTTGTGGTGCATAAGGTACGTAAGGGGGATACTTTTTATAGTTTGACGAGGTATTACAATGTACTAAAGTCAGATTTATTGGAGTTGAATCCTACCCTGTTGGAAGGCTTAAAATTAGGTGAGACTATAAGTATAAAAAAAATAGTAGAAGGCGAAGATCTAGCGATTATTTATAAAGATACTATTTCAGATAATGCGACTGTAAAGCTTGCGTTGTTGCTACCGTTTAGAGCAAAGTTGTTTGATACTATTAAGGCTGTTGATGTATTTAAAGGTGGTAGTAGAAATTTGAATAATATTGTTACCGATTTTTATTTAGGAGCAGAATTAGCAATAGATTCATTAAGAAATCAAGGTATAGCTGTTGCATTGAACGTTATTGATACAGAAGATAGAAATACGGTAATCAATGATTTAATCGCGCATAAAACCTTAGATAATGAAGATGTGATAATTGGCTCAATTTATTCAGATGAAACGAAGAAGTTGGCAAATAGCGTAAGTGTTCCTGTAGTGTTTCCTGTGTTCTCAAAGTCTCAAACATCTTTTACGTCACCTAGAATTGTAAAAACATCTCCAGATAAACACTTGTATAAAGAAAAGTTGTTGTCTTATGTTTTAAAAGAATACACCAACGAAAACATAATTATTGTTGGAGATTCTACTGCAACATCAATAACTGAAATTAAACAGATTGCGAATGTTTTAAAGCAGCATGATTCTATACATGATGTACATGAGATTATCCCGCATTACGGATACATTGCCCAGGATCGTTTTTTAAAAATGATGAAACCGGATACTACAAATATTAAAAACTGGGTAATTATTGCGACTAATAATAATGTGATTGCTGCTGATGCAATAAATAGCTTAATTAGTTTTCCTGATCCACCAGAACCAGAAGATGAAGATGAAGAACCTGAAGAAAAAATTAATTATGCGGTGAAGCTTTTTGGTTTTGAGAAATCAAATTATGTAAATAATAATAAGTTAGCACAATTAGAGTTTGTGCATGTTACAGATACCTATGTGGATGAGAATTCTTTAGGAGCAAGAACATTCAATAAACAGTATTTACGAAAAAACAAAGCACTACCATCGTATTATGCTACAAGAGGGTTTGATATAACCTATGATGTTGTTATGCGATTGGCATCTGGGAACGGTCTTTATAACACTTTTAAAAAAGGGGTTTCTTATAGGATTGAAAGCAAGTTTGATTTTAATAAAAGAGTTTTTGGTATTTCGGAAAACAAGGGATTGTTTTTATTGGAATATCAGACAGATATGCGTATTAAAAGAATAGAGTAAGAAACAAAAAAAGCTCCTGATAGTCAGGAGCTTTTTTTTGTTTATGGGGTTACTTGAATTAGATTTTTTTCATTTGTTGTTTCATCATCTTTATTTGATCATTCAACATACCTTGCTTATCTAGCTTTTTAGCTTCATTCATTAGCATGGTTGCTTCACGTTTTCTTCTTTTTGTCATTGCAATACCTGCTAATTGTAATTTAGCCATAGCCAAATCATGACCCATAGCCAATCCTAGCTTAATGGCTTTCTTTAAGTATTTTTCAGCTTGTGTAATATTTGTCTGAGAAAGCATTATTCCATGTAAAAAATTGTAATATCCTTCTTGCTTTTTTGTTAATGCAGCACTTGGGTTTTTAATGTATCCTAACCATTTTTGTGCTCCTGGAAAGTTTTGTTTACGTAGTTGTAAAAACGCTAATAATATAAATTCGTTTTTAAAGTACAGTAGAATAAAAATACCCGCTAAGAATAGAATCGAAATTCCATTCATTATATGTACTTGAGAAAATTCAAATACAGACCAAGCAGTGATTAAAGCTGCTATAATTAATTTAAAGTTTTTATGAAACATAGACTTGTTTTTATTTTTGAGTAAGCAAAAATACAGTTTTCTTATGAAAATAGATTGTCACTTCGATTGAAATTTAGGTATATTTTTGTGTGTTGAGTCGTTTTATTTTTTGTAATATTTTTTGTGTTTAAACCATGCAGCTAACCCGAGTATCGCAACAAATCCAAGAGAGTAATATACAGAGGTTGGTGTAATTACTTTATCTCCGCTGGCATATGAGTGTAACCCTGATAAATAAAAGTTTACGCCAAAATAGGTCATCATTATCGAAGAATAGGTAATGATGGACCATAGGTTATACGTGAATCTACTTCTTAAACCTGGAATTAAACGCATATGTAATACAAATGCATATAACATGATGCTAATTAATGCCCATGTTTCTTTTGGATCCCAGCCCCAATAACGTCCCCAACTTTCATTGGCCCACATGCCGCCTAAAAAGTTACCAATGGTTAACATTATCAAACCAATGGTGATAGACATTTCGTTAATTACCGTCAATTCTTTTATGGCTAAATCAAGTTTCTTTTTGTTATTCTTATTGGTAAATGCCATTAAGAATAATGAAAATATTCCTAAAATCATTCCTAAAGAAAAAGGCCCGTAACTGGCAACAATAATAGATACATGTACTAATAACCACCAAGAATTTAAAACTGGTTGTAAGTTTGCAATCTCTGGGTCTAACCAATTTTGATGCGCAAAGGCAAGTATAACGGCCGTTAAAAATGTGGTCGCAGCGATGGTTAATGAAGAACGTCTACCGAAAATCAAACCAAATAGCATAGTTGCCCAAGCAACATAAATAATAGATTCGTATGCATTACTCCATGGGGCATTGCCACTTATATACCAACGTGCACCTAATCCCATTGTATGGAAAATAAACAAGGTAATAATAATAGCAATTAAGCCTTTTATGAAGTAATTGAATATTTTTTTATCTGAAAAAATTTGAGCAATCACAATAACAATTAACAAGACACCTGCCAAGCCAAAATATTTGGCGAGTCTGCTAAAAATACTAAACTTATTATATGCAATTTCTAAAGTGATTTTATCTTCGGATGGAATAACATTAGCTCCAAATTTCTTTTGGAAGTTCTTAATTCCATCTAATACTTTATCGGCTTGTGTATAGTCATTGGTTACTTTGGCTTTTTGTAAAATCTGTTTGTAAACGGGCAATACCTGTCTGACAAAAACAGAATCGGTGCCTTTAAAGCCTGCTTGCAAAGTTTCTAATTGAGAAACCCACTTATTATTAACATCATTCGGAACTGGAAATATTTTGAATATAGTTCCACCAATTGCTCCATATAAAAGACCAACTCTTTTATCTATATTGATAAGGTCTTTTTCAAATTTATTTTTGACGTTGTTTTTCTGTGCTTCTGCAACTTGAGCTCTAATTAAGTACTCTCCTTTTGGAGTTAATAAATCAGATAAACGGGCATGCGTAGCATCTTTTTCTATACCGAGTTGTTCTCTAATTTTAGTATTGTTTTTTTCAAGGTAAATCATTGGAACCTCTATCCAAAACCTTGGATTTTCAATAATTGATAATAAAACCTGACTAGGATTCATCCCTTTGAAAATTTCTTGATGCGTAACTTTTCGAACCAATTCAGATGCAAAGGTGTGTGCCGGTTTCATTCTACCTCCAGCATCTTGTATTACTAAGGTATTAAACAATTCTGCATGTTTTACATCGACAATATTTGCTTTTAAAATAGAATCTATTTGTTGCGATGTAATGGCATGTGGTTGATGTTGCTGTTGTGCAGTGACTGTCAATGAAAGAATTAAGAAGGCGCTAATGCTGAATGCTGCTTTTTTCTTTCTAATTTTTTTCAAAGATTGTTTTAAAGAGTCAAAACGAGTTCCTTTTACAAATAAAATGCAAATCAAGCCAAAGTATAATAAGAAGTAGCCGATATAAGTAATTAATGTTCCCCAAAAGTCGTGATTCACAGATAAATGTGTTTCTTCTTTTTCGCCAGAGATGTCATAACTAGATTGAAATAGTTTGTAGCCTTTGTAATCTAAAATATGATTCATGTAGATTCTATAATCAAATGTTTTTTCTGGAGAAATCACGGTTACTTCACTTGCATACGAAGCGGCACTTTCTGATCCAGGATATTTTTCTAACTGGAAATCTTTTAATTTCACATGAAATGGAGTCTCTAGCGTGTTTGCGCCATACAATATTCTGAAATTTAGGTTGTCAACAGTAAGTTGTTTGGAGTTTAGTGCATTGTATTTACCTCCAGTTAGTTCAACTCTTTCTGTTTTGTTGTTTGTAGTAATATCTAAAACAATGATGTCTGAGCTTAAGTCTCTATCGTTTTTAGCCCCCCTAACGGTAGTCATATTACCTTTCATTACAGGGTTAGGCACTACAAATGGTAGTCCAGAAACAGTGTATAAAGAACGTAATTGAAAATCTTGAATAGAATCTTTAGTGATAGTTCCTTTAAATTGATCTGCCATTCTCATAAAAGTCCCATCGGAACCGGCCTTAATTTTTAAATAATCACCAGAAGAGGTGATATTAATTGTAGCGGTATCTGGTGCGTCAAAACCAACTAATATATTGTGAATGTTTTGTACGGTTCCCTTTTTAATGTAGTGTTCGTGTCGAGATCCACTACTAGATTCTACCAAAAATAAATAATCATCACCAGTTTCATCTTCTACAAATTTTTGTTCAGCCCAAGGAATGTAGTCTACTAATTTAATAGTAACTTCTTGGTCTATAAATTTTGTTGAGTAATTCCAAGAATTACTTCCCCATCCTGATAATAAAATAGGTTCATTAATTGTTGGTTTTTGCTGTTTTCCATCATCTATAACTATATTTACATAAGTTGTTTCTGTTAAAAACTTATTGGTCATTTCTCCTTCTTCAATAACCATAATCCCTTCGTAACCAATGTAACGTGTTACTCCTGCTCCAATAAGGATCAATAAAAAAGCTGCATGAAATAACAATACAGCCCATTTTTCTTTTTTATATAAACGATATCTAAAAATGTTACCAAAAAAGTTGATTACAAAAAAGAGCATAATTGCTTCGAACCACCAAGTGTTGTACACTAGTGCTTTAGAAGTTTGTGTGCCAAAATCATTTTCTATAAAAGTAGCGACTCCCATTGCCGTTGCAAATAAGAAAAATAAGATAGCCGTTAAACGGGTTGAATACAGGATGTTGAAGATTTTTTTCATTGTAAAGTTACCTATGTGTAAAACTGAGCAAATTTACGGATAAAAGCTTGAATAATCGATTGGAAGACGCTGTTTTTTAACAAGGAAATACCGGCTAAAAGACAACATAAAGAACCTTGTGACTTGGCGTGTTTGAATGAGTTGAACACCTTACTATTTTCCAGCTTTTGCTTAGTAATAAGTAAAAGGGGAGACCATTAGGTTAAATTATTCAACAACACTATCTATCAAAATAGTAAGCATATCGATGGCAGCTTGAGAAATTTTAGTTCCAGGTCCAAAAACACCAACAGCACCGGCATCAAATAAGAACTGATAATCTTGAGCAGGGATCACACCTCCTACAATAACCATAATGTCTTCACGTCCGTATTGCTTTAGTTCTTCAATAACTTGAGGTACTAAGGTTTTATGACCTGCAGCTAAAGAAGAGATGCCTAAAATATGTACATCATTTTCTATGGCTTGTTTGGTTGCTTCTTTGGGTGTTTGAAACAATGGGCCAATGTCAACATCAAAACCCAAATCGGCATACCCTGTAGCCACTACTTTAGCGCCACGATCATGACCATCTTGCCCTAGTTTAGCAATCATTATTCTTGGGCGTCTACCTTCTAGTTCTGCAAATTTATTTGCTAATTCTGTTGCTTTTTTAAACAAAGGATCTTCTTTTATTTCTTTACTATACACGCCAGATATGGTTTTATGAACAGCTTTGTGTCTTCCGAAAATAGATTCTAGTGCGTCAGAAATTTCACCTAATGTGGCTCTTTCTTTGGCTGCTTTAATTGCTAAATCTAATAAATTCCCTTCATTTGATTTGGCAGCTGTTGTTAAGTTAGTAAGAGTTTGTTTGACTTTTTCAGTATTTCTTGTTGCTTTGATAGATTTTAAACGGTCAATTTGAGATAGCCTTACAGCTTCATTGTCAACTTCTAAAATATGTAATGGGTCTTCCTCTTTTAAGGGGTATTTATTTACGCCAACAATAACGTCCTGTCCACTATCAATTTTAGCTTGTTTTTTAGCAGCGGCTTCTTCAATACGCATTTTTGGAATTCCTTTTTCAATGGCTTTTGTCATGCCGCCTAATTCCTCAACTTCTTGGATTAACTCCCATGCTTTAGTAGCAATGTCTTCTGTTAATTGTTCTACATGATAACTACCGGCCCAAGGGTCTACAGTCTTGGTGATTTTTGTTTCTTCTTGTAAGTATATTTGTGTATTTCGAGCAATTCTTGCCGAGAAGTCTGTCGGTAAAGCAATTGCTTCATCTAGCGCATTTGTATGCAAACTTTGTGTCCCTCCAAATGCAGCGGCCATTGCTTCAATTGTTGTTCTGGCAACATTATTAAATGGATCTTGCTCTGTTAATGACCAGCCACTTGTTTGGCAATGTGTTCTTAAAGCTAAAGACTTCTGGTTTTTGGGGTTAAATCCCTGTACAATTTTAGTCCATAACATTCTACCTGCTCGCATTTTTGCAATTTCAGTAAAGTGATCCATACCAATTGCCCAGAAAAAAGATAATCTTGGTGCAAAAGAGTCAATATCCATTCCAGATTCAATCCCTTTTTTAATATATTCTAATCCATCTGCTAAAGTATATGCCAATTCAATATCTGCTGTAGCGCCAGCTTCTTGCATATGATAACCAGAAATAGAAATTGAATTAAACTTGGGCATATTATTGCTGGTATATTGAAAAATATCAGCAATAATTTTCATAGATGGAGAAGGAGGGTAAATGTAGGTGTTACGAACCATAAACTCTTTAAGAATATCATTCTGAATAGTTCCAGACAGGCTTTCTTCATGAACTCCTTGTTCCTGTGCGGCCACAATGTAAAAAGCCAAAATTGGTAATACAGCGCCATTCATTGTCATGGAAACAGACATTTTATCCAAGGGTATTTTATCGAATAAAATTTTCATATCCTCAACAGAGTCGATGGCTACCCCGGCTTTACCAACGTCACCTTGAACACGCTCATGATCGGAGTCATAACCTCTGTGAGTTGCCAAGTCAAAAGCTACTGACAATCCTTTTTGTCCAGCGGCCAAATTTCTTCTATAAAATGCATTACTTTCCTCTGCAGTTGAAAACCCCGCATATTGTCTAATTGTCCAAGGTCTTCGAACATACATTGTAGAATAGGGACCTCTTAAATAGGGCGGTATACCAGCCGTGAATTCGTCATGAGAAAAATGTTTTTCAGGTTGATTCTTAGCGGAACTTAATGTAATGTTTTGAATGTTTTTTCTACTCATATACGTCGCTTATTAGAGCTTCATCAGTTTGTAAATTTTGGTACCTAATGTTTTTATTTCGGTAGTATTCTTTTTTGTTTTAATATATATGATCATTAAATAAACCATGGAAACCACAGTAAAGATCGAGCTAATTATTAAAATTAAATTAAAGCTATTTACTATACAGTTGTCTATTATTCCATCTAATAAATAAATGAGTCCTATAGCAAAGAATACGAATCCAAAAATATAGTATGGAATCCTCTTTTTATACCTGAGGTTTTCTTTTTTTAATGCTTTTTGCTTTAGCTCGTATTGTTGAACTAATTTTTTTTCTGCTCCCATGTTTTAATAATTATTCATTTTCTAAGCGTTGCTTTTCATAAGCTTCCGCTAGCCGTTTTTTTAGTATCGGGGAGACTAGAGTTTTAATTGGTTTTATTTTTAGAAAAGGATAAAATTCAATATCACTTTTCATTTTATCATCCGTATTAGGTTGCTTGTTTGTTCCTAATAAAATGAGTTCGTTTGAATCAAATTTTTGTTGTTCTTTATTAGCACTTTCTGTAATTTTTCTTTGAATTACACCCTCTTTTAGCTGTTTTAAGAACCCGCCGGCTTTTTCTATATCTTTGAAGATCGATAACGCTTTTTCTGCTAGTTGCGTAGTGATGCTTTCAATATAATATGAACCATTGGCCATGGTATTTGCTCTTTCAAGATAACTTTCTTGCTGAAGAATTAATAGTTGGTTTCTAGAAATACGTTCTCCAAATTCATTCTTCTTGTGAAAGGTAGCATCATAAGAAAGATTGTTAATAGTGTTTGCACCTCCTAAAATAGCACTCATACATTCAGATGTTGTTCTGAGCATGTTTACATTGTAATCGTAAATTGTTTTATTACGTGTACTGGGTTGTGTAAATATATGAACTTCAAGTTCTTTAGCGTTGTATTCTTTTAATAGTGCATTCCATAAAATTCTAAAGGCTCTGATTTTTGCAATTTCAAAAAAGTAATTGCTTCCTACAGCAAAATTGAAATGAAATTTATAAGCTTCTTCTATTCCAAAATAATTTAGATACTCATTGGCATGTGCCAAGGTATACGCTAATTGCTGCGTGCAAGTTGCACCTGCGTTTTGGTATAAAGTTGCGTCAACTCCAATAGAGTTATTGGTGTTTTTTACAATTGTTCCAAGTGCTAAATGATCAGTTTTTAAGTTTTTAAACCAATTACCAGTTTGAGCTAGATTATTAATGATGTCGACTTGAATAAAGCAATTATTTGAATTGACATAATCTGAAACCTCAGTAATAAACGGCGCATCTAGAAACTGAAATCTAAAAAATATAAGCGTATTTTTTAACTCGATATTTGCTAGTAATTTTTTGTAATCAAAATGATTAGCAGCAATAAACTCTATGGCATTAGCTCCTTTTTCTAAGGCATTTTTTGCGATATAATTAACAGTTTTTTCATCATTAATATAGATAGATTGAGAAATGTTGAATTTGAATTCGGTATTATTGCCAGAATGATTAGCTCTGTCTTCTTTGGTGTAAAATGGTTTTACAACAATTCCTTCTTCTGTTTTCCATAATAAAGTTTCATTATAATCAGCCCCTTTTAGGTCTACTTGAATCTTTTGCTTCCAAGCAGTAGGAGTGGTGCCGTTAAAATGATTAAATAAATTAGTGCTCATTATTTTATGGTGTCAAATTCTATCAAATAAATATCCTCATTTTCTTTTTTCATTAAGTATTGCTCTCTTGCAAACCGTTCTAATTGTGAGGAGTCTTTTAGCTTTTTTATTACGATATTATATTCTTTGGTGTTCTCTTCGTAAAATTTATTGGCTTTATTTATTTTGTCAATTTCGCTATTATATTCTTTGTGAACAAGATAAGAATTTCCATCAAAAAACAACATCCAAATACTAAAACCTATAAGAATTATTACATACCTATTGGTGATGAATTTAATTGTTTTTTTTTGTCTAAACTTAGTAAAGGTCATTTATAACTTATTTGTAATCACGGTTCTAACGATGTCAATTGCTACATTGTTGTGTCTGTCATTAGGGATTATAATGTCTGCGTAGTTTTTTGTGGGTTCTATAAATTGTTGATGCATTGGTTTTAACGTATCTTGATACCTACTTAATACTTCATTAACATCTCGTCCTCGTTCATTAATATCTCGACGAACTCTTCTAATTAAGCGCTCGTCTGTATCTGCATGTACAAATATTTTAATATCAAATAGGTCTCTTAACTCTTCATTATTGAAAATTAATATTCCTTCGACAATGATCACTTTTTTTGGATGTGTTTTGATAACATCAGTTGTTCTGTTATGCGTTACAAAAGAATATATTGGTTGATTGATGGTTTTGCCGGCCTTTAAGTCCTTTAAATGTTCAATGATTAATTCGAAGTCTATTGCTCTAGGGTGATCAAAATTAATTTTTGTTCGTTCTTCATAGCTTAGGTTGTCTGTAGCATTGTAATAAGAGTCTTGTGAAATGACACAAACTTCATTGGTAGGAAGTTCTTGTATTATTTTATTTACAACTGTTGTTTTTCCGCTTCCAGTTCCTCCAGCGATTCCAATTATGAGCATACTATTATGATTAGATTTAAAGAATGACTGACAACAAATTTAATGAAAATTCGGTCAATTTTGAGCATAAAAAAAGTCCTTTCTTTAGAAAGGACTTTAAAGAGCCGATGAAGGGACTCGAACCCCCGACCTGCTGATTACAAATCAGCTGCTCTAGCCAGCTGAGCTACATCGGCTTTTGCTTATTTTTAAGCGTGGCAAATATATTATGATT
>Ga0209395_1003565_pt1 | contig 19138 bp, 18 predicted proteins | sample GOMGulsemesocosm_3_FD_184635 | JGI IMG/M metagenome (GOLD analysis project Ga0209395, IMG submission 184635) | Methane-oxidizing microbial communities from mesocosms in the Gulf of Mexico - GOM9D Gulf of Mexico (SPAdes) (version 2) | ecosystem: Environmental > Aquatic > Marine > Cold seeps... | reverse complement strand
TAACTTGGTAAATATTAGTGAAGAAAAAGTTAATGTTGAGCAGGCAAAGGCTTATCTTAATAAAATTGAAGGTCTTGTTGATAATGTTTACGCTTATAAGGATAGAACTTCTTTTAATTATCATGAAGAATTTTATTGTTTGCGAATCTCATTAAATGAAAATATTTCTACTCTATATTTTCAAATGCAAGTTACAGAGCTTTTGAGCCAATTTGGTGATGGTCATTTAAGAGTGCTATCACGTTATGGAGATGATCAGTTTTTACCTTTTTTGGTTTTTCATACTGAGTATGGATATATTGCTTTACATGAAGATAGAGACAGAATGATTGATTCAAACCATCCCTATATTAAAAGTATTGATGGAAAACCGATCAGTTTTTGGATAAAAAAATCAACATCGTTTGCAACGAAAGGATCGCAACAACTAAACAGTATTTCTTCTGTTAAAAATTTGCGCTACTTACCCATGTTAAGACGTAAAGCCGATATGATTATGCAAGATACTCTTGATGTAGAATTAAGAAATAAAAAGGGTGACTCTGTAATTAATAAGAAATTATCTTTAAGTGATGAAGTTATAAAGTACGGTGGTTGGCCGGATAAAAAAACTGAGTTGCTTGATAATAATATTGGTTATTTACGCATTGCTAAAATGTCTAAAGAGAGTGATTTTATTGATGAAGCCATGCATTCATTTAAAGATACTCAAGGATTAATCATTGATGTTAGAGGAAACGGTGGTGGGCGAAGGACTATTTTAAAAGCTTTGATGCCTTATTTCTTAGATGAAAATGAGTTATATATTTCTAATTTAGCCAAGTATCGAATTACTGCTTTAGATGATAAAGCATCTAAAGAGGGATATTTGAAAGACCGCTATTTATTTCCTGCGAGTTCATCACTATTTGATAAAAGCGAACGTAAAATAATTAATGAATTTATTTCTGAATTTAGGCCAAATAAGCAAGTAGAGAGTGAAAGTTTTTCTGATTGGCACGTTATGGTTCATCGAATTCAAGATAACCCTAAAAGTTATTATTACAAAAAGCCAGTCATAATATTAATGGACAGCATGAATTTTAGTGCGACAGATATTTTTCTCAATGCAATGAAAGGACGAAAGAATATTAGCCTTATTGGCCAAGCAAGTGGGGGAGGGAGTGGTCGCAGTAGGTATTATTTTCTACCTGGCCTTCAAGAGGAAGCTATAAGTGGAATGGTAATAATGCCAACGATGATTTCATATAAAACGAATGGTGACTTGGTGGAAGGGGTAGGCGTGCAGCCAGATCTATTTATGAAATATTCTATAGCTGATTTAACGGGGGAAAGTGACTCTATCCTTGAAAAAGCTCAAGCGACTTTAGCTGAAACCATGGAAAAGTAAATGGGAGTACAAATGCTCGATGGGTATTGTATGATTCTTGTGAAATTAGCCTCAAAGTAGAGTTTCCACAACCATATTATCAGTTATTATCGAGTGAATAAAATAATATTAGCCCTACCTTATTGATACTTGGTAGGGCTAAACTTTAGAATTACTTAACGCCGTGCATCAATTTGTTGATCATTGGGCCAATAATAAACAGTACTACACCACCAGCGGTTAATAACCAAAAGCTAAAGCTAAATCCTCCTAATGCTGAAGCGACTGTCATACCTGTTTCCCCACTCATCGAACCGGCTAATATACCCGAAAAGTTATTGCCGATTGCAGTACTTAAAAACCAACCGCCAAAAGCAAAACCAGCAAGAGAAGCTGGCACTAACTTACTGACCATAGACAAACCAATAGGGGATAAACATAACTCACCAATGGTATGCAAAACATAACAAGCGGCAAGTGGCCAAATAGGGATCATATTATTTTCGTCAAGTAGATTATCTAAAGCGAACATTAGTACTAAAAATCCTAAACCTGTCACTAATAACGCTAAAGCAAATTTACGAGGAATACTGGGCTCAATTCTTTTCTTTGCCATAAAAATCCATAAAACAGTAACGATCGGCGCAAAAATTAAAATAGAAACAGAATTTACTGACTGAAACCAAGCTATTTTAAATTCAATCGCTTCGCTGAGGGTTCTATCAACAATATTTTGGGCTAAAAAAGTTAATGAACTGCCAGCTTGTTCAAAAAACATAAAGAAAATCACATTAAAAGCAAACATGATTAAACAGGCTATTACACGCTCAAAAGCTACTTTACCGTCGCGCTTTGCATGCGACAACAACATTACAGATAGAGCTACAAATAATACGAATAAAATCCATGCTAGGACTTGTGCGCCCGCAAAAGCCATTAAAATATAGAAAGGAACAATTGAAGCAAGGGCACCGAAAACAACGTATGCAAGATTTCGTGTGCGCATCGGTGTTTTCTTAACGCTACCAAGGCCTTTTAATTGTTTACGCCCAATGTAAAACCAGACATAACTTATAATCATACCAATACCGGCAGCGCCAAAAACGGCTTTGTAATTATCCATCATCGGCGTATCGGTTAATGTACTTGCTAACCATTGAGTAATTATTGGCGATATCATCGCTCCAGCATTTATACCCATGTAAAATATACTAAAACCAGTATCACGACGAGGATCACCTTTAGGGTAAATTTTACCGACCAAATTAGAAATATTAGGTTTAAATAAACCATTACCGACAATTACAGTGGCTAAGCCGACCATAAAAAAGGTTTGATCAGGCATCATTATCATAAATAACCCCGCCCCCATGATTAACGCACCAACGAGTATCGAATGCTGTGAACCAATCACTTTGTCAGCAATATAACCGCCAAAAATTGCACTGGCATAAACTAAAGCTAAATATGAACCGTAAGTATTAGACGCAAAAGATTGGCCTGAAGTATCACCATTAAAAAACTGTGCGACTATATATAAGGTTAGTGCCCACCGAATACCATAGAAAGCAAACCTCTCCCAAAATTCTGCCATAAATAACATCCACAATGGTTTTGGATGCCCCCATAAATCATCAAATTCAGGTGTTACCTGTAACGTTTTTGTCATTATTTTCCCTTTAGCTATTCAATTGTTATTTTTATGCTTTCAGCATACGCTTGGCTAAATTTTGTACTTGAAGCTTGAGTGAAGGTAGGTAAAAGTTTTGGTGAAGCTTTGGTGAAAAGTTAATGAAACGGTTGCTCTTTGGTGAATATACGATAAATTAGCTTTTATGAAAGAAATAACAAGTGCCGATGTTGCGGCAAGAATAAATAATAAAGTAACTCGCTATCTTATTGATGATCTTAACTTAGATGTACAAAGAGGAGAGCTTACTCGTAACGGTGAAGCACTAACGTTACCAAAACTTAGCTATGATCTCTTAGTGGCATTAGCGCATGCCGCACCTGCATTACTGAGTCAGCAAGAACTGATGCAAAAAGTTTGGCCTGACCGCGTTATTGGTGATGAAACCTTAAAACAGCGCGTAAAGTTATTACGAAAAACACTCGGTGATAATGCCTGCGACCCAAAATACATTGAAGCTGTACGTGGACGGGGATATAGGCTTATCCCACAAGTAACGTGTGAATGTGTCATAAAGCGTTCGCCATCTGTGATGCCTGCTCTATACGCGAATGACAACACTTCAAATTTATTGCCGTCGCTACATCTATGGTGGCGAAGACCTTTCTATATCGGCATACTACTTTTTAGCGTAATGGTTAGTGGCGCTATATTAACGTCATTCATTTATCAGCAAGAAGCAGATACCCAGAACGATGTTAAAATAGGCGCTGAGATAAGTTTACTTGAGCAACAAGTTGGAAAGTCGGCCTATAATTTATATCAACGTGGGCGTGAGTATTATAAGCGTTACCGAGCACAAGATAATAAAATAGCGATCGACTTTTATCGACAAGCGATTACGGAGAAACCAACGTTTTCAGAAGCCTATGCGGGGTTAAGCCAAGCCTACAGTCAAGAGTACTTTCAGTTTGGAGGTAATGAAAAAAGCAAACAAGCCGCTATTGATAACGCCTACCTTGCGATTAGTTATAATAATAATTCCCCAGATGCTTATAAAGCATTAGGTACTGCCTATTATGTTTCTGGTTGGTTATCAAAAAGTATTAATGCGCTTTTACGAGCTGAGAAGATTGCTGTAGATGATCGCGAAATTCTCACCAACTTAGCTTATATTTATAGTGAACAAGGAAAGTTTGAGCAAGCTTTTTTCTGGCATAAAAAAACCTTAACTGTGGCTCCTGATTACGCCCCGGCAATGTTGCACATTGCAATAACACTACAACGCACAGAACATTTTGAACGTGCATTATACTGGTATAAAAAAGCTTTCGAACAACAGCCTGATTACTTATTAACGACCTATCATTTAGCGCATCTTTATATTGAATTAAGCGAATTCGAAAAAGCACGAGAAATAATTAATCAAAGCCTAATAACCCAACCTGAACACCCTTTATTACTTGAAGCATTGGCTGATAGTTATTTTTATCAAGGCAAGCCCAAAATCGCTAGTATGTATTATCAAAAGGTTGCGGATAAGCGAAAAAATCAACCGCTTAACCATGCGAATATATTGTTAGTCTTATTGCAAAAGGATGGGTTAGATCCCGAAAGAGGAATAGATAAGGTGTTAACGAATAAATTTAAAAATCAGCTAATTACTTTACATTTATATGGCAGTGAAAAGCCACGAACGAGTTTGTATCTTGCTGAAATTTATGCCGTGTTAAAGAATGAGGCACTAGCGATGCGTTATTTGGTACAAGCACTTGAGCAAGGACAAGTGTTTAATTATCAAATTGAACACTCGGCACCCTTTAGCGGTTTGAAAGCGTTAAAGCGCTATAGAAAATTACAAAAACAAAAGGAGCAGGGAAATTCCGCTACTCCTTATATTGATAAATACTTCGAAAATTAATGTTTATATTATGTGAAACTAGCAACCTTCCCAATAGGAGAATCTAAAGAGTCTGGCGGCACAGTAAACCATTGTGCCCCTTTATCAGTCATGTAAAGACAATCTTCAAGACGCACGCCAAATTCTCCTGGAATATAAATACCAGGCTCATTAGAAAAACACATACCTGCGCGAAGCTTTTCTTGTTCACCGTGAACAAAATTAACGCTTTCATGACCTTCCATGCCTATGCCATGACCAGTTCTATGTGATAAACCCGGTAAATTATAGTTAGGACCAAAGCCTTTAGCTTGATAATGTTTTCGCACAGCATCGTCAACTAAACCTGCAGGAGAGCCTATTTGCGCTTTTTCTAATGCGATTTGTTGGCCTGTTCGAACGGTTTGCCAAATATCACGCTGACGTTTTGATGGTTCGCCAACGACGAAGGTTCGGCTGATGTCTGACTGATAGCCGTGGACATTACAACCACAGTCCATCAAGACAATAGAACCTTCTTTAATAATATGTTTCTTTTTACTACCATGTGGAAAAGCACTTGCTTGGTCGATTAATGCCATATTCCATGGACCTCTGCCACCCAGTGCGGATTGCGCTTTCCTCATTAAACTTTTTACTTGAGAAGAGGTCATACCGACTTCTAGTTTTGAATACACGTCTGCATAAGCTAATAGAGTGACTTCATTCGCTTTGTGCATTAATTGTAATTCATGATGACTTTTAATGATGCGACAACCACGAGTTACCGGTTCTGCACTGACATGCTGAAGGTTTGATAATAAACTCATCACGCCATCTTGAACAAAATAACGTACTGAATTTTCAAAGCCAATATTACCTTTTGAAAGGCTAATACCTCGGTCTACTAATATTTGCTTAATACGCTCGAATGGGCTTTCATGCTCTTGCCAAACACGAATGTCGCCGTCAATAGATAAACTTTCTTGAATACTCGGCTCTTCAAAGAATGGACAAACAATACCTACTTTACCTTCACGAGGAATAATTAATGCAGTAAGTCGTTCGCTGCGCCACCATTGAATACCTGAAAAGTAGTCCATTGCTGCGCCAGGCTCAATAATTAATGCCGAAATATTCATTTGTTGCATTAATTTCTGTGCTTTCTTGATGCGCATTTCACGCTCAGCAGGAGTAATAGGTAGTACACTTTTGGTAATGTTTTTAAGTGCATCGTTATTTGACAGACTACTTTTATTTGAAGAGGCTAATGCCGCGCTTGATACCGATAATGCGGCAATGCTTGCACCGCTGGCTTTTAGAAAAGCTCTTTTATTCATATTCATCAACATATTCCAGTTTCTTAAAATCGTATAGCAGTACGCTAGCTTTTTTTTTTAAACACAGCAAGCCATAGCCGTTGAAATACCCTGTTTTTCGGATAAAAAATAGCTAGGTGAATTATTGAAACTTTTCTTTATGACTTTTTGGGAATGAAATCAAGAAATCATCAAGCCAAACTCGTCCCTGGCCATTAAGTACTGCGCCAATGTTGACGTAACTTACCTCCTGAGAAATAGGTAAGGTGATTTTGAACGCTTGCCAATCGGTAGTACTCATAAACTTATACTCAATATATTTACTTATCGCTTTTTCATTATTTTCATCAAATGTCGTTAAAAAAACATTAAATCTTCCTGCGTCGTTGATTTTTGTATAACGGATAAAACCGCTCAGTGAAATATAGTCACGTTCGAAACCTGTATAAAGTGTTTGTGATAAAATGCTTTGCGGGAATTTTTTTAGAGAATTTACCGTTGAAAGGTGGAGAGATTGTTTACCCTCGCAGTAAGTTTGCGTATCTATAATATCTTTTCCATGGTCTCCTGCAATACTCCAGTTATCGAGAGGGTTTTTGTGTTCAAAATCCATATCAAAGTCCAGGCCTAAGCTTTGAGAAGGCAAAGCTTCAATGTTAGCTAATTTATGCTCGGCAGAGGTCGTTGAACTAAAAGAGATAATAGTAAGTGGTATAAGAATAAGGCCTAGATCAGCAATATTAGAAAGTGGCTTAATCACAATATGTCCTTTTATTGTAATGTATGTGGTCAAAACTTAGACTACCACTTCTTTCGTACTATGTTCAATAAAGAATTCTAAACGTGTTGTTTTAGCTTTTATGTGCCGATGCATTATTTCGTTGCTGTGCTAGCACTTGCAATTGCTTTGATTGCTGATGCAAACTGCAACGAACTAAAATCTCACGATCTTCTTCACGAATATGCTCATAAACGACTTTATAGTTAGCATGACCGTCTTCAGCATTCTCAACTGAAATTATTTCACCACAGCAATAAATAGCACATTTTTCTTCGTTTAAGAATATTTTTAATTCGATAAACTGCCCAATAATAAATGGCTTTTCGCTGTTGAAAATAATACCGCCGCCACCAAAATTAGTACCTTGATAACGTAAATCTTTGCTGTCTTGTTGATGTAGAATGTAATTCACTAACAAATCAATTTTTTGCGCTTGATGATGTAAATAATCTACTAATTGACCGGCAACACTACCGAGTGTTTGCAAAGGACGTAATGCTGCTTGGTCAAGTGTTATAATTTCAGATGCCATTTTAAAAGGCATGGGCATATTATCCATAAAGGCTTGGTAACTCGGTGGCGTATCGTCACTGAGTATGGATACATTAATATTAAATGAATAACTGATGGAAAAAAATTCATCAAATTGAGCTGACTTAGGCGCGTTTGTTTCTTCAGACATTGGTTATCCCTTATTATTTTTTTGTTGGTCGCATAAAAACCTTTACCACGCATTCACACATTTCATCAATGTGGCTGGTATCAAGGTATATACCATCAATTAGCAATCGAACAATACCATGCAAAGCGCCCCATGTAACTTGTGCCAAACGTAAGCTGTTTTCGTCTGTTATAAGCAGACCTTGCTGTTGCCAAACTTTGGTCATTTCAAGTTGATAATTAAAGCTAGGGTAGGCAGTATCGCGTAATGCTTGATCGCTATTGTTATTTTTCCAAATTGTTTTGCCAAACATCAGCTCATAGAGTGATGGGTTTTGTGTGGCAAAATAAATATATTGATGGACAAACTGGCGGAACTTATCTTCATTTGATAATTGTTCGTCATCAAATATTTGTTCCGATATCTTTTGCCATTGTACAAAACCTAATGCTGCAATAGCACAGAGTAAATCGTTTTTATTACTGAAATAATGATAAGCGGCAGTGCGAGAAACACCAATTCGCTCGGCAAGTTTACGTAAGGATAACCCTTCAATACCTTGTTCATTAACCATTTTTGCACCCGTTTCAACGAGTGAACTGCGCAAATCTCCGTGATGATAAGCGTTTTTTTTGTTTGATTTTTTCATCTTTTTATTTTTATTGTCTATAACGATTTACGAGAAGGTAAAGCTACGTTGGAAAAAATAAGCCCTGCCACTAACGACATAAAAATGAGAAAGGCTTGTGAGCCAATATTGGTGGTATTTAACATATCGACCCCGGAAACAGCACTGTTTAAACCAATATAAACTTTACTCCCCGGAACAAGTACCACCAGACCTAATAATTTAACAATACTCGAGGGTAATTTCATAATGCGAGAGAATATATTCGCATAAATACCTAATGCAAAAGCACCAACAAAAGCGCCAAGAGCAGGACCTAAATAGACGGCACCAACAATACTTGCCCCATAAGCAATGTAACCGGCGAGTATGCCCCAAGGTGCGTCTTTTTTTCGTACGCGAAATAAAACAACTAAACTAATCGAAAGCGTTGTAACGGCTGCCCATGCAGTCCATGTCGGCATATTGCTAGGTTGAATAAAAGCAACTTCACCCCAAAGTAAATGCCCTAATGCCATACCAAGCACCGCGCCAAAATAGAGTTTAAATAGGATCATTATCGCGTCCATAATACGCGCTGTTCCCGACATTAAGTTTCGAGCTGCAAGTTCTGCTAAACCTAAGGTCAGAGCTAAACCAGGAATAAAAGCGATAATGGCAGAAAGAATAACCAGCGGCATATTTATACTGGGATCAATAAGTGTAATCGCAGAGGCCATCAGCGCGGTAGTGATCGCTGCAATAGGCTCTAACATATCGGTAACTCGACGAGAACGTTCTGCCCAAAAAGTAAATAAACAAGCGACAAAACCGAGTAAGGTGGACCAGAAAACATCATTCCAACTGGTGTGCATTAGCAGAGCAAAAGCACCACTTGATGCGCCAAAGGCAAGAAATGTTAGAAAGCGCCCATATGGATTAGGTTTATTGGCAATATCATCAAGGCGGTCAGTGGCTTCTGCTAATGTTCGTTGTCCAGAGCTGAGCTCATCAACTAATTCATCGGTTCGTGCTAGCGAACCTAAATCAAGTTCGCCGGGTTTTACACGCATAACATGATTATATTGCTGATTCTCTTCATCTTCAGAAAGCACGAATGTTAGCGCTGTTGGCGTAATAATAAAACATGCTTTTAAATCAAGAAATGTTGCTACATTTTGTAAGTGTGCTTCAAGGCGATACGCAGGTGTACCAAATTTATGTAAGGCTTTGCCTAGTCTTATAATAAACCTACGTTTTTCAGCGAAATTGTCCGGTGCAGTCATATAGTTTTTACACATTTCTTCTGGTTATTTTGCTATGGTAATTGAATAATCTACGAATGTAATGCTTATTTTTGTTTCTTTAAAATGTGGTTATTTATTGGAGTTAATTATTTTGAATTTGAATATTAATAAAATGTATTTTATTGCGTATTAATATTCAGTGTAGGTAAGGTTTTTGATAGTCGCCATATCAATAATAATTTTGTTACACTCACTGTTTACTCTAAATGCTAAAGGAAAACTATGACATTACTGATTATACTATTAGCCGTTTTTGCTGGTATCGCTTTAATGGTTGTTTTAGGCGAGCGCTTCGGAAAACCTATGGGCGATGAAGAGCAAGCTAAGTATTCAAAGATAATTCCAATTCTTGTTTTTATTTTATTGGCGGGTAGCTTAATTAAAATGCTGGTTTAATTGAAGTTCAGTTATTTGATTCTTGTTTAAGTTAGTTGATTTTTATCTAGCCATTCAGTGCGATTTTTTGATCTAGAGGTTTGCTTGCTGGTGACGATGATTTAACATTAGCGTAATAATTTTATAAGGGATTTTTTGATGTTAAGCGTTCCAAAACTCAATCTAAAAAATAAAGTGTCTGATCAAGAGTGGCAAACTCGCGTAGATTTAGCCGCTTGTTATCGTCTTATTGCGCTACACGGCTGGGATGATTTGATTTACACCCATATTTCCGCGCGTATTCCTGACTCTGAATATTTATTGATTAATGCCTTTGGTTTATCTTTTGAAGAAATTACTGCATCAAATCTCGTTAAAATAGATTTAGCCGGCAACATCATTGACCCTGATTGTCCTTTTGAAATCAACCCTGCAGGTTTTACCATTCACAGTGCAGTACACGAAGCTCGGCATGAAGCGCAATGTGTTTTGCATTTACATACCAACGAAACTATTGCTGTTGCGAGTTTAACAGAAGGCTTATTACCATTAAGTCAATATGCGATGTTTGCACTGGCATCAATGAGTTATCATGATTACGAGGGGTTAGCGGTTAATGCTGATGAGAAACTACGTTTGCAAAATAACCTAGGTACTGCCAACTTTATGCTGTTAAGGAATCATGGTGGTTTAACGCTTGGTGAAACCATTGGTGATGCATTTATGCATATGTACGACTTAACGCGTGCCTGCCAAGTGCAATTACAAGTCATGGCGACCGGCATGGAACCTATTTTAGTTGACCAAAGCATTGTTGACGGTATTAAAACACAAGCTAATATTGTTCATACGGGAACGACCGGAGGACAAAAATCGTGGCCAGCAATGGTGAGAAAAGCATATCGTGCGGATCCAAGTTTCGCCACATAAAGCTTATAGTTGTCACTTTGAACACCAGATAAGATAGTCACCCTAAATTATAAATAACCCATCACCCTGAAGCTATTTCGGGATGACGATATGCTCGCAACGAAAATTGTTCATTGCGATTAAACCTAATTTATTTTGAGAAAATAATGAAAGTAACTCACGTAGAAATTTTTGATATTGAATGTCCAAACCGAGCAGGTTGGAACCCGGTATTTATTCGTGTCCATACCGATGAAGGTATTTCTGGGGTTGGTGAAGCCGGTCTTGCGTATGATTGGGGACACAGCGCTGCAGCGGCAATGATTAAAGAGATCACCGAAGCGGTATTAATCGGCTTTGACCCTTTTCGAACTGAGCTATTATGGTCGAGAATGTTACGTGAAAGTTTTTGGGGATTAGGCGGCGGACCTGTTTTGTATTCAGCAATGAGCGCGATAGATACGGCACTTTGGGATATAAAGGGTAAAGCATTAGGCGTACCCGTTTACCAATTATTAGGCGGTAAAGTGAATGACAAATTACGCACCTATGCCAGTCAGTTACAGTTTGACTGGGACGTTGACATTAAGAAACTATTCTTACCTGAAGAATATGCTGAAGCGGCATTAAAGGCTGTTGCACAAGGTTATGACGCGGTAAAAGTTGACCCTATCGTTTACAACGCTGATGGCACATCGTCGTTCGATCGCACCAAGTTATTTACCAAACCGCAAATGCGCTTATTTGGTGACAGATTACGTGCTATTCGCGATGCGGTTGGCGAAGATGTTGATATTATTTTTGAATCTCATTCATTGATGGGCGCGGCGTCTGCAATTCAAATGGGCGAAATCGTCGAAGAAGTGGGTTGTATGATGTATGAAGAACCCGTGAATTACTTAAATGCTAAAGTACATAAAAAAGTAGCTGAACGCGTGAATGTACCCATTGCTGGCGGTGAACGATTGTATCATCGTTGGGATGTACGCCAATACTTTGAAGATCAAAGTATTGATGTTTTACAACCCGATGTTGGTTTATGTGGTGGTTTTACTGAAGCTAAAAAAGTGTGTGATTACGCCGATGTTTACGACATTCGTATTCAAGCCCATGTTTGTGGTGGCCCGGTGGCAACAGCTGCTTCTTTACACTTAGAAACCGCAATACCTAACTTTTTGATTCATGAACATCATACTTACGCGACCAAGCAGTGGAATCGTGAGTTATGTATACAAGACCCACAACCGATAAATGGCTTCTTTCAAGTAACCGAAGTACCAGGTCTTGGTATTGAGTTAAATGACGAAGTGGTGAAACGCTCACCGAATGTTACGGTTAACTCGTTAAAATAATTATTTAAGGGAATAACGTGAAAATATTTAAATTCTTGCTTGGTCTTACTATTTGTTATTTATTAACAGCTTGTCAGTCGGTCAATAAATATGATGCTGTGCCTTTAACTCAAGAAGAGTCACATGCTCGGATAAAGTCTCTTTCATCAATAAACAAAATGAGAGCTGCTGTTTTTGCCAAGGATTTGAAAACGTTACATTCCTTTATAGATTATCCAGCATTACTTTCCAGCATTATGAAGCAACTTAATGATGAATTGTTAAAGAACAATCCATCAATGAAGCGAGATAGTATAGATTACAAAGTTATAAGTGCTTTTACTCCATCAATAGCTAAAGATCACCTTACACTAAAAAAATTACTAAATTATTTATCGGGCTCATATAAAGAACTCAATAAAATTAGACCCTTTTATTCATTTGAAGTGCAACAGCCTAAAAAAGGTCGAGAATATGTATTCATTAAAGGACAAAGTACTGAACCTGTTAAATTAACTTTCGAGCCAAATATAAATAATGACTGGCAGCTCGTTGATATTGATATTAGGGCTGAAGATGGGTATAAAAATCAAACATAATCAACAGGTAATGCCGTGGTGTATTTAATTTCCTCCATGGCAAAACTTGAACTAATATCAGCAAAACTTGCTTGTCCTATCAGTTTTTTGTAAAAGGCGTCGTACGCTTTCATGTCAGAAACGACCACTCTTAGTAAATAATCAACTTCGCCACTCATTCGATAAAACTCGATAATTTCAGGAAACTCTTTCGAATTGATACTAAAGTCATCAAGCCAATCAGGATTGTGCTGATTGGTTTTTATCATCACGAAAACGGTTAAGCCAACATTTAATTTTTCAGGATCAGCCAAGGCGACACGGCCTTTAATAATACCGTTTTTTTCCATGGTTTGAATACGGCGCCAACAAGGTGTCGTAGAAAGTCCTACTTGAGCGGCAACTTCACTAACCGGTTGCGTACAGTCGTTTTGTAATATCCTTAGGATATTTCTGTCAAAATTGTCCATTACGTTTCTCATCATACGTTATATTTGTAATAGTAATCTAATTGTTTGTCTATTTGTGGTTTTATTTTTTATTTAAAGTCAAAAAGTCTGAGTATTGTACTTTTATAGTGCATTGACATATAAATTAATGAGAAAAATTGTATAACACTAAACATCCTTACCCTAAATATCGAACTATACTGCTAAATAGCAGTTCATTAAGAGTTGAATATATGTTTGTTATTAATATGTTCTTTAGACGTTATATTAAGGGAAGTACATGGTAAGTGATTCATTTTTTAGTCAAGAAAACTTTATGCCCCATGGTATGTGTTATTTATGGCAGCCAGATATATTGTGGACTTCAGTGATATCCGATGTAACGACTGCTTTAGCTTATTTTTCTATTACTGCCGCAGTCATTGTGTTTGTGAAAAAACGTCATGACTTACCTTACCCATGGTTTTTTATTCTTGCCGGTTCGGTCATATTTATTGCCTGTGGTACTTCTCATCTGATTAGCGCGATTGTTATTTGGAAACCTATTTATGGAATTTCTTCTATCGTTAAGGCTATTACTGCAGTTGCTTCATTGGCAACCGGTATCGTTATTTGGTTTATATTACCCTTTTTTCTTAAGTTTCCAAGCCCTACGATGTTAGCTGAAAAAAATACAGAGCTAGAAGTTTCATTGAATAAATTGCAACTTGCTCATGTCAGTGTTTTAGAGTCTCAAAAGTTAGCATCGCTCACTAATTTAATGGCAGGCATGGCGCATGAACTTAATACACCAATGGGAACATGTATTACTGCAGCTTCTTGTATAGAATTTGAGATGGCAAAGCTTAAGAAAGAAAAACTGACTAAAAATCAGTTTCACCATATTCTTGCTAATATTGATCAAGGTTTCCAGTTAGTGCAAAGTAATTTAAAAAGAAGTGCTGATTTAGTCAGCCTCTTTAAAGACGTTGCCGTCATTGAACAAAGTTCATCGGAAAAGCATTTTAATTTACATGAATTCATCTCAGACTTAACGAATGCCCTAAGGTTAAAGTTTTACTTATCTCCTGAACAAGTGAAAATGGATTGTCCGAAAACCTTAGATATTTACAGTAATCCCAACGCTTTTATCGATATAATCACTAATTTTTTCACCAACTCAGTCACGCACGGATTTAGTGCGTTATCAGAAGGCCGTATTGAACTAAATTTTGAAAAAAACTCAGAAAACCTCTTAACTTTTACGTATTCTGATAATGGCTGCGGCATGAATACCTTAGAGCTAAAAAAAATATTTGAACCATTTTTTACCACTAGTCGAGGAACAGGAAGACCTGGTTTAGGGATGACCATCGTTTATAATACGATTACCAATTTGAAAGGGAGAATTGAATGTAACAGCGATTCAGGTGAAGGAATGACCTTTATAATTGAGTTACCTATAAAATAACACAGGTTTACAAATAAGGAGGGGGTCTCAAACTAAAAACAGTAAATACGCTGGGCATTGCTATTACATAATTTAACGAGTTCATCGATTGAAAAGTTAGCTGTCATCATTTTTTCCTGCCAATAATCTTGATAAGAACTATGAAAAGTACATAAGGGGAAATTGCTGGCGAGCATGACACGTTCAATACCAAAAATACTAATACACTGTTTAATTATGTTTTGTTGCCAGTGGCTTGTGTAATTCCTATTTGTCATTTCATAACCAGAGCATTTAATTGAGCAGTGCTCAAAAGCACTTAATATTTTAATTCCATTCAACCAACGCTGATGTTCAATCTCTTTATTTTCTTGTGCTGGTGGCCATCCTGCATGATTAATCACAATCGATAATAATGGCGTTTTACCTAAAATATCAGCGAGTAAATTCACACTGTCTAAATTATTAAGTGGCATTTGCAACTCAAAAATTAATTGCTCTTGCGCTAACAAGGCTAAGTTTTTTTGTACGTGTTGATTAGACAAATAACGGATCGCATTATCTTCAAGAATATCGCGGACACCAACAACAGATTTAAATTTTTTGAGCTGAATAATAGTTTGCAAAAATATTGCTGGTTCAAGCTGAAGGTCAATACCTGCAATTGATTTGAAGGGTAAAGTACAATGAGATTCTAACCAGTGAATTTCACGCCAAGGTTCTTGATTATTGAACCCTGCTTCAATATGAACAAAACCTGCAAGATCGTGAGGCGGAGACAAGCATAAGTCATTTTCAGTGAAGTTTTTGACGATCTTTTTTTTGTCTAACCAGTAGGGGGGATTCTCTGCTTTTAGCCACAGGTAATCACCTTGTTCAAGGTTAAATAAATGTAGATGTGGATCAATTATTTTCATAGGTTCGTGTACGTATATTGTCATAATTCAAATTGCAGACCTTCATTGCAAAAGAAAAATGAAGGATAACGCCAAAAGGTTACCTTTAATAAGTCAGATTACTGTGCCGTATAACCACCATCGATGACCTGCAAGCTACCGGTAATAAACTTCGCTTTATCTGAAGCTAAAAAGTAAACTAATTCAGCTACTTCTTCTGGTTGTCCTAAACGGCCTAATGGTTGTAATGCAGCCTCTTCAGCGTGAACTTTTGTTTTATCTGCACCTGAGCGCTCGCAATAACTATTAATAGCCTGATGATACAAAGGTGTTTCTATAGTTCCAGGGCAAACTGCATTGGCGCGGATATTGAAACTGGCGTAGTCAAGTGCGGTAGTTTTTGCCATTGAAGCCAGCGCCACTTTACTCATGTTATAAGCAAAAGAATTTTGTTTGGCGATTAGCGCTTGGTCTGATGCCATTAAGATAATCGCGCCATTATTATTAGCTTTCATATTAGGCAGTACAGCCTTTATCGCTGAGTAAGCCCCTTTAACGTTGATGTTAAGTACTTTGTCTAAATCGCTTTCTGAAGTGTTTTCGATATTTCCTGAAAAGTGAATACCAGCGTTAGAAACTAACACATCGATATTGCTCTCTTTGGCGATATTCTCAATAATATTTTTGACTTGTAAAGTATTGGTAACATCACATTTCATAAATGTACCTGTATCACTTATTTGGAGATCTAAGTTGAATACCTGATAATTTTTACGGATAAATAACTCAACTATACTTAATCCAATACCGGAGCTGCCGCCCGTTACTATGCATGTTTTCTTCATTATTATTATTTACTCGTTAGATTTTAGTGACTTTATACATGTTAATAAATAATAACAGGATTTAGTGTTTGTGGTGAAACTATGTTTTCAATGTATGCCTAAACAATGTTGTTTACCCAAATAAATGAGTAAGACACTTCACTGTAGAATATGGAATGATATGGTTAATAATCAACTTTTGAAAAAAAATTAAGACTTTATTATATTACGACAATCTTTAGCCTGATTTTTGCGATTATTAGCTTTAGTTATAATGCCTGGCGGCTTGAAGTGAGTGAAGATAATAATAATATCCGTATTGCTTCATTTGAGGTATTAAAAAACCTATCTGAATTTGGGCAAGTCATTTTTTCCGCACATTATGACCAAGATGAATCCACAGGTAACCCTAGGTTAGGATGGATAAAAATTGGTTTGATCGTTGATTTAAGTAGCTTAATTAGTCCTGAAGTTGAAACTAGTGCCGTGCAGTTAAAGCACCGCTGGAATGATAGTTGGCTGACCATTCAAGCTAGTCAACATGACATTGGTTTTATAACAGATCAAATTGATGCAGTCAGGGCAAATATTAAAGGTAAATTAGCCGATCTCAATTAATATCGGTTAACCATTGTTAATTTTTATCCTTATGCCAGTTTAATAAAGAGGGGATCAATAAACTTGATCCCTTTTTATGATGTGCGATTACACTTTATTTCGTTAACTCAACCAATGCTGCGGTATACATTTTGAGATTCATAATGAATTGTTTCATGGTAATAAATTCATGCTCAGAATGTCCTGTGTATTCAACACCAGGCATTGATGGACCAAAGCTAACCGCATTAGGGAATAAACGAGAGTTAGTTCCACCACCAATAGCAATCGGTTTAGCGTCTTTTATTCCGGTATAGTGAGAAAATACAGAAAGTAAAGTACCAATATGTGGCGCGTCTTTTTGTATGAAAGGGTCACCAATAGAATGTTCTAACTCGGTAATGTTGGCCATATTGGTTAGTTTCCAGGTGGCAAGAGCATGGTTAATTTCTTGTGTTAATTGTTGTGCAGATTTGCCGCGCGGACGACGAATATTAATGTTTAATTCAATATTGCGTTTCAGCTGTTTTATAACGGTTGGGGAAACTGTCATTGGTCCCATAAAATCATCGCTATAGGCAATATTACCAAACTTTTTTCCTTCAAGGCCTAAACCAATATTATCGTTTAGGAAATTGACCAATGTACCCGCACCATTCGATGGCCAGCGGGTTTGTGACAATAAGTCAGCTAAATAAGGAATTGCATTTACACCATCTTCTGGTTGTGAAGAATGAGCTGATTTTCCTAAGGCAGTGATGATTAGTTGCTGATCTTTTAAGACGAGATCAAAACTAACACCTTGATAGTATCTTGCTTTTTCTAACAGTTGTTGTAATAAGGAAATGTCAGCATTTTCAATAACCGCTTTAGCATCTTCTGGTATCTGGCTACCGAAGAAACCACCGGTAAATTCACTAATATAGGCATCGAACCCTGAGTACTTTTCTTTATTAAAGGCTATTTTTATTGTTCCATAACCTTTTTCAGCTGTTACAACCGGATATTCCGCATCAATCGTTATGTTTGTTTGGGGCAATGTATGGGTTTTGATATAGGCCTGTAGTGGTGCCCAATCTGATTCTTCTGCCATATAAACATATAATTCAATACGTTTATTTAGCTTTATGTTCTTATCTTTAATCGCTTTCATCGCGTATAAAGCCGTTGATATTGGGCCTTTGTCGTCTTCAGTGCCGCGGCCGATAAGCTTGCCTGGCTCAGAAGTAGTATCAAGTTCAAATGGTGACTTCTGCCACTTCTTCGGATCTACTGGTTGTATATCACCATGAGTAATTATACCAAAGCGTTTTTCTCCTTCGCCTAAACCGATAACAACAACGTAACCATCATCCTTATAATCAAGGCCTAATGCTTGTGCTTGTTTTTTTAGTTCAGCTTTAAAAGCAATATGTTCAGGGTTGTCGTTAGCTGAAACACCTTCAACCGCTACGGTATTGTGTTTAACTAATTCGGCTAGACTTGCCACCATAGCTTGCTGATAGGTCTTAGCCGCATATTCTGCGGTTTGCTCTGCAATATTACTAACGGGTTTTTCTGCAGATAATGCTGGAAGGGCGATGAAACCGAATAAGGCGAGTGAAGCTAGTTTTTTGAACACAGACTTTCCTTTTATTTCTTGAGTAATTAACTTGACCTATTATAACGAGTAAATGTCATGGTAGACAGCTACAAAGTTTTAGAAATAATACCTATACAGTTATTCGGTTGTAAAAATATTATTCTTCTTTCATTAGAGGTTAAATTCTCTATTGGTTCCATATTTCTATTTGGAAGTTATATAAGGGATTTGAGGGGAGAATAGATTAAGAGTCATTCATACCAAAATAGTTAGCTGTTAACTATCGGTGTATAATTTGAGTTGGATATATTTAAGGCGTTACCTAGGTATTTTATAGGCGATTGTAGTTATTGTAGTTTGAATCAGTGCGGCGATTAACCGAATAAGGCTTGTGAGCTTTACTCGGTTAATATTATTTTAGCTAACAACAATAATCTCTTAAGTCAGTAAGTTCTTGTCGTAAACGCTTTCGGTCTTTATAGGTTTCGATTTCACGCCACTTCCTTTTTTGTGAGCGTTTTTCTTTTGAGTCATTAATTAAATCAAAAGAGGTATTGAAAATATTATCGTATTCATCAAAGCTAGTATGTTCCATGAGGATCCCTTATTAAGCTT
>Ga0209395_1003564_pt1 | contig 19141 bp, 17 predicted proteins | sample GOMGulsemesocosm_3_FD_184635 | JGI IMG/M metagenome (GOLD analysis project Ga0209395, IMG submission 184635) | Methane-oxidizing microbial communities from mesocosms in the Gulf of Mexico - GOM9D Gulf of Mexico (SPAdes) (version 2) | ecosystem: Environmental > Aquatic > Marine > Cold seeps... | reverse complement strand
TTTATTGTGGTTTTTTGTCTGCTGATAGCATTTTTGACATTGCTGAGCTTTTTGTCGGTGGCTTCTTCAGTGTTACTTTTTTCAGCCTGTTGAGCGTGGGCCGGTAATGAAAGTGTAAAGCAGCAGAGCACTAATAAAGCGATACCCACATTGCTGTATCGCTTAAGTAGCTTATTGTATTTCGTTAAAATCTGCTGATTTTTCATTTAAATTATCGTGTTATAACTGGCAACGACAATATTATGAATCAAGCGCCATTAAATTAGTACCGGTCATTTCTTCAGGTAGTTCCATATTCATTAAATTTAGAATGGTAGGCGAGATATCACTCAAGGCCCCCGTTGTTGCAGGTTTAGCCTTTCTACCGATATAAATCAATGGTACAGGTTCACAGGTATGTGCGGTATGAGCTTGCCCTGATTCGTTATCAACCATTTGTTCTGCATTACCATGATCCGCGGTAATTAAGCATTCACTACCCGTTTGTTCTAGTGCTTCAATGACACGAGCAATACTGCTATCAACAGCTTCACAGGCTTTAACTGCCGCGTCAAATTTACCAGTATGACCGACCATATCACCATTAGGGTAATTACAAACGATGAAATCATGTTCGCCACTTTTTATGGCAGCGACTAGATTGTCGGTTAAAAGTGTTGAATTCATTTCAGGTTGTAAATCATAAGTCGCTACTTGTGGGGAAGGGATCAATATCCGTTCTTCTCCCTCAAAGGTATCTTCTTTACCGCCACTAAAAAAGAAGGTGACGTGAGCGTATTTTTCTGTTTCAGAAATGCGTAATTGAGTTTTATTATGTTTTTCTAGCCATTCACCCAAGACATTATTTAAAGGTGTCGGCGGAAAAGCACAACTGGTTTTAATGCTTTCGGCATATTGAGTTAGCATGACAAAGTCAGCTAACGCTGGAGTTTGTTCGCGCGTAAAGTCTGCAAAGTCGGTATCAACAAAACTGCGAGTGAATTGTCGAGCACGATCCGCTCTGAAATTCATAAAGATTACGCTGTCACCATCGGCAATACTAATAGTTTTACCTTGTTTATCGGTTATGGCACTGGCTTTAACAAATTCATCATTCTCATCACGTTGATAAGCGGCATTAAGTGCCTCTACCGGGTTCTCAAATTGAAAGTCGCTGGTACCAGCAGTCATCAAATTATAAACCGCTTCAACACGATCCCAACGTGAATCTCTATCCATCGCATAATATCGGCCTATAATTGAAGCAACTTGGCCACAGCCTATTTCATCAAATTTAGCTTGTGCCTTTATTAATGAAGCTTCTGCGCTGCGGGGAGGAGTATCTCGACCATCCAAAAAGGCATGAAGATATATTTTGTTCGCGCCACGTTTTTTAGCAAGTTCTATCATGGCAATAATATGGTCTTCATGGCTATGTACACCGCCTGGAGACATTAGGCCACAAATATGCACGGCTTTATCTTTGTGTACCGCTTTGTCGACTGCACTGCAAAGTGCAGGGTTTTCAACAAATTCATTATCTTCAATCGCTTTAGTAATACGAGTAAAGTCTTGATAAACAATGCGGCCGGCACCTAAATTGACATGTCCAACTTCCGAGTTGCCCATTTGTCCATCAGGTAAACCAACTGCCATGCCTGATGTTTGGATCAACATATTAGGATAACTTGCCATTAAGTTATCAATAACAGGCGTTTTTGCATGAAAAATAGCATTAGACTGTTCGTTTTCACTATAGCCCCAACCATCTAAAATGATTAAAACGGTTGCTTTTTTATCAGACATATTACTTCCAAAAGAATGTACAGGAGGGAAAAATTTGCGCAAGTATAGCAATATCCCATGTTTAATTCTTTAGTGTAATTAGACAAAAATGTTCTATTTAAGTGCTAGTTAACTCAATTTAAAGAGCAAGATCGCCCAATAAGACGGGTTGTTGCAATAAAAACAGTATTTATTCTGTAAAAAAATGCTATGGGCTGTATACTATCGGCAAATTTTTTGTTGAAAGATATTAAATAATTTATGGAACAATTTACTGAGTTTTTAATGGAACACTCAATGCTGAGTGCGGCATGGGTTGGGGTTTTTGTTGCAATTATTGTAGTAACTATCAAAATGAAGTTATCACCGATTAAGCAACTCAATCCACAAGAATTAACGTTTGCCATTAATAGGGAAGAAGGCGTCATATTAGATATTCGCCCAGAAAAAGAATATCGTAAAAGTCATATTCTTGATGCAAAACATATTACTGCAGAAAAAATGAAGAATAATGACTTTGCTGCCCTTGAAAAGCATAAAGACAAACCCATTATTGTAGTATGTGCGGCAGGTATGACTGCTGCGAAAGTAGCCGACCAATTATTTAAAGCGGGCTTTTCGAAAGTAAGCTTATTAAAAGGCGGTATGACTGCTTGGCTTGGAGCAGGTTTGCCTGTTGCGAAATAAGAGCTAATTTAACACGTAGTAAATTTAAAATGGTTGTAGAAATTTATAGTAAAAGTACTTGTGGTTTTTGTATCAGAGCTAAAATGCTTCTGGCGCAGAAACAAGTGAAGTACCGAGAAATAAGTATTGATAGCGATGCTTCTTTGAGAGATGAAATGGTCAATCGAAGTAATGGGGCATATACTGTTCCACAAATATTTATTCATGATCAGCACATTGGTGGCTGTGATGACTTATTTGCACTACATAGCCAGAATAAATTAGATGCTTTATTAGCTTAAAGCGAGAGTACATTAATTATAATTGTGCGTAATGCATATTAAAGAATAGGAAATAGAACCATGGCTGACGAAAACCAAAACAGCGCAGAAGGCACAACAGAACAAGCAGCTCCACAATTTGCAATTCAACGTGTTTATACAAAAGATATTTCTTTTGAAACGCCAAATTCACCTGCTATTTTTCAAAAAGAGTGGAAGCCGGAATTAAAATTAGATTTAGATACGCGTTCTTCTAAATTAACGGACGATACTTACGAAGTTATTTTGGCGTTAACCGTGACGGCAACAGTTGAAGGCCAAACTGCCTTTTTAGCTGAAGTGCAACAAGCGGGTATTTTTACCATTGGTAACTTACCGGAAGCACAATTAGCTCATACAATCGGCGCTTTTTGTCCAACAACCTTATTCCCATATGCGCGTGAGTCGGTTGCTAATTTAGTTAACCGTGGTTCTTTCCCACAAATTAACTTAGCGCCTGTTAACTTTGAAGCATTATTTGCCTCTTATGTTCAGCAACGTGCAAAAGAAGCCCAAGCAGCACAAGCACCAGCAAGTGAAGAAACTCACTAGTTTATGATTAAGCCTTTGGCAAATATCAGCATTATAGGGGCGGGATCGTATGGTACCGCCCTTGCTATTTGTTTTGCTCGCAATGGCCATAACACGTTGCTTTGGGGGCGTGATGGTGCACATGTTGAGGAAATGTCTGCTACTAGAAGTAATCATAAATATCTTCCTGATAGCCAATTTCCTGCGACGTTAACACTTGAGGCTGATTTAAAACTAGCGGCTAGCAGCAGTGACAATATTCTTATTGTTGTGCCAAGTCATGCATTTGGTGACATGCTTAAGCAAATTAAACCTTTTTTACGCGCTGGGGCTAAAGTGGCTTGGGCGACTAAAGGTTTAGATCCTGATTCAGGTAATTTATTGCAAGATGTTGCTCGTAATATTTTAGGTGATGAAGTTTCATTAGCGGTTTTATCGGGTCCTACTTTTGCGAAAGAAATGGCTGCAGGTTTACCCACCGCGATATCACTTTCATCAACGGATGATGAATTTGTCAGTGAGCTGTCAGATTTATTGCATTGTGAACGTACTTTTCGTGTCTATCCTAATAATGATTTTATTGGTGTACAACTTGGTGGTGCGGTTAAAAATGTCATAGCCATTGGCGCCGGTATGGCCGATGGTATTGGTTTTGGTGCCAATGCCCGTACAGCATTGATCACTCGCGGCTTAGTTGAAATGACGCGTTTAGGGACCTCATTAAATGCTGAGGCAACGACATTTATGGGCATGGCTGGTTTAGGTGATTTAGTATTAACTTGTACTGATAATCAATCAAGAAATCGTCGCTTTGGTTTAGCACTGGGGCACGGAGATGGTGTAGAAGCTGCGATGGCAGAGATTGGCCAAGTCGTTGAAGGTTATCGAAATACAAAAGAAGTTTATATGCTAGCTCAGCGAATGGGTGTGGAAATGCCTATTGTAGAACAAGTTTACCAAGTGCTTTATTGTGGTAAAAATGCCAAGAAAGCAGCTTCAGATTTATTGTCACGCGACCGTAAATTCGAATAAAAATAGCTAAGTAGCTACTTTTACACAGAATTAGCAAAACCTAATTGGCGCCATGCTTCATATATGATCACAGCAGTAGCATTTGATAAATTCATGCTGCGGCTACCTTCAAGCATAGGAATGCGTATTTTATCTTGATCAGGAATTTGCTGCCTTACTTCTTCAGGTAAGCCAGCTGTTTCAGAGCCGAATAGTATGTAATCACCTTCCGTAAATTCGACATCACCATAATAATTTGTAGCTTTAGTTGTTATGGCTAATATTCGTTGAGGCTGCTCACTTTCAATGAACTGTTGATAATTTTTGTGGCGTTTTAACGCAGCAAACTCATGATAGTCTAAACCCGCACGTCGAAGTTTTTTATCCTCAAGATCGAAACCAAGCGGTTCAATCAAATGTAACCTAAAGCCTGAATTGGCACATAAACGGATAATGTTGCCAGTATTAGGTGGAATTTGCGGCTGAAATAAAACGACGTCTAACATAAGAGGGTCTCAATAAAATTAACGCCGTTATTATAATACGAGCAGCACAAGAGAATAAAGCTTTGCGGTGTTATAAAATTTTCCATATCAGAGGTGAGCAATCTCATATATGGATATGTATCGTTATCCCTGTGGGTGGTATTGTTCAAGCCATTGACTGACTATCGTTAATGCTTGATTTCTAAATTCATCTTTTTCAAAAAATAACTCATGTCTTGCCCCTTTAATGTTTATAGGTTTGCCTTGGGCACATTGGTTCTTATTTTGTTGAAACAATTTATCGCAAAAATCGCTTTGTGCTTGCAAGTCTACAACTGTGTCAGCACTCGCTTGTATCACCATGATAGGGGCGGTGATATTTTCTAGTTCAGTAAAAATTTTTTCTTCGGCAGTTATTGCTTGTTGTAACCAGTGTGTTGTTACACCGCCTAAGCGTAACTCAGGTTGTTCTCGATATAAGTCGTTAGCCGCTTTGAAGCGAATAGCCGATTGCATCAGTTGGTTATTGTCAAAGTCACTTGGCTGATAGTCACCTTGGGCGATAAAATACCAAGATTGTTTTGATATCAAACTGTTAATAAATTCTCCTGAATGAATAAGCGATCTCGCTAGCCATATCGGCAGTCCGCCATTGTTAATCGCAATCATTGGTGAAGATAAAAGTGCTGCTTTAATGGTGTCTGGTGATTTTTGCATTAACCGTATTGCAATGGCGCCACCCATTGAGTGAGCTAACAATAAAGGTTTATCCTGAGCAGGGCACATTGTTTTAACTGTATTATCGATGAAATATTGCAGATCATCAGCATAATCATCAAAATCACGCACATAACCTTTATGAGGATTAGTTAGCAAGCGTTCAGAAAGGCCTTGGCCTCGATGATCAATGATGAAAATATTTGCGGGCTGCTTTGCTAAGTCGAAAATGAGTTCTTTGTACTTGAGATAACTCTCAGAGCGCCCTGGCGCTATAACCAAGCAAGGTGCTTGTTCGTTGTTGATAAAGGCTGCAAAGTTGACTCGTTTATTGTCGACGCCTTGAAAAGAAGAGAATACCCCCGTTTGCCAAAAATCTTCTATTTCGCCAGTCAGTTTTTCTGCGAGGTGAGTTTCTTGGGTGAAATTTTCAGCATGTGCCATAAAAGATAATTCTATACTTAGCGTAAAAAAAACAAATGAAATCAAAGGTTTTATTAATTTGTTACGGTTTATCATATTCTGCTTCTACTATACCCGTGACATTTCAAAATTCGGGCATCCCTTAAGGCTGGTATAGAAATACTCTATCCTAAGTTATTGATATTGACAAGGGAACAACCATTTTCTCCACTCAATGTGTAACCCTAAGGCAATTCTAATTCCTGCGGAATCATGCATTTTGGGGAATCATTGGTTTAAGTATGGTTCAACGATAATTTTATGGCAATTTTTAATTTATCAGGATGGTTATTTAAGCAAACTAAATGAAAAAATCTTAGTCATTTTACTTTCGACAGGTTGGCCATTCTTTTGAGCTGGCAGGAAGCGCCACTTAGACATGGCAGTACGAATTGTAGTGCGGAAATAATGAATTTTATTTCTTTGTTCAAACTCTATATCTTTAACAAAACCATCAGCATCAATAATAAAGTTCACTTTGACATCAATTTCTATGCCTTTTCTCTTGGCCGCTGAAGGGTATCTAGGGCCAGGTGAAGCTAGGATTTCAGCCGCTTTTACTAGCGGTGTTTTAAGCTTCACAACAGGACGTTTTTCTCGTTGAATGGTATATTTGGGTTTTGCCTTTTTCGAGGGACGAACTAGTGGTTTATAAGTTTCATTATTAACAGCTAAAGAAGAATTCTTTTCAATATATGCGGGTTCATCAGCTAAAGAAGCAAGTTGTGAAGAGTAAGGGTTATCCAAAGCTGATAGTGTATTGTTCGAATCCGTTCTTGCAAACGCTAATTCAGTCATTGATTTATTGTCAGAGCGAGCTAATAAGCTTTCAGCTTTTGAATGAGTAGCTTTAGTTTCTTTTTTGTTTTGAAAGCTTTTAGTCAGTATATCGTTTTCTCTGACATTACTGGTTACTTCTCTGTTACTACCAACAATAATCGTCTCATTGTTGTCAATCGAAATATTACTCTCGCTATTGATAGCAATATCGGCAACTGCTCCAGTTAGTAAAGGTTGAAGCTTTGTTGTTGCTTGTTCTTTTATTTTATCTTGTTCTAACAACAATTGTGCAATGGAGGTTGCTGATAAATTGGCGATATGAACGGGTTTTTGCTGAATAAACTCACTAGCCGTTTGAAATAAAGAAATACGGCCCGAGGTGAAATCGATAATATTTGTATTTAAATAGGGTTTGACAGCGACGAGTAAAATAGAAAAAATTATCAATACCGAAGCAAGGAATTTTCCGGAGTCATCTGTTGAGGCACAATGATGTTGGTCAACCAAGCGCACTACACGTTGCTTGAGATCACCACCTGAAGCTGCCATGGCCATATTTGGGATGGCATGATGTCGGTGTTTTAAACAGATAGTCGCGGTATCCGCTAAAGTATGAGCGTAAGCTAAAGGATTACCGCTAATTTTTACGGCAATGTCATCACTGCAGTATTCACGCTCATTGCGCATCTGTTTCGATATCCAGCAGGTAGCAGGATGAAAAAATAGCAGCGTTTCTACCAACGTTTGCATTAAATTAACGAGGTAATCATGGCGACGAATATGGGCAAGTTCATGTAGCATCAACATATCTAGTTGGGCGGGAGATAAACCTACCAACATTGACGCTGGAATTAATACGATAGGTTTTAACCAGCCAATGGCCATCGGGATTTCAGTTTTTAAAGAAACTAATAATTGTGGTGTTTTAGTTAAATTTACCTGCGCAGAAAGCTGTTTAAAACGTTCGTGAAGTTTATCATCAGCGGCTATTATGCCAGATTTAGGGAGTTGATTAACGTTGTATAACTCAATGACTAATTTACAAGCAAGTAAACTGACAATACTGAACCAAATAAGAGATATATAAGGCAAAGTATCAAAGAATACTTGGTAGCTTGTTATATCTTCATTATTGGCCGGATTGGTTGTTGTCATCATGGAGGCAATGTCGCTTGCATGATGTAAACCTTGAGCACCGATCGGTTGATAGATAATTAAATACGTTAATATCGGCACAACCAAGCTCGAAACCATCGCCAAGGTAGACCATAGATAACGTAGCTGTGAGTTTTTATAAGGAGTTAGGATCAATAAGAACTTTAATGCGAGCGCAATTAAGCACCCTTGCCATAAAAAATGGATAAGGGTTAAAGCTAAATTATATAATAAGGGGCTACTTATTACGCTTTCCATCATTTTCCTTTGATCTTATTATTATTTACTAGTTCGGTTAATCTTGCTGTTCTAACTCATTCAATAATTGACGAATATCCGCTATTTCTTCTTTACTGGTTGAGTTATCTAAAGCTCGCATGACTAATTTTGATGTAGAACCACCAAAGGCCTTAGTCACCAAATCTTTTAATAATGAAGATTGAGTGAATGTCTGGCTATTTGCTGCTGCGTAGACATGAGCACGATTGCTTTCATCGCGAATGACGAGTGTTTTTTCATGCATGATTTGTAAAATTTTCAAAACAGTAGTATAACCAGTTGTTTGAGTTTTACTTACAGTTTCATGGACTTGTCGAACCGTTGCTGGACCTAAGTTCCAGAGAATGTTGAGCAGAGTTAACTCCGCTTCTGTTGGCTTGATTCGATTGTTATCTTGAGCCATCGAAATTCCTTGTGCATATTGATTAAATTGTTACGACTAAATTTAGTGACAATAACATTACGAACTTTATCGTATCTTGTGTTGATTAAATGAGCAACCTTAATTGTCTATTTTTTCATTATTCTCTCGAATACCTCCATTTATAATAGTCCTCGTTTTTGCTGGGAAATTAGTGAAAACCCCGTCAACCTTCAATTGCTGGCAAAGTTCGATTTCTTTAATTCTATCTACGGTATAAACAAAAACTTGGTACCCTTTTTCTTTCGCATCATCAACGAAAGCTTTATTAAGAATATTAATGTCTGGGTTAATAAAATCACAATGAATAGCATCGGCGAAATCGGCATTATTTAAAGGACAATGGGCAATAAGTGCTGCGGTATTGATATGTGGCATTATTTTTTTGCTGGTATAAACAACATGATGATTGAAAGAAGAAAGTATAAATTTATCGTCAGTAAAGCCATATTTTAGACAAGCAGTGCTTAACAATTTTTTAAGTGCTGACAGTTGTAATTCAATTTGCCTTTGATCATCCGTTGCTGTTTTTAATTCTATATTAAGTAGAGTTCTGCCTGCTATCTGAATTAACGCTTGCTCTAATGTGACAAGCTTCTGCTCTCCACTTAAAGACAGAGCTGTTAATTGTGCAAGGGAGAGATCATTAAAATGACCTTTACCATCAGTCGTTTTATCTAAATAGGCATCATGAATAACAATAAAAGTTTGGCTTTCAACGTGAAAATGAACATCCAGTTCAATGCCATCGGTTTTTTGAACGATAGCCTGCTCAAACGCTAGTAAGGAATTTTCAGGGAATTCACCACTAGCGCCGCGATGAGCAATAATTTTCATTAGCTGTTTTCTGGAACGGTATCACTGACGTTACAAATGTCAGCATAATGCTCACCTAAACGAGTTACGGTTTCTGGCCCTGCTTGTTCATTGAAGTCGATCATATTAGGCGCAAATGTAGAAACAACGGTGGAGCCTAGTTTGAAGCGTCCCATCTCATCACCTTTTTCAAAATGAATGGCATCTACGCCTGTGGCAGGATATGACCATCTGAAAATATCCTTTCCCGCTGGAGGGGTAATCGTACCTGCCCATGTCGTTTCAATGCTTGCGACTATGGTTGCACCCACTAATACCATAGCTAATTGACCATGTAAGGTATCAAATATAGCGACGACACGTTCATTACGAGCAAATAGACCGGGAACATTGTTTGCGGTTAGTGGATTCACGGAAAATAACTCCCCAGGCACATAAATCATTTCGCGTAACGTTGCAGCCATTGGCATATGAATGCGGTGATAATCTTTTGGAGCTAAATAAATACAAGAAAATTTTCCACCTTGGAAAGGTTCCGCTGTTTTTTCATCACCGCCAAGTAAGCTAGTTAAACTATAATTAAAGCCTTTTGCCTGTATAAGTTGCCCGTCAACAATATCCCCTTGCTGGCTAATAGCGCCGTCAACAGGATAACAAAGGGTGGCTGTGTTTGGATCTATAGGTCGAGCACCTTCGGCTAGTTCGCGGGTAAAAAAATTGTTAAAGGTGGAAAAATCTTCAGCATTTTTTAATTTAGCTTCAGCCATGTTGATATCGTAGCTTTTGATAAATGCTTTGATTGCTTTTGTGGTTAACCAGCCAGCTTCTGCGGCAGCAAATTTACCAACTAAACGAGAAATACCATGTTTTGGCATAATGTACTGTAAGGCTATTTTTAACTTATCTAGTGACACGGGGTTTTCCTTTACTGCTATTTTTATAAATAGGTTGATTAATGTGTTGGCTAATTATTAAATCGTGAGGTTAAAGTATTTTCATCTAAACTGTTTAATATTTTTTGAAAACTAGCTAAACGTTTTGGATGGATTTTCTTGTCTTTTACTGCTGCGACTAATGCGCAACCAGGATCGGTTTTATGTTTACAATCACGAAATTTACATAACCCGAGAAAATCTTCAAATTCTATAAAACCATTACAAACCTGTTCAGGGGTCAAATGCCACAAACCAAACTCACGAATGCCGGGAGAATCAATTAAATCCCCACCTTGTTCAAAATGATACAAACGAGCAACCGTTGTAGTGTGTTGACCTAATCCCGAATTTTGAGATACTTCTTTAGTAACAACACCAAGATCTGGCATTAGTGAGTTAGTAAGTGTTGACTTACCCACGCCAGACTGGCCGACAAATACACTGGTGTTATCTTTTAGCTGAATTTTTAATTCATCAATGCCATGTTGAGTTTCATTGCTGACATAAATGATTTCATAACCAATATCTCGATAAATTTCAAGCTGTTGTTCAATCTCAGCTTCATTTTCATCGTTAAATAAATCGGTTTTGTTCAAAACAATAACTGGCTTTATCTGGGTTTCTTCGGCAGCAACCAAATAACGATCAATAATATCGGCATTAAATGCCGGTAATACTGAAGAAACAATTAATATTTGGCTAATATTTGCAGCAATGGGTTTGACGCCGTCATAAACATCTGGACGACTGAGCACTGATTCTCTTTCATGTACCGCTTCAATGACACCAGAAATGCTATGCTCAGATGCTTTACCTTGTCGCCATAGTATTTTGTCTCCACAAATCAAAGAGCCGATACTGCGCCTTAAGTTACAACGAAAAATTTCGCCGTTTTGGGCTTCAACATCAGCATGTTGACCAAAGCGACTGATCACAGTGCCTAGCTGAGCTTCACCTAGTTGATCATCTTGCCATTGTACCTTTTCAACTTTGTTTTGCAGCTTTTTGGCCTGATTTGCTTTTATGCGTCTAAGTTGGCCTTTAGTTAATTTTTTAGCTTTTGTCACAAGATTTTTTCATAATGATGTATAGTTTATATAATGTCTTTGCAGACAAAATATTTTAATCTGAGTTAATTCTCACGTATTATACTGCTAAAATGGTATTTCATCTAATACTTGTCGTTCGTTAATTGAATGACAGGTAATAATTTAGTTTAAGGGACAGCTATGTCTTGCAGTGAGACAAATTTAATTTGGTTAGATCTTGAAATGACAGGTTTAGAGCCTGAGCACGATGTCATTTTAGAAATAGCCTGTATTGTAACTGATAGCCAGTTAAATGTTCTAGCTGAAGGCCCGATGTTTGCCATCTACCAGTCAGATGAAACATTAAACAATATGAGCGAATGGTGCATTGAGCATCATGGTAAATCTGGTTTAACTCAACGTTGTCGTGACAGTAAAGTTGACTTAGCCACAGCAAGCTCCAAAACCATTGAATTTTTTCAACAGTATGTGCCTAAAGGTGCTTCACCTATGTGTGGCAACAGCATTGGCCAAGATCGTCGCTTTATTAATAAATACATGCCTGAGTTTGAAGAATACTTCCATTATCGAAATTTAGATGTCAGTACGATTAAAGAATTAGCCAGTCGTTGGAAGCCAGAGCTATTGGATTTAGTGGTTAAAAAAGGGGCGCATTTAGCGTTAGATGATATTCGTGAATCTATTGAAGAGCTAAAAGTATACCAAGCACATTTTTTTAGACTCTAATTGTCCGTTTATCAATAAGCACTTAACGGTGCTTTTTTTTACTTGATTTTCTGCTGGTCGGGTCGAGTGTAGTATCTTTTAGACAAAAGTCAGGATCAAGGGGTAGGTATAATCACTAGCGTTTTGACAACAAGAGGTAACCATATTGATTATTGGTAGTTAAGCCCTACACTGTAGATATTAGCTTCTTTTGTGTCATTTTTGTTAGGCAGTCTTAATGCATTCATCTACTTCCTTCTATCAACAACTTCATTCACGCTTTGCTTTTATCATTGCCATTTTTATTACGGCGTTAGCCTTTGTCTTTGTCCTATCCCTTTATCATGAGCAACAACTTTCCTTTGTTATGGAGCAGCAATATCCAGAAACAGAAAATATTTATCGGCAACAAGCTGACTTCTTTAGTATTGATCAGCGGTTAAGCAATATAATATCCAGTAAGCGATCGGGTCTCCTTTTGACTCAGTATCAAGCCTTGATGACTGATATCGAACAGTTAAAAGCATTATCGCTAGGCAATAATCGTGTTTTTGACAGTATTATTTCTGGCCATCATCAACAATATCAGCAGCTCGAAAGATTGGTTGAAAATGAAGCGCGTAATGATGCTTTATTAGAAAGTATATTACAGCAATTAGAGCTGGTCCTGCTGGAACTCGATATAGTACAAACCAGTGCAACCGAAAACCAAACTAAGTTGTATCAGCAGATCATGCAAGACAAAAGAGCAGATCAGGTTACTCTCTCACGAGTAAAGGCATATACAAAAGTTACGAATTCATTAGCTAAATTAATGCAAACACAACATATCGTAAAGACGATATATGGTTTATTTCAAGAAATTAATTTGCAATATCCTTTAAAAGATTTTGATATTTTAACAGAGGGATTAACGGGAGTTTTTACCTTATGGCACGTAACCTCTGTAGATATTGACAATGCTATTAAATCCGAGAAAAAGTTGTTAGCAGCATTGTTAGCATTAGAAAACCTATTATATACAGAGCATAGTGCTATCGCTAAATGGCGTGGTCATATTCGTATTGCTCAAGAATACTTTCACTTGTTGAGCCGTGATAAAGCACGATTACAACAGCATGCAGATAAACTTAACTTTCCTAAGCAATCAATTAAGTTGGTACCAAAATTTATCACTGAGCATAAGCTGATAGCGAATTTAATCAAGAAACAAAAACTAGACCCTGATTTATATATCGTCAGTTATTATCGGTGGGTGATTTATGCGCTGTTGATTTTACTGATTTTGTTCTTTTTAGTCGCGCTGCTAGGCTTATATTCACGTATTAAAGAGCAAGGAAACTATACTCTCTCCATGCTGAAACAGCTATCATCAGGAAAAAATATCCAGCCTGCTGATAATGGCTACAAAGATATACAAATTGCACAACTGATTGCTGAGGTTAAACAACCAGCGCATAATGCAAAAGAATATCAAACGTTATTACAACAGATAAAAAATCTTCGACAAAGTTTTTTTGAACATACTCGCCAAGCTTACTTTTCTTTTGATGATAAAAACGATAAAAGTAACAAAGTCCAAGAGCAAGATAACAAGCATGCGCAGATGTTGTTATTTGGTACTTACAAGGATAAAAAAAACTGGCGTGATGCATTCTCGGATCAAAATGTACAGACTATTATGGCCTCGGCCCAACAAGCAAAATCTGAGAAAAAAACCATTCACCTTGAAGTTTCAACCGTTACTAACAACAACTATTTGATTACGATGTGGTACCGACAACATCGATGGCAAGGTGTCATCATTGACCAAGCACAACGGCAATATTTACTAGGGAAAATCAATGCCCTAGAAGAAAAAAACATTTTGCTCCTGCAAAACAATCAGCAATCCATGTCTGTTAATACCGAACAATTAAGTAAAATGTTGATTAATGCTATGTTACAAAACCACAGTGTTACTAATGGCTCTGGTGTAACTTCATTACAAGTTTATCGTCAATTAAGCAGGATACTTGACTGGTGTCATCAATGGAAACAGACTAGTGAAGCGGTTGAACATCCGCAAGTTAACTTATTAAGACAAGTGATGTTTAAAGACGAATTTACCGCGTTGGGTAATAACATTGTGGTTGAAGCAAATAAGCAGCGCAATAACGTGATCATTAGGTTTGAACCTCAATTATTGACAAAAGGTAAAATGAATCTTCGATTATTTCACCTGACCTTATTTGGTTTAGCAAAAATGTGTTTGTTTGAGCAATTTAAATCGACACTTATTCTCTGTGCAAGTATTGCTGATAAAAATGTCGGTCAACAAATTGTTCGCTTCACCTTTGATATTTATTCGACAGAGTCAAAAAGTTCATTATCAAAAAATATCCAAGCACTAACTCATTATTGTGGTGATAGGAATGAGGGGCAGGGCCAGTTAACGCATGAACTGAAATACATGTTTTCATTGTTTCATGCAACGTCTAGTGGTGATGTGCAAGCAAAAGAAAATGACCATGGTTTCCAAGTCAGTATCGATATGCCTGTCTCATTGATTGACTCTGAAAAGGTGGATAAATCTCATCAAGTTAATTTAAAACAAGCCCATTTCATTATCCTCAGCCAGAATAATTTGTTAACTTTACAGCTCACTCAAAATATTAAGCAGGCTAATGGTCGAGCTGAAAACATCAAAGGGGTTAAACAGTTAATTGAGCAACTTAATGCTAAACAGCTCAAAATACAGCCAATTGCGACTGTGATCATTTCTGATGAGTATATTAAAACTGAATATAAGATAATCGAGCAGCACCTATGCAGTTTACCAAAGCCGATGCAACCAAAATTGATGGTGTTACAAGCACAATTTAATAATGTTTTACACCGAGAAGGTTTATATCAACACAGTGAATTTCTAGATGATGAATCCTATTTTATTGAACGCCTAGCTGATTTTATCGCCAGTACGCAAAACAATAATTTAGCTATTGCCCCTGAAATATTTAAGCAATATCGGTTTGAGCCGACACAGGTTGAAATACTCATCGGGGTTCATCAACCTAAAAAGCATCAGCAACTATCAAGGTTGTTACATTGGTTAGGTTTACAAGTCCATTTTGTCTGTCAATCCCAAGTCATGTTAAAGGATTGGCAAAGTGGCCGTTATTTAATTTTATTAACAGATTTTTCATTATCACCGTTGGTTGAGATGCAGGTAGGAAAAAATGTTCACCGTGGTGTATTTACTTTCAGCCCTCAAGATTTTTTAGCCATCAATGAGGCAACATTATCAGCCACTAAACATTGGTCACAAGGTACTTTGCCAACAGTCTTAGATGTTGATGATTTAATTAAGTTACTCAGTCCGTGGTTGAAAGAAAAGTACGCGGCGGTTGAAACTGAAACAGTTAATGAAGTAAATATGAAACACGACTCTATTTTGGAAAATAGGCATTTACCCCGTCAAATTGACGAAAATCAAGCCTTTGACTTATTCGCTTTTGCTCGCAACCAAGGCTCTCCTGAGTTAGCGGTATTTATGCTTGATGGCTATATTGATGAGATCAATGATGATATTAATGGCATAGCAAAAGCACTAACCAACAAAAACTTTAAGCAAGCAGCAAAGCATAATGTCGGCTTGTTTAACGTGAGTACTATTATCGCCGCCAATGAAATAAGCAAATTATCGCAAAAGCTTACCGCGACTTTAGATGAAAAATCATTGAAAAAATCGCAAGCTATTAGCAAAGAATTAATAAAGAAAAATCAGCATTTAGTTGAATATGCTCAAGCAATATGATGAATAAAGAGAACCCATACCCTCGTCGAAACCAATCACCTGATGACAAAATGCTTAGCCCTTGTGTGAGAAACTGTTGTTTAAATGAAAAAGATATTTGTCTGGGCTGTTACCGTCATTTAGATGAAATTACCGGCTGGTTAGGTTTTACTCGACTAGAAAAAGTTGCTGTTTTAACTTTATGTGATGAAAGACGTAAAACAAAGTAGTATATAAAATAATAAAGAATATTTTAATGGATTAATATTGATGGAAGCACCAGAAAAAACTTTTTATGACAGCATAAGTGATCTCAATGTCTTGATCATTGACGATAATACTTTGGTGCACGATACCTTAAAAAAGACTCTGTTTGATATGGACATTCGAGAAGTTCGTTGTGCCCACAATGCTTATTACGGTTTAAAGTTATGCAGTGAAATGCATTTTCATATTGTTGTCTGCTCATTTAATGTAGAAAGTGATAAAGACGGTTTTCATTTACTTGAAGAATTAAAATTCAAAGGGCACGTTAATAAATCTACTGTGCTTATTTTCCTCAGCACACAAACAGATGAATCCTTAGTTAACGCTATTATCGAATTACAACCCGATGACTTTTGGGTTAAACCATTACAACCAATTAAAGTTCAAGCTCGTTTAAAGCAAACTTTATCGGTGAAAAGCAAGCTTTTTAACCTCTATCAAGCGATTGATCAGCGAGAGTTCTCGAAAGTGGTTTATTACGCTGATCGTCATTTAAAAAATAGGGCGATGAAAGCTTTTCACCCTAATATATTGAGAATGCGGGGCGAAGCTTTATTATGCTTGCTTGAGTTTAAAGAGGCGGAAGGTTTTTTCAAAAGTCTGTTGAATAAGTACAAATATGGTTGGGTATATATTGGCTATGTTAAAGCTTTATTAAAGCAAGGTCGAATTGACGAAATAGATGAAATGTTAGCACAATTAGCTGGTAGGGCAGATACTCGGTTTGCTACTCATGATTTGCTGGCGCAATACCATATTGAAAATGAGAAATATGATCTTGCTTACGATGAAATTAAGAAGGCGACAGAGTTGTCTCCTCGTAATATTGATCGAAATAAAAAGTCGTGGGATCTTGCTCGTTTAAATCATGATTATCATGGTCAATTTCAAGCGACTAAAAACATTGCTGTTCAGGCTAAAAATTCAATTCACGACTCTCCGATATTAATGTTAAATGTTATTCGGGCAGGTATAGATTTAGCCACGACTATTACCGATGGCAGCGCGGATAACTTATTAAAACAGACTGAGCAATATATAAAGCAATTGGAAGCTAATTATGATGATGTGAGCGCATTCAAAGAGCAAATAATAGTGGTCAAAGCACGTATTTGTAATGCGCGAGATCAATCCACATTAGCTGAACGTTTAGTTGAAAACCAAGTGTCTATTAGACCCTCAGAATTGATAGAAGATAATCTCGATAAAGTGAAGGTTTACCATGAATTGGGGATGCGGGAAGAAGCTATGTTGTTATTAGAATCCATTAAAAATCAGATTACCGGCGATTCTTTAACCAGTCAAGTGGTTAACAAATATGTTGAGCAAGAAACACAAGAGCGTGCCGATATTCATTTTACCCCTAAACAATTAAATGATATAGCGGTTGAACATTTCCAAAAGAAACGTATGGAACCAGCATTAGAAGCCGTTTTGCAAGCAAATCAGTTGGCACCCAATAGTATTAAATTTGCGATTAGTTTATTGAAAATAATGAGTAAAATGAAAGAATCTGATGATTTAGATGATCAATATTTGCCATACGCTGACAAAGCATTAGCTTTATTTAATGAAAATCAATCAGAAAATAAAAATGCAGAAGTTATTGAGCAAGTGAAAAATCATTGGTTAAGTTTAATTAGCGATTAAAAAAGTTTATCTAACTTTTTTATTTAATAAACGAAATTATTTATGCGTCTCTGGGTAGGCCCTTTTCAATTGAGCGAATTAATCGAGCGGATAACCGTTCATTTACAACCGTTACTTTTTGTTCGTTTATGCTTTGCAGCAGCTTAGATTTTTGTTGAGCTAATGCCCATTCGATATGTTCGGCAACCATCGAAGAACTTGTGGGTAATTGTCTTTCAAGAGCGCTAATTATGTCAGTTTGATAATCGGCATTACCTAAACCAACTGCAATATTACGCTGCCAACATTCATAACCAATACGGCGTATAGGGGAACCAATAGTTTTGCTTAAAAACGTTTCTTCATCCCAAGCAAAAACGGTAAGCAACTCAATATTGTCGAGTCGCTGACGAGGTTGAAAATCACCTTCATCGCTTAACTGCCCGTATTGATTCCACGGGCAAATTAACTGGCAATCATCACAGCCATAAATACGGTTGCCAATTAGCGACCTGAATTGTTCTGGTATAGCGTCACGCAACTCAATGGTTAAATATGAAATACAACGACGGGCATCAACGACATAAGGTTCAACAATGGCTTGAGTCGGACAAATTTTGATGCAAGCGACACAGCTTCCACAATGATTCTCGCTTTTTGTAGATACAGGTAAAGGGATGTCGACTAATAGCTCACCGAGAAAAAACCATGACCCCGCCTCTTTATTGATTAATAAAGAGTGTTTCCCTACCCAGCCTAAGCCCGCTTTTTCAGCTAATGGACGTTCTAAAATAGGCGCAGAATCAACAAATGGACGATAATTAAAAGGTTGGCAATATTGCTCAATTTTTTCACCCAGCTGTTTTAGCCGTTTACGCATTAATTTATGATAATCACGCCCTAGTGCATATCGGCTAATATACGCTTTATTTTTATTTTTTAACGTGTTGGCAAATTTTGCTTCTGTGGGTAAATAATCAAGTCGGGCACTGATCACACGAATAGTTTCTGGTACTAATTCATTGGCCCGAGCACGCATTAAACCATGCCTTGCCATGTAATCCATATCACCATGAAAGTTATTTCCCAGCCAGTTAGTTAATGCTTCTTCATGCTCTGATAGATCAACATCACTAAATCCTATCTCCGAAAAGCCAAGTTCTTTTCCCCAATACTTGATTTTTTCGGCTAATTCTTGATAGTTGATCATAGGAGAAGTCATCTAGGTGTATGTCAGTTATGCTTATTAATAAGTTGTTAGAAAGTTTACCACAAAGCGCTTATAGCGCGACACAAGTGCTAGAAAATGAGGAAAAAATTGGTCAATTAAAAAATATTACCATGATTGATTTGATGGAAAAAGCAGGACAAGCG
>Ga0209395_1003563_pt1 | contig 19141 bp, 14 predicted proteins | sample GOMGulsemesocosm_3_FD_184635 | JGI IMG/M metagenome (GOLD analysis project Ga0209395, IMG submission 184635) | Methane-oxidizing microbial communities from mesocosms in the Gulf of Mexico - GOM9D Gulf of Mexico (SPAdes) (version 2) | ecosystem: Environmental > Aquatic > Marine > Cold seeps... | reverse complement strand
TTTTACTGGCCGATTAACATTTTCTCCTACGCAGAAGCTAAGTTGAGAAAAACCTGTTTGAGGGAAATTTCGTACTATGCCTTGGAGAAAAATTTAATGAGCAAGGTGTTATTGAGAAGGCGGTGTTGGTCTTTTGGGGAAGAGGCTATGAAGCAACATCAATTACAAACATAATCGACGGCACAGGCTTAAATCGTGACAATCTCTACAATGCTTTTGGCGTACCGTAGGGCACGATAGCTACATTCAGGTGTTGACGGGAAAGTCTTACGGGTACGACCTCGCTGTAGAGTAAAGCAGTTTAAAAGGGCTAATATAGAGGCATAACCCTTTAGGGGTGGTGTTAGTATTTCCCGGGTAGTTTTGTGTTCGTATATCCCCCATACGAGAGATTACAAAAAGATCACGAGGGCTATTGGCCTCTTAAGGTAAACCGAGATAGCATGTTTTTTAAATGAACAGCTTGAGTTGATAATTGCTCTGCTGCAGCAGCACTGGTATGTGCTGCTTCACTATTTTCCTGAGTGATACCGTCTATTTCACTTATGCCTTTGTTGATTTCTTCCGCACCAGTGGCCTGTTCATTACTCGCATTGGCTATTTCCTGCACAAGTTCAGATGTTTTACCTATATGCTCAAAAATCAGTTGTAAACTTTCAGCGGTTTCACCGGCTATCTTGCTACCGTGTTTGGTTTTATCAACAGATTGTTCGATTAGCTTAGAGGTTTCCTCAGCGGTAGCAGTACTCCTGGCAGCTAAATTTCTAACCTCTTCAGCAACAACCGCAAAGCCCCGGCCTTGCTCACCAGCTCTTGCAGCTTCTATAGCGGCGTTGAGTGCCAGCAAATTTGTTTGTGCGGCTATTTCATCAATGGTGGTAATAAATTGTGAAATTTTTTGACTGGAATCGGTGATTTCTCCCATAGCTTTGACCATCAGGTCCATCTTATCACTGCCTGTTTTTGATTCGCTTTGAGCCTGAGAAACTAGTTCATTAGCCTGATTAGCATTTTTAGCGTTGTCATTAATCTGATAGGTCAACTCGTTTAAAGAAGAGGATATGTTGACCAAGTTTTCAGCTTGGGTGGTTGCCCCCTGAGATAGAGAGGCGCTACCTTGAGAGACACTGCTACTGCCCTGCGTTATCTCTTCACTGGCAGTCTGAGTTTGACCTAACACTTCGTTCAAATTCTCTGTCATTGTTTTTAATGCAAGGCCTAGAGTGTCATTATCCGACGCCAAATTGACTCGGTGGTTTAGCTCCCCAGCAGCTATTTTCTGTGCTAGATCGGCTTTTTCCTGCAAGTAGCCCATCATGTTTTTCATTTCAGCAAAAATACCGCGATCTTCCTCAGTGTTGGCTAATGTCATGGACAAATCACCCGTGGCTACGGCCTTGGCAATGCTTGCAATATATTGCGGCTCCCCGCCTAGCAAGCTCATCACATGCCGAGTTAAATACAGTGACACAAAAGCTCCGGCGATGATCGCAAATAAAGTACCAAATATAGTGGTATTAATGACCGCGGATTCAGTTCCTTGTAGGGCGTCAGTACGGGTCGCCATTAAATTGCGCTCCCGGTCTTTAAAGGTTTTAATTTGCTGGCGGAATTTATCAAAATAGACTTTGCCTTTCGCCTGTCCGACCAGATCTGCCATGTCGTCCATGGTTTTTGAATCACCAATGACTCGGCGCAGGGCTATTTGCTCTTCAACCACTAGACTGATCCACTGTTCAATGGTCTCTTTGCTCTGCCTTAACAGCGACACCTGGGCGGGGTTATCCGAGACAGTATTCATCAGCTCATTAATCAACTGATTGAAACTTGCTTTACCGCTAGTATAAGGTTCTAGGAATTCATCTTGTCCGGCCAACAAAAAACCGCGCATCCCTGTTTCCATATCTACAGCGGCAGCGACTATCGCCTGAGCCTGCGCGATCACTTTGTAGGTGTGTTCTACCCAACCGGTCAGTTTTCTTAGCTCTTCAATATCAGTACTGGTTTTAGCTTGCTCTTTACGCGTTAGCATTAAAGCTGCTTCGCGATCGATAAAGGTTTTCAACTGGCCCCTGAACTTATCAAAGTACTGCTTTCCCTTGGCTTGTTTTATGACATCAGACATATCGTTCATGGTTTTAGCATCACCAATACGAGTTCTTAAAGCGATGACAGGTTCAGTGACCTTACTTTGCCAGGAACCGATTGTTGCTGATATATCAGACAGCAGTTGCACTTGCTGTGGATTATCTGAGACGGTATTAGAGAGGGAGGCTAACAGTGTTGTAAAGGTCTGCTTACCGTTATTGTAAGGGGTTAAAAAGTCAGATTTACCCGCAAGCAGGTAGCCTCGCATACCTGTTTCCATGTCAACTGCTGCAGCTTCTATGCTAGAGGCTTTAGCAAGTACAACATGAGTATGATCCACTGAGCCAAAATTCGTAACCAATGATTTCACACTGGAAAAAACCACTATAGCGATAATCAACATTAAGGCGAGGATAAGCCCATAGCCAAAGAGGAGCTTGGTACGAAAACTTAATAGGTTTAACATTACAATCACCTCTGACTGAGTGATGTCTTCAACATATTCAGTTGTTTCCGAAGCTGTTAAAGCAGCGTCTGTAGAACTAGAATAGAAATTGTGTTTTTCACCCTTATATCCATACTCTTTTTAGGCTTAGGCTTAGGCTTAGGCTACTTGCTTAGAGCTGTCAAATAAGGATAAGGTTTACAGTAAATGTAGTATGACACCATAAACAATCTATTCAGTAAATGAGCATTCTCAACTTGCGTCTCAAATTGCAGTTGTTTTGGCCCCGCGTCTAAGTATGCACCTCTATCATTTGATCTTAATAGTGAGTAAATAGAACGCTCTATCGCTCATCTTTGGCTGCATAGTATCCAGAGTGGGAATATCTCCTATTTTTAATTCTTATCGGTATTTATCACTTCTCGAACATAAGGCACTGAAAGAATGTGCAGGTTTGATAAAAGGAAAGTTACTGCAGTCAGTAACAAAGTTAGTAATCTAAAAATACCGTGTGAACTCCTCCAAGCGTACCACTTAGCAAAATACACATTCCCAAATAACCTTATGTTGTTCTATACAAGCGACGAGTCAACCACACACCTAGACTACAGGCACGATGGCAGACTCATCATGTTCTAGCTAATGCTGTTTGTAAAAAATCACTTTTTGTTTGGGTAACTAGATCCAACCACTAGTCGTGACAATTGGAATACCCCATCCAATTTTCTTAATCATAGTATTGAGTTTTGAAAGGCGTAATTGCTCATTGTCCACACCTTCTGTTTGTGGAATTGGGAAAGATAGATGTGAGTTTTTCATAGTATGCCACCGTAGAATGTAGCCAACAAAAAAGGGCTGCTAGCTATCCAATTGTTTATAGATGTTTTTGAATCTTTCGGGATACTTCCAGTGATGTGTGATGGCGAGTGTCAGCCGATTAGCTGCCGTTTTAAAGTCAGTGATGAAAGGTGTTTTTGGAATCCAATAAGCGTCTGGAAAACCGCGTGTTTAGCATTGTGTTACTTAGGTTAAATTAGACTTATTTCTATGTATCAGCTTCAACACCACAATTATAATTCCTATAGTGTCTAAGTAATAAAAGCTAGGGGACAATGTGTTGATGTAACTAGTGAAGCAAAAGATAGTAGTTATAAGCCATTCGATTAGAAATAGGAGTCGGAATGTTCACAGGCCATGGTGATAACCAAGTGTCAATCCAAGACAAAATAATATCGATCACACTGCGTGGTAGTTGCAATGAATATGATTTTCAAGATATTGGGCCGACAGTAAAAAAAGCCGTAATACAGTGTAATGGCAAAAAATTCTGCATATTAGTTAACGATCTAGAATTTATAGGTGCAACTCCAGAAGCCTATCAGGAATTTGAAGTACTTAATCAATGGTTAAATACACAACAGATGCTAGCCAAGGCAATAGTAATAAAATCAGCTAGCATCTTAGGCACGATTAAAATTCAAGTACCGGCAATAAACGATCAAAATATGAAAGTCTTTGATGTTGAAGAAGACGCAATAAATTGGCTGCAAAGCCAGCTAAAGGGGTAGCTGCACTAGCGCCATAACCAAGGAGTCTTGATCATTAATAAATGTGCACTCAAGAGCCGATACCAGCGATTTTTAGTCACATTCCTACGCTAGCTAATCTGGTTTAGAAGCAAGGGATCTGACACATTGCGGACATAGATTAATGGTGAAAAATCGCTATACAATGGTCAAATTACAGCTTAATGAATTTTGAAACATACGAACAACTGAATACGCTTACTCAGTACGTAGAACGAGCTGTTACCTAACAATGGTACCAGTGATAAGAGTTGTTCTGACTCTTGAGGAAAAGGAGGAGCTATGAGGAATATATTTTTCTGTTTAATAGCCTGCTGGTTTACGGTCAATGCCCAATCAAAAGAATTGGCACTTGTGGTCGATTCATGGCCTCCATACCACTTCAAGCAATCTGATGGCTCTATAGGAGGTTTTGCCACAGAGGTGATGCGTGAAGTGCTGGAAAATATGGGACACACTTACACCATTGAAATACAACCATTTCCTCGAGTCCAATTGAATGTGAAAAAAGGGGTTGTCGATGGTTCTTTTACGGCTACCGTGAACGAGGAGCGCAAAACCTATAGTTATTTTCCAGAAGAGCCGATTACTACCTCAAAATGGGTTTTTTTCATTAACAATAAAGATAAAAACCGTCTGAAACTTGATTCTTATGAGGATTTAAAAGGGCACAAAGTAGGGGTCGTGCGAGGATATACCTATACCGATGAATTTTGGGAATTCTTGAAAGAAAATCAAATTAAATACGCCACCGTTAACAAAGATGAACAAATCTTCAAAATGTTGGCCAAAAAACGGATTGATTATGCGCCAGGAGCAGTTAAAAACAGTATGCAGTTGCTCAAAGAAAATAACCTCGAAACAGAAATTATTCCACTGCACAGCTTTACTATGAAAGAAGCTGGGCTCTATGCCATATGGAGTAAGAAGCGAGTTGCCGCAACTTTTGTTAAACAATTTTCTCGTGCATTAAGAAAATTTAAGACATCGGTCAAGTATAAGGAAATTTATAGCCGATACTTTGGAGTTCCACCTGAATAGTGGTTGTATTCATAATATAAATTTTGAACGCTACCTCGGGTAGTCGAAAGTGTTTAACCTGTGGTTCTCACAACTCCCTGCATGCGGGTCAACACCGTTGGTCTTAGGGTATTATCCATCCATCGCGTAACTCATACTGCTAATTTGAAACTTGATTGCGTCCATTTTCTTTTGCTTTATAAAGTGCTTCATCTGCTTTCTTAAGTAAGACTTGAGGGGCCTCTATATCATTATTACTGTTGGAAGAAACGCCGAGGCTGATTGATATGCATTCACCTATGGAAGTGCCCTGATGAGGGATTTTTAGGGCGATGATGCAATCTTTCATTGTTTTTGCAACGGTCATTGCACCTTCAATATCTGTGCCTGGTAATACGGCTACAAATTCTTCTCCGCCATAACGCGCCACCAAATCAATTTCTCTCTCGCTGACTTTATCGAGTGCCCGAGCTACTTTTTGCAGGCAATCGTCACCGGCTGCATGACCATATATATCATTGAACTGCTTGAAAAAGTCGATGTCGATCATGATAAGAGAAATACAACCCTGCATGCGAATGGCCCTTTTCCATTCATGCTCTAAGGAAAGGTCAAATCGGCGTCGATTGGCGATACCCGTTAATGCATCTGTAATATGCAAACGTTCAAGCAGGTCGCGTTGACGTTTTAACTCCAGATGATTGGAGACACGTGCGAGGACGATGGATGGTGAAAAGGGTTTCGATATGTAATCCACTGCGCCCAAATTTAAACCTTTTGCTTCTTCAGCTTCCGTTGCCTTGACGGTAATAAATATGATTGGAATATGCTTCGTTCTTTTATTCTCCTTAAGCACTCTACAAACTTCATATCCATCAATACCTGGCATGATCACGTCAAGCAAAATCAAATCCGGCGGCTGATCCGAAAGTGCACGTTGTATGGCCTGCTCGCCACTTAATGCGATGGTCGTTGAATAATCTTCAAGAAGAGAGATGAGGACGACACAATTAATCTTCTCGTCATCAACGATTAAAATTCTGTCCTTTTTCGTCATTTTAACTACCTCATGTCTTACTTTGTAGATTATCCATTAGTTTCTGTAATTCAATAGCGGCGCGGTCAAATTCAAAATCATCAACGAGTGCTCGTATAGTTGTTAGATTATTTGGAAATGACGCTCCTAGTACGCTTTCAAGCTCTGCAAGATTGTCTATAGAGCCACCATCTCCGCTTTGTAGCTTCTTTAGCAGGCCTTTGCTAAGTGACTTCGCGATCTTCCAATCTACAGAGTCATTAGTCGTGGCAGAACGTAACTTACTATCTGCTCCCCTATCTATGGGTATTGAAGCCAGACTAGTGATAACAATTTCAAACTCAACCGCGAAGAGATCAAACAAGTTTGAATCATATTGATTGTTTTTTAACAGGGCTTCTAATTCTCTGGCATGTATGACAAGTTTGTTTGCACCGAGATTACCGATCGATCCAATAAGACCATGAACTAAGCGGGCTGCGTCCTCATAGGACTTGGCTGCAATTAGTTGTTTGAGGGTGACAAGGGTGTATTTTTTTTCAGGGTAAAGGTCGCGTAGTAATTTTAGCAATAGAGTTTCGTTTCCATTGACGCGTAATAAAGCGCTTTGCAGATCAAACCCAGCGAGTTGTTTTGGTAGTTCGGTATGAATAGTAGGGGCAGCATCTGTTGCATGTCGATGATGTATTTCACGAAACGCGGGTCTAATCCACAGCACTAAAGTGTCAAATAGTTCATCTGGAGAAATCGGCTTGTTAATATGTCCATTCATGCCGGCCCTAAGGCTTTTGTTATGGTCTTCTTTCATGGCATTGGCCGTCATAGCAACGATGGGAAGTTCATACTGTAAATTCAACTTTCGGATTTCTTTGGTTGCCGTATGCCCATCCATTTCGGGCATTTGAATATCCATCAATACAATATCGTATTGATTCTTTTGCACCGCTTGCACGGCTTCTAAACCGTTATTAGCAATTTCCACATGCAGCCCGTGCCCTTCTAATAATTCGCGGGCAATTTGTTGGTTGGTTACTATATCTTCTACCAGTAATACCTTTGCACCAAGGATTTGAGTGAGTGCTTGATCATCTGGCTTTGGAAGCCGATGCACAGTTGCCCCAATTCCTGCTTTCAGTCCCATTGCTTTCAGTATCGCGGTCAGCAACACCGTTGGTTGGACCGGTTTTAAAAGAAACCCATCTAAAACATTGCCGTCAACTTCTTTTATAACTTTGGACTGATCGTGGGCGCTGACCATAAGGATCGAGGGGAGAGGCGTGGAACTTTTCAATTCACTGATCCGGCTTGCGCATTCTAAGCCATTCATTCCGGGCATCCGCCAGTCCATCAAAATGAGGTCAAATTTATCAACGTCCTGACCTTGCGGCTCGGCGATCATTGAATAGGCATCTTCTCCGTTTTTTGCTGTTAATGCATGCATCCCAAAACTTTGCACTAAAGAACTGAGAATGATGCGGGAGGCCTCGTTGTCATCGACAATCAATACCCGCTTGTTTTTCAATTCTGAAATGGATTGTGTTGATGTCGTGTTTTTCTGATCTATTTCAAAGTGACAAGTAAAAGAAAACGTGGATCCTATACCCTTTTCACTCTTGACGGAGATTTCCCCATTCATGAGATGTACTAGCTGCTCGCATATGACCAATCCGAGACCACTACCCCCATATTTTCTGGTGGTAGTGCTATCAGCCTGGACGAAAGATTGAAAGATTTTCCTCGTCTCTTCGCCGGTCATTCCGATGCCGGTATCTTTGACATCGAATCGAAATATCACTTTGTCTTTCGACAGATTCAGGCAGGAAGCTGAAAGTGTTATTTCACCACTTGTTGTAAATTTAATCGCGTTACTTGCCAAATTGGTCAAGATTTGCCCCAGACGTAAAGGATCTCCAATTAGGTTCTTTGGCAAATTCCATGGGTATGAGAGTAAAACCTCAATATGACCGGCATCCGTTTTTGATCTCAGTAAGTCACACTGATATTCAAGCACGTCATCTATGGAAAAAGGGATATTTTCGATTTCCAATTTTCCAGCTTCAATTTTCGAAAAATCTAAGATGTCATTAATAATACCCAGTAGATTGTGCGAGGAATCCTGGATTTTGGATATATAATCATATTGCTGCGGGGTTAATTCGGTCATTAAGGCTAAATGACTAAAACCGATAACGGCATTCATGGGCGTACGAATTTCATGGCTCATATTTGCCAGGAACATGGATTTCGCTTCTGTTGCACCTTCGGCACCTAATAACAGCTGATGTATTTCACTGTAAGAGTTATAGATTTCTAAATTCATAACGTTGATAGATTCTACCACTTGATCGATTTCATCATAACTCCCGCTTCTTGAGTGACCTTTCAAGTCGATTGCTGCGTTATTGATCTCATGCGGGTTAGATTGTTTTAAATAAGTCGAAATGGCACTTAAAGGATTTGTTATCATTTTTTTAACTAAGAATATAATAAAACCAGCTACTAAAAATGTCTTAATTCCATTTGAGATAAATACAGTAAGCACTGTATTGAGTAGTTTTTGGTAAACGAAGAACATATCAGACTGTATTCTTATGTGTCCTAGTAGTCGTTCACTTTCCCCAGAGAAACTGTGTTTTATTTCTATTGTTTTTTCCAAAACATGTTTATTTTTATACTCTCCTTTCTCCCATATTTCACCTTCCACTGTTTTTATTCTTATGCTACTAATGTTTGTGATTTCAGATATTCCATTTACCTGATATTCAATTGCTGGAATATCAACTGTCCATAAAGCAAATTTTAATGGTCTAATATAAGAAGATAAAACATCGTACTGGGCGTTTTTAATACGCTCAACATCTGTTAAGTAGTCACTATATAGCTGAATAAAAGTCGACAAAAGAGTAACAATAGAACTAAACAAAACTATTTTTATGACCAACTTTCTGTAAATAGTTTTTGTCGCTTTACAGTTATTTACTTTCATCCTAATAACACTCAAGTTACCTTCTATCTAAATGCTTAAAAATGTTAATTTTTCATGTTGCTCATTAATCTCTGCCGAGGCTCGAGGTTTATATGCTGACGGGTGTTTATAGATAAATTAATTTTTGATTTTTTAGAATGATATAGCTTAACTTTTTTGGAAAAATAGTTAATAGGATAATCTAGTAATTGTCGTTAAAATTTGCAGTAAGGCACTACAAAAGCTAAAACTAAGAGGTTTATACTGGTTACATAGTAGGGGTGTTCTATGCGCGAAAGCAGTAGGGACAGATGTTGTATGTACAGCCAATATTGAGCTTTTTGATTGGTGTGTAATCTATTTAAAATTAAGTGCTTAGATGGTTTTTTTGTGACTTATAAAAAGGGGTGTCTAGCATTGAAGATTGATATTTCTAGAATATTAAAACTGTCTAGAGAACTGGGGGGTATCATTGGCCTAAAAATGTAGAGCCAGCTTAATGACTAAACGGTCAGTTAGGCAGAATTAATCACAAGTTGCCAGCGTTCACTGGGTACCCCCCTTCAACTAATTGGAATCAATGTTGTACTTGTGCACAATAGCTCTGTACTCGGCAGTTTCCAGAAAAGTCCTCAGTTGATTTGAGAATTCATCTGCCAGATCCTGAGCATTTTTCCGCGCTTTAGAAAATACGATATAGTTTTTCCCTATATTAAGTGGAGGGACAAGAAATCGTATTTTATCCATCAGTCCCAAGTTTTTCGCGTGCCAGATAATTACTGATTTGCTACCTACTCCAATATCGAATCTACCATTAATAAGCATTTTGATAAGCTGTTCTTCATTAGAAACAATGTCTTTAGATAGATAATTCGCATTAGCGAATTCAGTACCATGGAAATACCCTCTGATACTTCCAAATCTATAGGACAATAATTCTTTCAGCCGACCTTCAAATTTAATATCTGAGTTATATAAAATGAATAAATCACTCGACTCATTTATATGAGAAACGCCAGTATAAATCACATCTCTAGCTCGATCTGTCGATTTGAAATAAAGTATCATCATGTCGATCTCCCCAGAACGTAGATAGCCCTGGATACGCTTCCATGGAGCGCGTATGAAGACTAGTTTATGACCCAGTTTTTCTGCAACTGCCCTAGATATTTCCAACGCCGCACCATAGTATTCGCCATTTACTTCAAAGTAAAAAGGTGGGTAGTCAAGTTCTGTTAGTCCGACCTTTAGCTCTTTTGCCGAGACTGAAAAAGAAAGAGCTAATGTAGAAATGCATATAAATACTAAAAGTAATTTTTTCATATTAACTCCTTACCAAAAAGCTATGCTCCTATTGAAAGCATCTCCAACAGTATATGCTTACTGCCGATAGCTAAACGGTAGAAAAAAGTCTTAAAAAATACAGCCAGGATAGCATTACAGCAGCTGATATTTATGCCATTAACAACCTTCAAAGCTTTTTTGCTTTCTAGGATAGATTTATAGTGGCCGGGGAATAAGACGTTGTATGGTATGACCTTCAACTTAAGAATATGTAATCGGGCAGCAGATGGTATCTGCACATGAATGTTATGAATGTTAAATACGACAGTCATGTGTCATTTGCAGATATGCTCTGAACTGATCAGTCAAAGTTGAACCTGTTAATCACGCAGTGGTATGACCACTAACGAAGTAATCAAAATAAACCACAATTGATACCAGAACGAGAATTCCCTGTTTGAGTTACCTCTGTAGAAAATTGGAGGTTTTTCAACTGCAAAGCTACCGCAACATTCTTCTGTAGCATTAACTTATACATAAATATACTGCGGCTGATAAAAATTTCGACTTCTGAAGGTGGGCTCTTCGTTATGATTGATGAAGGTGTATTTTAGTTTAATCAATACGTTATTGAGTTTGTTCGAGTCGCTCCAGGCTTATCACTGTACTCCCCTTAGATCTAACGCCTTATAATAGGGACGAATATATATGAATGTCCTGTAGATTCGCTGAGTAGTTAGCAAGTAAAATGGTAGTATAGGGTTGTATATTTAAACTCCCATCGTCTGCTGGGTTAAACAGGTAGCGGTATTTTCAAAGGTAATCTATTAATGGCATTTAAAATGGCTAAGGGTTCGTTGTTCGCAATTTTATTGCGTTCTAAGTGGTGGTATAGCGTATTAATTGGTCTGTTCATTCTAGGGGCTAGTTTGCTTATTACCGATGCGAAGTACGTGGTTCTAAGCATTAGCGTTACGCTGCCATTTTTTGCAATAGGGGGGTACGCGGCTTTCAAGCAATTTAAGGAGCCCTCTCAAAAACAGATTTTGCAAGTTATTCAACAAGCTAAAAAAATGCCGGCTGGGGACGTCGCAAAAAAAATAGCGGCTAACTATATCAAAAATGGCTACGAGTCTATTGCGTTTAAAGGTAATGGCGCTGATTTGGAATTGACCCAGGGTAGTCGAAAAGTATTGTTATGCAGTAAACGATTTAAGGCGGCTAATACGGGAATAGAGCCTTTGAAATTATTGGTGGCTGCAGGTGAAGAGGCTGGAGCAACCGGGTATTTGTATCTGGCGCTGGGTGAAATATCAGCCACTGCTCGCGATTTTGCTGAAAAAAACGATATCGAGTTAATTCAGGCTATCAGGCTCGCGTCGCTATTTGATGGCAAAGCGAAGATGGACTGAGAAATACTTAAAACCCCAGAGACTCGCAGTCAGTCCTTTTCTTTTTTCTCTGATCAATGATGACCCCTATAGGTATGTGCTGTGATATAGGGTTTCACCCTATTTAAAAGTTTCTATTGTTTGTAGTAACTTGTAAACGACACCGAGTTGGCTGTACAAGCTCAATAATCGCAAGGTTAAAAGCTTACCGATGTAGATTGTGTCCGCAATTGACGGCAAGCTTTATTCAGCAATTCATTTATAGACTTACTGAAGATAACCAACAGGGTGGAATAGCGATTTCAAGGGCACCTTTAGCTTGTCACCCCATAACCAATATTATGCTCGGCTAAGGCCTACAGTAGTATAAGTATGGGGCGTGTTAACGTCAGTGTTACCCAAAAAATTCATGCGAAACAATCATCTACAATTACGCTAAATCATCAAGGTTAAATTTCAGCTGGATGTTCAAGTTTAGTTTTACGATAAGATAAATAGTTCGAGGTAGTGACCGATGAAGGGACCCGCTCTGTTGTTGTGCTCAATGATAGCTTGCGCCTCTCTTAGTGCCGCCGAGACAGCAGTAAAAGAACAGCTAACTTGGGCTGTCGTTCACTGGCCACCGATAATGATATTGACGGGGAAAGATAAGGGGCTAGGTCGATTTGATATTTACTTAAAGTTATTTCAAAAACATATGCCTATGTATGAGCATAGCAGCAGAGAAATGAATTGGAAAAGGATGTGGTCGGGTATTAAAAAAGGCCACAAAATTTGTAACATCCTCGCTTTTAAAACCACAGAGAGGGCGAAAACGACTGAGTTTTCTATCCCATCCTCTATTACATTGCCCAATAGAATCATATTGAGAAAATCCAGTTTAGAAGCGCTCGGCAACCCAGAATCTATTTCTATCGTTGAGCTGATGAACAACCCTGCGCTCTCGGGGGTTCTGCAAAGCGCCAGATCTTATTCCACGATTCTCGATAGGCTCCTGGAAAAATACGAACAAGGCTCCAATATCAGCAGGTCTTTAGTCGATGCTGAGCACTTAATTAAAATGTTACTCAGAGGCAGATTTGATTACATGATCGAGTACCCTTACATCGCCAACTATTTGGCTAAAAAGCAGCCTCAGCTACAAGTTGAACTCAGTAGTGTGAGAATAGAAGAGATGGAGGCCTTTTCGATCAGCTATTTGGCTTGTCCGAAAAATGCCTGGGGGAAAAAAGTGATTGCCGATTACAACCGCACTGTCAATAAGCTAAAACATGGTAGAGAATACCGGAGTATTATGGAAACGTGGCATGACGATCCACTGGAATTAAAAGCCATCATCGAAGGCTACCGACAGATGCTAAAATTACATCAATAGGGGCAGTGCAAATATATTTATTACCGAGTCAATCTTGGCTTTCCCCTGTTGATGTTCCTTCTATTTATTATCCCCAGCACATGGATGTGGAATACCCGATTAGGTGCACTCCCGTCGATCTGGTAAAAAGAATAACAGTCCACCATTATTACCCGTCATCCAAATTGATAGCAGCAAGTGTAAATAACCTGGAACTGACTGTATTAAAGACGCGAAACTAGCCCTGATTAACGTTTCAGGGCCGTCAGTATTGCGTGTTTGTATTGCAGTACTCGCAGGTTTCGCGCCCTGGTGGTGTAGAGGTTTAAGGCTACGAACAAACAGTAAGCCAGTGGAGTCGCAGCTAAGATAAAGTGTGAGAGGTTCATCGTGACTAACACTAAAGGGTAGCAGGAGATGATACTACAGATGAAAAAAAACAGTGGAGCGAAGCTAAAGCTGAGCGGCTTTGATGTGCCTCTGTTCGTCGTTGAAGGGTGGGCTGCGTACAGCATAAAAAAACATATGGGCATGCCCAGCCAAGGTAGGGTCATGAAAATTGATTCGCTAAACGCCCGCTGATATAACATTGATTGTAAGGCCTCGGGCTCTAACAGTGCGGTTTGTTGAGTCGCTGGATCTATGATGGCGACCGCAGTTCCCGATAATTGCCGGTCAGTAATTACCGTCAGGTTGCCGCCGGTAATTACTGGAACAAGTGCTGGGTACCGCTGCAGCTGCTGAACAGGGTCATTAGTCGGCACGATTGCCTGGACATAGATAGAACCTGTTTTACCCGTAGGTTTAACCGTGGCAATGACTTCAGTAATGCTGCTAGATAAATTAGGTGTAGGGATTGTTTGAGGCATAGCGCATCATATTATAGCGAGCTTTAAAAATACTCTAGTAGTCTTTTACGGGGAAGGGCAGCAAGCGTAATTGACGCTTCAATTTTGCATTCAAGCTCACTGTACAATTACGTATACTATTTAGAAGGGTTAGGTTAATCAGGAACTCATACAGTTATATATTAGTCACTTATATTTACGTTATGCTTAATCCAAATATTTAACTTCTCGATTAAGCGGCTTTCGACTTTCATACTGCACAAAATGTAACGTTTGTTACCCTCAGGGGTATCGGAGAAGTGGATATATTTAAAATCCTTCTTTGACAAGCCTGCGCTTTCGATCAAGCCATCAGCTTCCTCCTCAGAGGTAAGCATATAGTCAGCTCTGGTTGCCATGATCATTTGAAGCATATTTGCATTTTCAGTAGTGACGGTCTGGCGTTTAGGGTTTAGCCTATAAATGAGCACATCTATAAACGTTCCGTAGGAGTACCCACTTTTCACCAATAGTCGCAGACTTTGATTTCTAAAAACGCTTTTGATTGATTTAAAACTGTTAACTCTTCGATTATTGGCCAATGCCAAACCTATCGTCGGTTTGTCTTGATAGATAGCTGTAGTGTATTTTGCAAACCTCTCCCTTTCAGGTTTTTTAAACCAGCCCACTAAACAATCTTTCCCGATGTTTCTTTTGAGGATTTCTATCTGCCTTTTCGAGGGGGTTTTTACCCATAAATGTGGGATACCAGCATATTGAAAAGCTCTTGTTGCCACAGTAGCGGTTAATCCAACTGCGATGCCAGGTGCTACTGTTTCTAAATATGGCGGCCGCTCGTTATAGTGAACGCGAAGCAGCTCCTGTGCGGCACTTGAAAAAGAGAAACCTTCAAGCACTGCGATGAGTAAAAGGCTATGAAATAAATTTAGCTTCATTATGTTCGCTTAAATTTCCAATACTCTGTTCTTGCCCAGGGAATAACTCAACTTTGACATTTATGCCAGCAACAGCATAAGTGGCTTAGGGAACATGCGATCAAGTCCGGTGCGCCTCTGGATGCCCCTACGGCGGGCTCTAAAGCGATCATCTGCTTTGTTAGTCAACTTGGAAAGGGCTCGCCATTGCGCTGCGTTGACAGCCGCACATCTGATCGCTTTAGAACCCGCAGAGAAGATACCGGACTTAATCGCATGTTCCTTAGTTAACAAAGCCTGGCTGATGACTATATTCTGCAATATCCAGGGGTGGGTAATTGTTTTTCAGTAACCTTAATCCACTGGCTTTGGCAAGAGAGCAGATTGAAGAGAGCAGCCCAAGGCATATGTGAAAATATGACTTTGTTAGTCTGATGTACATGCTCCATACCTCTGGTATTTAAGGTGTATAAAACACTGTAATTATTATCAAGCTATAGACCATCGGTAAACAAAACCATAAGGCTACTTCCTATGCTTAACAGGATTGGCAGGTAGTAAAGTATTTTAGTGTTTTTGACTAAATGGCTAATGCTGTAAACCGGCGTTTTAATAAAGAAATGAGCCTGATTTTATATTGTGATAATCATGGAGTATCTATCTAAGTTTGCTTGAATCATGATTACATAGTTTGATGCTGTGGCCTTGCTTACTATCCTGTCCCTATCAGTGGGCTCTTAAACTTAGTTAGACCTAGAGAATCTGCCCGATTTTCGGCCGAATACTGTTTAGCCTACTCTATAGGTAATGGATGATAAATTAGTGTTTGGCTGTCACATTGGATTCTAAGGGCCTGATCATCAAAACAAGCGGGGGGCAGCTGATTATTGAGTTCTCCCCCCGGTAACAAAGTGATGCCTAGTAGTTGCCAAACTCTTACCACAGATCTGGTCGTCTATAGAGTACAGCCATAAAATAACCGCGGATCAGTCAGTAGCGAAGCACATAAATAAACCAGCACCACCGGTTTTGGATAGTGCATCTGCTGAGCAGCCGCGTGAGTTGTGAGCAGCATTCCAAGAAGTATTACCTCCGCCGTGTCTGTCGTGATGACCTACTGTCGCACTTCCCGTTGAGGAGCTTGTCCAATTACTGCAAGTATTGTCTGCATTTGCTGAAGGGAAGTAAGCTGTCCCATCAGACATTGACCCCGTCAGTAGATCATGACGATTTGGTTTGTCGCCGCGACCGTTCACTAGTGCTCCATTTTCATCCAGTGCCGTGGTCTTAATGATATTAGGCATTAAATGTAGCTGATCTAAATCAGCAGCAATCAGCACGCCTTTTGCATTGTGCCACGGACCGCTGCCAATACGATCACGTGCTGAGATTCCGCGTTTTCCTTCTTCCTGGGTGCTTAGATAAGCATGCCAAGTTTTTCCCGTGACGCCTGCCGCTTGTGCAAGTGTCTGACAATGCGCGTCAGCTCCCTTTAAACCACCTAAGTCAGCACCTTTACCTGATCCTACACTTGTGACAAAAAAACTCATGGAGGGATTTTCTGCGGCGTGAATAGGTTGTGATAGCGCAGCAATAGATAAACTCAAAATAATTATGCTTGAAAAATTCATAAACGTACCTCTTTATTTTTTAGGGGAATTATCAAAATCAGCTTCAAAGAGGCTTATGATACGTCTAAAATATTGTCTCTGGTCGCAACCATGAGTGCTTTTTCATCGGTGCTATTCAAGTGGCGATTAGTATTTGATTGCTGTATTATTTTTCAGTATATTCAAATAGATAGCCTTAATTATACGTTCAAGAAGCATGAGTCTATTACATGAGTGACATAAATTTGAAACTAACTAAACAGAGATCTGAAGAGATTTACCTGCTGGTTATGTCGTTATTGCTAGCTTGGCTCCTGGCTGCGCATCAAGGTACTCAATACCAAGGCTATAATGTATTCGGCACTTACCTGTACTGGACTTGTCGGATTATCATTGAACTGGCGATGTTTGTGGCAGTATTTAAAGCATTCGAAAAATACCTGACTAAATATTTATCCATTTGGTGGCGTTTTGGGCTGGCAATATTATGTAGTTTAATTCCGTTTGCTCTACTCATAACAGCGTTTGACTTAATCATTGGGCTACCGGAATTAGGGCTTAACGGGGCATCCGATACCTCGACATCTAGGGCCCGTGAGTTTGCATTTGAGCTGCTCTTTTTACTCGATAATCATATTTTGTTTTGTTCACTGGTATTTTTACCGCGTATTTTGCTACAACTAGGTGAATACCCTAATGATAAAGACCTGCAAAATGAAGCAGCGAAAAACTCTGAACAGCCCCCTGCAAAAGATGTTCATCCCTCAGAGACATTTCTTGATACTTTGGAGCCTCGCTTAACGGGCAACCTCTGTTGTATGGAAGCTCAAGAGCATTACATTCAAATTATCAGCACGCAAGAGTCACGTATGGTATTGCATCGTTTTTCCGATGCTGTGCGTTTAATACCCACATCTCTAGGCATGCAAGTGCACCGTTCACATTGGGTTGCACACTGGGCAGTACAGAAAGTATTGGTTGATGGCCAAAGTATGAGACTAAAGCTAACCTGCGGAAGATTGGTGCCTGTAAGCCGCACGTTTCGTGCAACGGTTGAGAAAAGATACATTACTTGATCAAAAAGAGAGCTGTTAATGAGGTTGTAGAACGTAGAGAGCAGAGCGTAAATCGCTCGTCTCGGTTTGTTTTTCTCTGGATAGGAAAGGCTCTAAAGAATGATGAATGTGCCGGCACTAAATCTAGCGGCATCGACACAGTGTTTTAGGGTTCAATAAGCTACTAGATGTCGATCAGTGTCACGCTGCTTATTTATCAATTCTCAACCTGGTATTGTATCTTTGAAAGTCACATTAGCGACGTTGCATTATTCGTCTCTATACTGTTATTATTTCCGTAATTCATTGAATATAATAAATATTGGAGATAACAGATGATCACTTTTCCCCGGGTATTATTAGCCGCGGCGCTTACTTTAGGTAGCGCTCAGCTAGCTTTTGCCGAAACCCGTATTACCTACAAGTCGGCAAAAACAACGTCTTCTTATTATCAAATGGCTGTTGAAATTTCCCAGGCGGTAAAGCAGGGCACTGATGATAACTACATAGTGACAGTTGAAGAGAGCCAAGGGTCTGTGCAAAACGTTATGGAATCTGCGGTTCGCGGTGGTAATTATGTTTTTACTACTCCTCCGGTATTAGTCAGACTGGCACAGCAAGGCAAGGCGATGTTTAAAGACAGAGCGACTCCTAAATTCCAGGAAATCCGCGCGCTTTTTCCGATCCCCTCTTTGACTATGCACTTTGTAGTGTCTGATAAAAGTGGCATAAACTCTTTCGAGCAGATGGAAGGGAATAAAATCTTGTTAGGCAAAGGTTCATTCGGAGCACGTGAAGGCCAAAAATATTTAAAACTGTTTGGTTTGGAAGGGAAAGTCACTTTAGCTCAAGTAGAATTGTCTAATGCGGTGCCTGCGCTGAAAAATAGTCAGATTGATGGATTTGTGACTGCTGGATCATACCCTGCTCCGAACGTGATAGAAGCTGCGGCGGGCACTGGGGTTAAAGTCCTGTCGTTAACAGATGAGCAAATAAAGCTTTCCAAGCGTACAAAGCTGGTCATTCCGGCGGGTACTTATGCGGGTCAGGACAGTGATATTACAACCACATCACTACCGGTGGTCGCTTATACCACAACCGCTATGGACGATGAGACCGCATATACTATGACCAAGTCATACTGGATGCAGAAGCAGAAGATGGGAGATACCTCCCCGTGGTGGAATGGAGTCTCCAATGAAATGCTAGCGAATATAGAGGGTAAGATCCACCCGGGTGCCGTCAGATATTATCGTGAAGCAGGTGCCGAGCTAGGTACACATCACCAGTAGTTAGGAAGCAGGCGGGTTTTGCGATTTAGGCACTTCCTATTAGAGGAAGTTGCCTGAATTTATGGATTGTCGCGAATACAGACTGTATTGTTGTTTTGTCAAAGAGCGTAAATGATCGAGGATAAATTCATCCTCAGTTACGTGAACAGCACAGTACTTTTACCCGCAAATCTGCATCACTAGGATGTAATTACTATCTGGGCTTTGCGCTTTGCTGCGCTCCCAAGCAACATGCAGATCAGTCTGATATCCC
>Ga0209395_1003562_pt1 | contig 19143 bp, 15 predicted proteins | sample GOMGulsemesocosm_3_FD_184635 | JGI IMG/M metagenome (GOLD analysis project Ga0209395, IMG submission 184635) | Methane-oxidizing microbial communities from mesocosms in the Gulf of Mexico - GOM9D Gulf of Mexico (SPAdes) (version 2) | ecosystem: Environmental > Aquatic > Marine > Cold seeps... | reverse complement strand
ATATTCCTTGTGTGGTTCTGATACGATCCCCAACGGATGCAATCGTCTCCGCTTGGATACACGCGGATGGCAAGCTCTCCTTCCCATTTCTCGCACAGCACTACGCCAGCTTTTACCGCAGTTGTTGGTCTCTACGCGACCATTTTCTGGTGTCCGACTTCGACACGACAACCCGCAATTTCACAAAGGTTGTTCAGGGGTTGAACGACCGGTGGCAAACTGAGGTCCCGTCACCTTCGCGGCAACACTACCCAAATGGGTTTAGGAATGAAGTCTTCATGGCCATAGATCGGTTCTACAAATCCTCACAGAACACAGATCAAGTGATAGAAGCGCATGTATCGCGCCCATCAGAAGATCGGGAAAGGCAGAAAACCATCCGGCGTATACAGGCAGATGAAGAAATCCCTATGCGCTTGCAGGCCCGTTGTGAAGCCTGGTACCAGACCTATAGAACCCATTCACTCTGAGATGCTAAATCCGCGATATTTCCTCGTCATCCCAATTTTTCTTACGACATTTTACAGCGGCTTTTCTGCACGCATTCTTCCATTTGAAAAACCGCTGATGGGACTGTGTTTTGTACTGATACTTTTCTTCGCCGTGGCTCTTTCTCTGAAGCATTCACATCACAAACCCGCCACCTCCACATGGTGTTTTTTGGTGGCAATTCACAGCCTCTACCTGTTCTGGCCACTGACGGGATTTGACACAATCAAACCGGGCTGGGCGTTAAGTTCCTTTGTGACCTATACATCAGTTGCCGCCTTCACGATGCTGGCGCTTAAGATCAGTGAACTAGGTTTTCACCGCCTGATGACGGCTTATCTCGCCGGACTATTTCTCGCGATGTTCTGTGCCCCGCTTGCTATGGTGTTATTTCATGCCCCCCGGTTTGAACCGCCGGGTTTTTTCATAATTGCAGCGGTGTTGGTTTGGTTTGCACGCAAGAACGGGATCGCGCCTGTCCTTGGCCTACTTGTAGTCTCGGCATTCGCGCTTGCCTCTCAAGTTCGGATCAATTTTGTTATCACCCTAGGCTTTGCGATGTTCCTGTTCTTCACTCGAATCCAGCGGGTAGAGATGCGCTTTCTCGCCCTACTGTTTTGTCTTTGTTTACTGATTATCGCCCTGCCCTTATTGCAAATCCTGCCTAGCCTCGAACTTCCCGGCGGGTACCGCATTGCTAAACTTCTAACCACAGAGGGCTTCTATACCGAGATCATCTTGCGGCGCAGCCTTGAGGTTCAGGCTGCTTGGCAAGCACTATCCCTTGCCACCCCAGCCGAACTTCTTTTCGGCCACGGACATGGCGCCACCTACCCTGCCCGACTGTTGCTGTTAGATCTGAGCGCACAGCACAGTTCTGTTGACTGGCGTTTCACCGACAACAGCGAAGCTTATGTGCTGCACTTCGGGCCGATCCGCCTTCTGTACAGATCCGGCATTGTTGGATTTTTTCTGTTCACAGCACCACTTTTTTACGCCAGCACACTTGGTCTCATACGCCTTTTTCGCCCACGACCAATACGCACCAAGGCTCACAGCTTAGATTTTTGGATCGATGTTTGCGCCCTCGCATCTCTGATGTGGTTGGCAAAATTCTTACTATCACCGGCAGAGACGGATTTTGGCTTTGCCCTTGCAGTTGGTAGCTGTATCGCCCTGCATCTACGCGCCCGAGCAGCACCGCGCGTCTCTATTGCGCATACCCAAAAGCAGCCAGCGACGGGGCCAGGCGTTGCGTAATTTCCCAAGCCTGTTCATCTGAAATCCCCCTGCTCCATTTACCAGACCCGCCTTCCCGAAACGTATGCGACGCAGACGGATCCGCCGCTTGTTCCATCGATGACAACATCCCCAGCGGATCTTCGACCTGCCCGCCGCGTTGCATGAATCTGTCAAGAATATCCTGTAATACGTCCCTTCGCGCGGTCCCTGTCAGTTCCTCATAACGGATCACATATGTTCCTTCAGATTTCATCCAAGCAGCATAAGGTAAAAATCGTTGGTTACACTCCGGATAAAAATTATCAAATCCTTCCAACGCCAGAGTCAGCCTAGCTTGGAAATCCGGCAAACACGCGTAATGACGATGCATCCGGTGCCAATGGTTCATTTCTGTAAGGTAATGTAACTCAGAGATCAGAACATCCCGCGGATCACGGCAAATAAACAACGATAAGAAATTGCGGTCTCGTAACGCCAGCTCAGCTTCATTTGAATGATAGAGATGCCCGCCCAGACATTCCCCTGGTAAGATCCCGTCCAGCCTGCGTGCAACCGCCCCCGGGCTTCGCGGTTTTTGCGAGAGTGATGGGCTTGAAGCAATAAAGCCACCACGATAGCGCCCCCTCGGCAAAGCGCGGACCAGTTGAAGTAGTAAGTGTGTGCCGCTTTTAGGCAGAGAATTCACAATAATCGGTGGTCTCGTCTGCCATGAGTGCGCTGGCGTAACAGCCAGTTGCAACACCGCAGCGGAGCGCATCGCAAAAGACAAGCCTTTACGCAAAATTGCCCTACGCCGAATGATAGAAACATCTAGGGGATTTTGCATTCCACGCTCCGAAACTCATGATTAGCAGTCAAGAAAAACAACTTTAAGATGAACTAAGGAATTCTGCAAATTTGCGCGCTGTACACGAACTGCCTTCTACCTCTCATATCTCCACTATTAGAATACCTATACCCGACATTTTTTTGAGCCCACCGAAAAAACTTCGAAAAAGTGACTTGAACCGCCTAAGAAAACCACTTAAACGCACCCTCAATGCCCCTATAGCTCAGCTGGTAGAGCAATTGATTTGTAATCAATAGGTCCGCGGTTCGAGTCCGTGTGGGGGCACCACTTAAATCAATGACTTAGACGAAACCTCGACTTCCCAGAATATGCTCGGGTACCTCTGTGGGTACCAATTTTCATAACTACCACACATCTATAGAATCAAGTACGGGCCTCAGTCGAAGGCGCATCCAGAGCAACAGACCGATACTGTTCACACCCTCCCCCTACCGACCCCCCAATGACCTTCTACCCTCCCCCTATCTATGGCTGCTCAGAAAATATTGCGTGTTTTTTGAAGCTACCGCAAGGGTTGAATTGTTTGGGTGCAAATCAGGCAATGCGTGTCATGCGGCTCGCAAGAACTCATGACCTGAAAGTCGCAGACTAAAAGCCTACCCCAGAAAAAATTATACCGTTTTAAAGCAGCAGCTTAAAGACCGCCTTCGGGTGGCCTTTTGCTTTGACGGAATGGGTGGTGCTACGCTGGTGCTACATCTTTATCTAACTCTTTGACGAAAGCCAGTTGTTTAGATTCGCGATGCAAAACCGGTGTATGAGCAGCCCCACTTGAGTGGTCCAATTTGAAAGTTAGTGCATGATTGGCCTTTGGTCCATCGGGATGATGGCCTCTGGCGCAGGCGGGCGGTAAGGGCATTCCGCAAAGAATGGGCAGGTCTTGCGGCCGCTGTTTGACCAACCCTGACAACATGTACGGTAAACATTTAGTCCCGCCTTCGCGACTTTATCGGCAATTTTGTGTTTGGCACAGTATCCCGGGCTGTCCGAATTCGATGTCCGCCCCGACATGACCACCACACGCAGCCCAGACGCCTTGCGGAGCATGCTGCCACATCTTCTGACACACTTGTCCTGTATGATGTTTCAGATCGTGCCAACAGCAATAGAACCTTCGCAAAAGGCTTCGTGGAGATGACACATATGCTGACTTCTGGGCAAGCGAAGCAATATTCCGGTGCTGTGAAAGAACAATTTCCAGATCTTATCTGGTCGTTCATGGCGCTGATTGGATCACGCACAACTATTGAAGAGCTATCGGCGGAACACGGCCATCGACGGGAAGATCACGAACGGGTTCGAGCAATCGATCTATTTGTTCCCCCGCCTGAGGATGGCGGTATTTGGAGCGATCTTGACGAAGACGACGATCCACGGGCCTTGTCGGATCTGTTGAAGACAAACAGTTCGGAGTATTACGGGACAGCTTTTCCAAAATGGTTAGATCACATAATCAACAACAACCACGTTGCTAAGAATGCCGAGGAGCTTGTTGATTGGTACGTCACCGAGTTTGGTATCGGGAAAAATGATCATCTGGGCCATCGTGTGGGAAAGAAGTTCGGCCTGATCTATAGCGCAGAAATTTTGGCGATGGAACACAATCTGTTGCGCTGGGAGCGCGAGCATATCCTTGCCGTAGTGACCGAAATGCACCGCAATGCGCTGCAAACGCTTCACTCAGAAGAGCTCCTGGTTGAAAAAGATTTGGCTCAGTTACGTGTTTTAGCGAAAGTGCATACCTCCGCTGGTCAGGTTTTAAGTGGAAAACTGAAGTTCGAAGAGGGGACGGCACCACAGGTGTTTGGTAAAAAAAACAGCAGATCGCGGCATCTTTACGTAACGAGGAATCGCATGCAACAGCTATTTCCAACCAAAGCGGCTCAGATAGCAGGCTTACTAAAGCTCGAAAAGGTTGGCGCTTATCGACGCCCAGTTAACAGGACCGTGACTCAACAAATTGAGGTTTTGGTTGGTCGAAAGAAGCGCAAACTGCGATATATCAAGCTAAATTCTGATGTTTTGTTAAGTCTTAATCTTGAGTAACAAGATTAAGCGAGAACTGCGCGTAAGCATGAAAATACATAACAATCTCGTATAGTTACCACAGTACCCAGCAAGTTGAGACAGGCAGAGCGACCCGAAACTAACCGCATCGGCAAACGACCCTAATCTGAGTGATTGGCTATCTTTGCTTCTCAACCACGTGTGACTTTAACTTTTGTTGTTGGAAGGCTGTTGCTCTCACCTCTGATACTCAAGGGATGATCAGGGAACCTACCGTACGATTTCCACATGGAGGCACGCATTAATGACTGAATGATCTGTCCTTTACTCAGTTAAGAACTAATCAACGAGATGGCGTTCGGGCGTGAACATACGTCCGAACACATTATTTTAGATATCTGGTTTCATGAAAGGCTGATTTTGGTTTTCGATTAGCTTTGCTAAGCCCCTTGCTCATTCCTATTAAAACAGAGCGCTTGGAACCGTAGGAATCGCAGCTAAGACTGGGTCGAAAGTAATAGCGGACCTTCGTTGCTACATGCCTCAACTTTCGCACTGCGGAATTGGGCAAAAATATATAACGACACCTCCCCGCTCCAAAAGCGGGTCTGCCACTTCGACATCAGGGCGGAAAGCAGAAGTTCGCTGTGGTTTGCACCGACGGCAGCTATGCGCAGTTAGTGAACTTTGCAAAGTCGAGCCATTGCGCAAAAGCGGTCATTGGCCAAAGATGCAGCGAATGCACACTCTGAGCCCACTTTGACCAATGCTGCGTGGTGGACGAATGGCTGCTTCGACCCACTGCTCCGCAGCATTGGCAAGGATCGTCAATGTCCGCAATGGGTTGCGGTCGATCACAACGTTGGTGTTTCAGTGTTACCAAGGTACTTGAAATACACGATCAACGAATACTCGATCCTTCTGCACGAAACCCGCTCTTGCCTTTTCGGTCTCAGTTCGCATTCCGATAATCACGTGATGATCACTTGGCCATCGCGTACCTATCTCTTTATATTGTAAAGTTGGCTCCGGAAAAGAGTCTTCAACTTTCTTCGCTGCTTGGACTACCTTCGCCCACGCTTCATGGTCTTCGACTGTTTTGATTTCTATGGTCATACCAAATCGCTCCTCGCTGACTTTATCTGCGCTGCATAACATCTCTGCGTACATCAGGGTAGCCGCATCGGTTGACGTCAGACGCGAAAATCTCGAAAGAAGCGGCCCTTCGTGACCGAGTGCCTAGCGGCAGCTTTGTCCGCTGTGCAGACCTTGCCGTCTCAAAAATGCTGCAACAACGCACCAATGTCCGCAATGATGGGCTGCGTAGCAGCATTTGAGTTCATCACCAACGGGTAGGTTTGGGTCATTTGCTCGACTTTGCAAAGTACACTATCTGCGCAAAGCGGCCATCCGCACTGATTTCAACAAATGTCACCTGCACCCAAATTCAGCAACGATTTCTCGATGTGTAAGACATCCTTGCATTCCCTAAACTATTGTTGCGACTGGGTCGCAATTTTACAGAGATTCAGAAGGGTTTTAATTATTTCTTTTGTTCGCGAAGGAGATTAAGGCAGATCTCGTTCGGCGGGGGCAAGACCCAAACGATTACGAATCCCAATTCGTATATGCGCATTTCCGCTGCACTTCAGGGTAAAGTGAACGCTCAATGCAACGCCGACACCAGCACCTCAATGGGCTCGGACCTGCGCCAGATTACGAACAAGCGATAGTCTGCTTTCTTCGGACGAACAACTTGAAGTTTGTGGTTAGAGCCAGCGGGTACTGTTTCGTATTTACAAAACAGGAGAATTCAAATGCGTGTCGAAACTGCCGGACTTATTATCCTCATCGCATTATCGGGGTGCGCAAGGACCAGCACCACTCAGCTCTCTCAGAACCAAATTCTTGTTTCAACAAGTGCGGCGCCAGCCTGTAGCCGCTCCAGTACGACGAGAGTCGCCAGTCAAATGGCCGCAGTTGAGACACTGCGTCGGGGTTACTCGCGCTACATTATTATGGGTGCTAATTCGGACGACAGTGTGCAAGCTGTGTCAACAGGGCTGACATACGCAAATACAACCGGCACTTACACAGCATCTGGAAATGTTATTCATGGTAATTCAACAACGACCTATGGCGGCGGTGGGCTGATTTTCATGGGTAGCCGGGACACCGATTTACATGTTTTGTTGCTGCGTCAGGGCGATGATGGATATGTGCAAGGTGTAGATCCTAAAATTGTTCTGGGCGAGAACTGGCCAAAACTGGTTGAGACGGGAGTTCAAACCTGCGCCAGCTAATTGCCTTAGTGACATGATTTATGAGATCGCGCTTCTTTGCTTTGCCAATTGGGCGTTGCTTGGATATCTCGACGTCAATCTACGACTAGAGCGCAACAAACCGCAAAATAGTTATTCTTTCTTTTTAAAAACCCTGACGGTTATGCGGGTTTCTTATACTCAGACCTCCGCACAACCATGTGCTGTAGGCGCATATCCAGCACGATCTGGAACCGGCGCTTGAACTCCGGTGACCCGATGATCCTGCTGACGTGCCAGCGGGAATACCCCGTCGCCTCAGCGCACTGGTACTGTTTCCTGCAGGGTGTTGCAGCACCCACAGCAACACCGCCTCGTGACGGCGCTGCCATGCGGGGTAGGAGCGGCCATGTGCCATCACACCACCCCGTATTGGGGCCCTATCGCAGACCCTGTTGAGCATATTGCCCGCGTGTGCCCACAATAACGGATATGACGGATGGAGGCCTTTTTTAGAAACTCGCCCCTATGGTGAATATGAAAAGGTTTTTGAATACAGCCCATATCTGTCATATCCGTCATTTCGCTTTTTTGGCGACGACGGACAGGGGAATAGTAACGGCTACTCCCCGGACAGTGATGCCTTTGAAAACCACGCTCCTCCAGTTTTTGGCTCATAGCCTTTATGCTGATAGGCCGCATTCCACAGCAGTTGCACCAATCTTGGTATGAGTTGTACAGAGCTGACACCGTGTCTTCACAGCTCTGACGATATTTCATGCGTAACACTCCATCTTTCCTAGAAGACTAAAGAGTTGCGTTGATCCTTTGAAGCCACCGCGCAAAGCAGACACGCCTCTTTGACATAAAGAGCGGAAAACGGTCGCTTGTCGGCTTCGCCACACAAGACTGCCTTCCACACCCTTGTAACTGTAAGATGTCGTTTCTGTAAATTTTGGTATACCAAACACCAAATACCTGATACTCAATCAATACGATAATCGAATCGACGGCGGAGGAGCGCCGGAAAACCCCTAGGAGGAACTGATGAACAATTTTCTAGCTGCTGCGTCTGCCGCACTCGTGTCGGTATCGGCATTGGCTGTAAACGCCCAAGAATACCCCTCACAAACAATCGAAGTTGTGACCCACGCCGGCAATGGTGGTGGCACCGATGTCACCACCCGGATGATGATGCTGCGTGCACGTCGCGAACTGGGCACTGACATGGTTGTCGTCAATAAGCGTGGAGGTGGCGGTGCGGTTGCGATGGATCACTACCTAGATCTTGAAGCTGATGGCCACGCCATCCTAACCTTTACCATTGGTCACGCGGCTACGGTTGCCAAAGGCCAGACAGACATGAGCCTAGATGATATCCGTCCGATTGCCCGTGGTACCGATGATCCACAAATCCTGATGGTTCGCTGTGGCGAATACGCGTCTGCCGACGCCTTCGTTGACGCCCAAAAGGCCGAAGCAATCATTTATGGCACCACTCATCTAGGCAATATCGACGACGTCTCGGCCTTTATGTTCACCATGAAAGGCGGCATGCAGACACCGAAAATCGTGCCATTTGACGGCGGTGGTGAACTGGCAACCCAACTGATCGCGGGCGCTGTTGATGCCGCGGTTCTGAACCTTGCCGAAGCAGCATCACAGATCGACGCGGGCGATGTTTGCCCGATCGTGGTGCTGGCGGACCAGCGGATGGCAGCCCTGTCTGATGTGTCGACTGCAAAAGAAATGGGTATCGATGTCAGCTTTTCGACCGTGCGCGGCTTCGTCGTTCACGCCGATACCCCGGATGACGTCGCGGCCCGTATCGAAGAAGCATTGCTGAAATCAATGAACCACGGTGTCTATCAGGGTTTCCTCGAATCTGTTGGTCTTGACGGCACCTCGGTTGCTGGGTCCGAAGTCTGGGGCAACCAGATCAACACCATGGTTACGGACATGGAATCGGCCCTTAAAGAGCTTGGTTTCATCGAGTAACGATCCTCTGATGCGGCGCGGGTTCCCTGCCGCGCCGCATTTGCTCATTGAAAGTCGACACACATGCAAAATACTGATGATACAAGCGCAAACACACCAAGTGGTCTGTCTCGGAAAGCCGTTCCGGCCGGAATAATTGTGTTCTGTGCAATCGCTTACTGGTTCAGCACCCAATTTGACCGGGTGCCGCCCATTCTGAAACGCGGCATTCAGCCATCAGATTTCCCACAGCTTATTTTGGGACTGATTGTGATCCTGTCTCTCGTTTTGATGATCCGGGACAAATCTCCGGCCCCGGAACGCATGACGTCGGTGGTCTGGACAACTCTCGGCCTGCTTGTTGGGTTTATTCTGGTTTCTGAAATTGATCTCTTCTTGGGACTGGGCCTGTTTGCCGGTGCCCTGACCATGGCCTGGGGTGAACGTCGGTGGCTGGCAGTACTGCTGGTTACATTGGCGGTTCCGATCATGGTTTTCTTTCTTTTTGACACGGTTTTTGAAGTCCGCTTCCCGCGCGGCCTCTTGACCAACCTCTGGTACGGATAACGAACATGGACGCTGCACTTAACGGACTTCTGGCACTCGCCGATTTCAACATTCTGGTTTTAATTGTCGCTGCCACCCTTGGTGGGGTTCTGGTGGGGGCTTTGCCCGGGCTGAATGCCACCACTGGCGTTGCCCTGCTTTTGCCTTTTACCATCACGATGGACCCGATCCCGGCGATTGCAATGCTAACCGCAATCTATTGTGCGGCAACTTTCGCCGGTGCGATAACGGCCATTTTGATCAACACGCCGGGCACATCCGCGAGCGCGACGACCTGTCTTGACGGCTATCCGCTGGCGCAACGCGGCGAGGCCGGAAAAGCGCTGGGAATGGCGGCAGTGTCATCAACAATCGGCGGCATCATATCCGTCGTTTGCCTGATGGCCGCAGCCCCGCTAATGGCGCGAGCCGCCTATAACTTTGCCCCACCTGAATATTTTGCCCTGACGGTTTTCGGCCTGTCGATGCTCGCCACCATTGGTGACGGCTCCCCGGTCAAAAACGTTGTATCAGGCGCGTTTGGCGTGTTCCTATCGACCGTTGGCGTTGACCTTCTGACGTCGATTGAACGCTTCACATTTGATGTGCGTGAACTGACCGAAGGCATTGGCTTTGTTCCCGTGATGATCGGCGTATTTGGTATCTCCGAACTGCTGGTTCAAGCCGACAACCTGCATGTTAAACGCAAACAAGTGATCATGAAATCAATTCGCCTGCCTTCCCGCGCAGACTACAAAAAAGTCTGGCGCACAATTCTACGCTCTTCTGGCATCGGCACGTTTATCGGTATCCTTCCGGCCGAAGGTGCGACAGTGGCTTCGATGATCGGCTACAATGAAGCCAAGCGCTGGTCGAAAACACCCGAGGAATTCGGCAAAGGCTCGCTCGAAGGCATTGCAGGCTCTGAAGCCGCTAATAACTCCGCCACTGGTGGCGCCATGGTGCCGACCCTTGCGCTGGGTATTCCCGGCAGCCCGACGGCGGCTGTGATCCTTGCGGGCCTGATGATTCACGGGCTGCGACCGGGGCCGACAATGTTTACCGAACAGGCTGACTTCGCCTTTGCGATTTTCTGGTCGATGCTGCTGGTCAATGTCCTGTTTTTCTTCATCGGGCTCTATGGTGCCAAGGTCTTTGCCCGCGTAACCCTGATCCCAATCCAAATCCTGTGGCCGATTGTCTTCACTTTCTCAATCGTCGGTGCATATGCGCTCGAACAATCAATGCTGGATGTATGGATCGCTATTGGCTCTGGCATCATCGGGTTCTTTATGCGCCGCTATGGATTTTCTGTCGTGCCACTTGCCATTGGTCTAATCCTTGGTGGGATGCTGGAAACCCGGCTTGGCCAATCCATGGTGATGCTCGACGAAAAATGGTGGCTGATGGCGACCCGTCCTCTGACACTTTTCTTCTTTGTTCTCACATTCCTAGCGCTGTTCGGCCCTGCGATCTGGGGGCAACTTTTCAAACAACGTTCACCTCTTGAGTCGACCGGAGAATAACAATGACAAAAATTAAATCCGTCCGTACCCGCGTCTGGAACTGGAAAGGCAAGACAGTTCCGCCCCAGGGCAATTTCTGCACCAACGCCTCTGATGCGCTCTGGGACCGTGGCGACGCCATGGGCAGCTTTCGGTTTCACCAATGGTTGACCTGCGAAGTGGAATGCGAAGACGGCACAATCGGCATCGGTAATGCCGCCCTTGCGCCGAACTTAGTGAAGGCCGCAATTGACGAATATTACGCTCCGATGGTAATCGGCGAAGACCCGTTTGATTATGCTTATCTTTGGGAAAAGATGTATCGCAAAACCCATGCTTGGGGCCGCAAGGGCGTTGGCATGACCGCGATTTCCGCCGTGGATATCGCGATCTGGGACCTGATGGGAAAGCTGACCGGCAAACCAGTGTTTAAACTGCTGGGTGGGCGCACCAAGGAAAAGATTCCGGTGTATTACTCCAAACTGTACGCGGACAGCATTGAAGCGATGCAAGCCGAGGCCGAAGAGGCCCTGAAACACGGCTATCAGGGCTTTAAAACTCGGTTCGGTTTTGGCCCTAAAGACGGTCCTGCCGGAATGCGCGAAAACCTGAAGCGGGTTGAAGCGGTGCGTGAAGTCATCGGCTACGACAAAGACCTGATGCTTGAATGCTATATGGGCTGGAACCTCGATTACACCAAACGAATGTTGCCAAAGCTTGAACGGTTTGAACCTCGCTGGCTGGAAGAACCGGTGATTGCCGACGATATCCATGGCTATGCCGAGTTGAACAAAGGTCCGATCCCGATTTCAGGTGGTGAGCATGAATACAGCCTGATGGGCTTCCGTCAGCTTTTGGATATGAAGGCCGTGAGCGTCATCCAATATGACACCAATCGCGTTGGCGGCATTACGGCTGCACAGAAAATCAACGCACTCGCAGAAGCATACCAGGTTCCGGTGATCCCACATGCCGGACAGATGCACAATTATCACCTCACAATGGCGAATGTGAATTGCCCGATGTCTGAATACTTCCCGGTTTTTGATGTCGAGGTCGGAAACGAGTTGTTTTATTACATCTTCGAAGGCGATCCAGATGCGGTAGACGGCTATCTTGACCTTGATGACAACAAACCAGGGCTGGGGATCACGATTTCCGACAAATATCTCTCTGACTTCGAGGTGACAGAATGAGCCGCCCTTACAAAGGTATCTGGCCGGTTGCGCCGACGCCGTTCAACCCCGACGGTACGCTTGATCTAGAAGGCATGAAGCGTGTTCTCGATTGCATGATTGACCAGGGATCAGACGGAATTTGTATTCTCGCGAACTTTTCAGAACAGTTCCTGATTTCCGATGCCGAACGCGAAACACTTTCGCGCCTGTGCATTGAACACATCGCTGGGCGGGTGCCGGTGATTGTGACAATCAGCCATTTTGCCACCGAAATTGCCGTTGAACGCGCCCAGTTCGTTAAAGACTTGGGGGCCGCGATGGTGATGATGATGGCACCCTATCATGGCGCCCTGATGAAGGGCACGCCGAACCAGACTTACGAGCAGTTCAAAGCTGTTGGAGAAGTCGGCCTGCCGATTATGGTACAGGATGCACCGCTGTCAGGGGTGGAATTGCCCGTGCCGTTGCTGGTGAAAATGGCCCGTGAAATTGAAATGGTAAAATTGTTCAAAATCGAATGCGTTGGGGCCGCAGCCAAACTGCGAGCCCTGATTGCTGCCGGGGGAGATGCGATCGAAGGCCCGTTTGATGGTGAAGAAGCAATCACCCTTTTGGCTGATCTTGACGCCGGGGCCACGGGTGGCATGACCAGTGCAATGTTTCCGGACCAGATCAAACCAGTGATCGACATGCATCTCGCCGGCGATCGAGCGGGAGCAACGGCGGCCTATGGCCGCGTTCTCCCGGCAATCAACCATGAGAACCGCCAATGTGGTTTCCGGGCTGCCAAAGAAGCGATGGTCGAAGGCAGCGTCATAAAATCGGCATTCTGCCGGCATCCAATTGAACCATTGCACCCGGATACCCGTTCAGGTCTGATGGATTTGTTGCGGCCGCTGGATCCGGTCGTTCTGAATTGGGGGAAATAACGTGAGCAACAGCTGGCTTGAAACGCTGAAAGAAGAAGGGGTGGTCAAACCGCGCCGGACACTTGCCGAAGAGGCGGCCGATACCCTGCGCGAATTTATCCTGCTGGAGAAACTCACACCAGGCACGGCTATTCCAGAACGCGATCTCGCCGAAGCACTGGGCGTGTCGCGCACCCCTCTGCGTGAAGCGTTGCGACTTCTTGAGGTCGAGGGACTGGTCGAATATTCGGCCACCCGCCGCCCCCGGGTCGCTGACCCATCGTTGCATGAGCTGACCCAGTATATTTCTGTACTTGGCGCGCTTGAAGCCCTAGCTGGTGAAGCCGCATGCGCCGAAGCCACCGACACTGAAATCAAAGAGATTTGTCGTCTGGGTGAGGAAATGGCCAACAACACCGCAAAACTGACGGCATTGCAGTTCTTCCAGCTCGATATGAAGTTTCACGCTGCCATCGTTGAGGCCAGTCGTAATGAGCCGCTGATCGAAACTCATCGGCAATACAATGCCCGGCTCTGGCGAGCGCGCTTCCTTTCGTCTCAACAGGTTGACAGGCGTGACAACACACTAAACCAGCACGGGCAGATTTCCGATGCACTTTCAATACGTGATGCTATGGCGACGCGTCGTGCCCTGCGCGACCACCTGAAAAGCACCATCACCAACATCGCCGGTATCCGCCAGGAGCAAGCAGCGACCAATCCCAAGGACTGAACATGAAACCCAAAATTGGCATTATTCCCGGTGACCCGAGCGGCATCGGCCCAGAATTGATTGCGCGACTCCTGAACGACGAAGGGGTGTGCGATGCCGCTGACATCCTGCTGATCGGCGATCCGCATGTGTTTCAAACAGGACAGAAAACAGCGGGGCAATCGTTTACAATGACCGTTGTTGACGCAGAGGCCGATATCTGGACGGACTCCGAGCATGTTGCCCTGCACGCCATGAACACAATCAATCCGGAAGCCGTCAAATGTGCCGAAGTGACCTTGGAAAGCGGTGCATCCGTACTGGAAACCCTTGACCAAGCGCTTGCATTTGTCCAAGCGGGCGTCATTGACGCCATTGTATTTGGCCCCTTCAACAAAGCCGCGATGCATCTTGCCGGGCTGGGCCATGATGATGAACTGCATTACATAGCTGAAAAACTCGGGGTGGAAAATTATATTTCCGAACTCAACACACTGGATGGCATCTGGACCAGCCGGGTGACCAGCCATATTCCATTGCGCGACGTGGCTGACACAATCACCGAGGAGCGTGTTTCAGAGGCCGTGCACCTGATCCACAATACCCTGCGCCGTTCGGGCATGAAACGCCCGCGCATTTCGGTCGCGGCGCTTAATCCGCACGCGGGTGACGGCGGTAATTTTGGCTCCGAAGAAATCGACACCTTGGAACCAACAGTCAAAAAACTGGCTGCTGGTCAGATGGCAGTTGACGGTCCCTGGCCCTCTGACACGGTTTTTCTGAAGGCCGTCGCTGGCGAAATTGATGCAGTTGTCACCATGTACCACGATCAGGGTCAAATCGCCTTGAAACTGCTGGGATTTGACCGTGGTGTCACGGTCCAAGGCGGCCTGCCAATTCCGGTCGCTACCCCCGCACATGGCACCGCTTTTGACATCGCTGGCCAAGGCCGGGCAGATGTAGGTGCCACCCGGGCGGCGTTTGATATCGCCTGCTCCATGGTTACACATTGGGACAAATAACTGATCGTCCGCGATTCACTTTACGATTGAGACAGACAGGAACGATGACATGACCTTCACACCGCACGGAAAACACCTGATTGCTGGAAAATGGGTCGGGGGGGATGCAACATTTGCGTCTGCCCCCTCCCATGGCCAAGCACATGATTTTGCCATCGGCAGCCCGGCGCTTGTGGACGCTGCAGTTGAAGCCGCCGAAGAGGCCTTCTGTACCTACGGGTATTCAACCCGCAAAGAACGGGCAGCATTTCTGAACACGATTGCAGATGAGATCGAAGCTCGGGCAGAAGCAATCACCGCGATTGGCAGCCAGGAGACCGGCCTGCCGGAAGCCCGTCTTCAGGGTGAACGCGGCCGCACCACGGGGCAGTTGCGCCTGTTTGCTGAACACATCTTGCAAGGGGACTACCTTAATCGGCGCCACGACAAAGCACTACCCGACCGCGCACCGGTGCCACGCCCTGATCTGAAGCTGTTTCAACGACCCATTGGCCCTGTTGCGGTGTTTGGCGCATCCAATTTCCCACTGGCTTTCTCAACCGCCGGTGGCGACACGGCTGCAGCACTTGCCGCCGGCTGTCCCGTTGTGGTCAAAGGTCATTCCGCTCACCCTGGCACCGGCGAAATTGTGGCCGAAGCCATCAATGCAGCAATTACCAGATGCGATGTGCATCCCGGGGTGTTTTCACTGGTTCAGGGCGGCAAACGCGATGTCGGCACCCGCCTTGTGACGCACCCGTTGATCACCGCTGTTGGTTTCACCGGCAGCCTTGCTGGTGGCCGCGCTTTGTTTGACCTCTGTGCCCAACGCCCCGAACCGATCCCGTTTTTCGGAGAGCTGGGGTCCATCAATCCGATGTTCCTCCTACCTGAGGCTGCGAAAGCACGTGGCGCTGAAATCGGCACCGGTTGGGCAACATCGCTGACAATGGGCGCCGGGCAATTCTGCACCAACCCGGGTGTTGCAGTCGTTCTGAAAGACCATGCGAATGCCTTTGTTGGAGCCACGCAAGAGGCGCTCTCACAGTTCGGTCCCCAGACTATGTTGACCGAAGGAATTGCGCAGGCTTACCGTGCAGGTCGGGCCCGTATAGCTGCCAGTGCAAGCGTTCAGGAAGTGGTGACCTCAATGTGTGACCATCGCAATGCCACACCTTACCTCTACCAGACCACCGCGTCTGCATGGCTTGCAAACGAAGAGCTGCACGAGGAAGTGTTCGGCCCGTTGGGGTTGGTGGTTCTTGCCGATGATTTGGACCAGATGCGCCAAGTCGCGTGTTCACTTCAGGGGCAACTGACCTGCACATTGCACATGGATGACTGCGACGTCGGGACCGCAAAGTCGCTGATGCCCGTGCTCGAACGCAAAGCCGGCCGTATTCTTGCCAACGGGTTTCCTACCGGGGTAGAAGTCGCCGACAGTATGGTGCATGGCGGCCCATACCCGGCGTCTACTAATTTTGGCGCAACTTCTGTCGGCACTCTGTCCATTCACAGGTTCCTGCGCCCCATTTGCTATCAAAATATTCCGGACAGCTTTCTGCCGGAGTAAAGTTAATCCGAAATATGATTGTTTCTTAGGCTTTCCAAAATCCTTTGCGGCCATTCCATCGAACGAAAAAATGGCCGTTCGGGTGACTTTGCAAGTACGCTTTATCAGCATTTCACCGCCATCGGCACTGGTCTCAGAGAACGCAGGTTTGTCTCCCAAAAGCGCTGCACAACACTTGCATATCTAGGCAACACATCCTCCCGTAAAATTTCACCTTTTCAAGTTGCCCCAAAAGTATCACCAAAATCCGTTGATGATTGGCGTAAACTAAAACAGCTTGGTGATGGTCTTTTAGCACACATTAGCAACGCCTCATCAAAACCTGCGACTTACGGCTTAGTTGGACACGCTAAACGCGGATTATGTCAATCGTTCCTCCAATGGCCGTCTCGCACGACATTCTGCGCGCATTGGCACTCCTACGCAGACGCCTGTCAGCTTTGCATATGTGGCGTCCTTCGTTGGCTAGAGGCAGTTCAAAAAGCGATCGATTTCAGATTCTGTATTGAAGAAATTTGGGCTGACACGCAGCGTCCCCTGGCGCAGTGACAGCTGAATGTCAACCTCGGCCAACCTGTCGAATATGGCTGCGTTTACAGCATGCTCACCGGCGCTGAAGACCACAATAGCTGAGCGTTCTTTGGGGGTCTCAATAGGGGTCAGAATGCGGTGGTTCATATCGGTCAAGCCCGTGATGATGCGATCGGTCAGCGCACCGTTGCGCGCCTGGATATTCTTGATGCCCAACTCTGATAACAGGCCCAAACCCGCGGCCCAGCCATGCATAAGCGCATAGGCAACGGTGCCGGTTTCATAACGGCGTGCATCATCGTGAAACTCCAGTTCGCTAAAGCTGTGCCTAGCGGCAAACATCCCCGGGAACACAGGTTTGATCCGAGCCCGGGCGCGATCATTAACATACATGAACCCTGTGCCAGCCAGCCCCATAAGCCATTTAAAACCACCACAGGCCAGTACATCGATCCCCTCATTATCCACGTTCATAACACTTGCGCCGGCGCATTGAGTGCCATCAACTACCAGCAACGCATCATGGGCCCGAGCCAGCTCAGAAAGCGCCTTAATGTCGGTGCGAAAACCCGTATCGAACCGCACGGCGGTCACAGAGATAACCCGAGTGCGATCATCCACCCAAGCTGCCATGTCAGCAATGGAAACGCGGTTGTCGGCATCCGGTTGAACGATGCGCGCTTCAACACCTTGGTCCGCAAGGTTGAACCACGGAAAGGTGCTATTCCAATGCTCGCCCATGGGCAGCACCACATTGTCGCCTGCTTGCCAATCCATCCCAGTTGCGACCGTGCTAATGCCTGTACCGGTGCTTGTGGTGATGGCATAATCCTGTGGCCGCCCGCCCAATAGTCCGGATAACAAGTCACGTAGGGGAGCGCGAACCTCCGGGCGGGCGTTCACATCGACGCCTGCCCAATCCAGATATTGATTGAGCGCAACGCGGCTGCGTGCGTTCAAGGGTGATTGACTTGCGTTGAGCAAATAGGTGCAGCTCCGTGTGATCGGAAACAGGTCTCGCACCGCATAAAAATCGTGACCGAGGCTTAGTTTGCGTATGGGATTGGTTCCGCTCATCCTCGAGTGGACCTCGTTCACCGGGCCAGTGCCGGTTTGAAAATCGCCGTAGAAGGGTCGCAGGTATATGCTGCACCATGATCGGTCGCGCTGTCCGCCAACTCCAGCACGGAATCGATGATGCGATTGACCTCTTCATCCGTGGCAAGAAAGCTGAAATTCAACCGCACGAAGCCCGGTTTTTCAATCTCGTTGCCCGAAAGGATTTCATCGCGCATTGCATCAGATGCGTCGGCGTTTATGTCCAGCACACGGTGCACATAGGGCCCCGCACATGCACATCCGCCCCGCGCCTGTATTCCGAAACAATCCGACAAAAGCCGGGTCACCAATTGCTGGTGCACAAATCCGCCTTTGCCATCGCGCAGACGGAACGAAAAGATCGGCAAGCGGTCGCAATCGGTGTTGCCGAGGATGTCGATATTGGGGTGCCCCCCCCAAGCCTTCATCCCCTTGGCAAGTGTCTCGCGGTTGCGGTTGGTAATGTAGTCCTGCGTGATGACCGATTTCACGATAAAACACAGGGCCGCCCGCAAATCTCCAATCACATTGGGGGTTCCCGCTTCTTCACGGGCCTCAACATTGGGGGAGTAATCATGCGCCGTCGGAGAGACGAACTGCACCGTACCGCCACCAGGCATCGTAGGTGTCTTGGCTTGCACAATGTCATGACGCAGGATCAGAACGCCTGAGGCCTGCGGGCCCCCGACGAATTTGTGAGGTGATACAACAACCGCGTCAATAAGCGCATCATCCGCAGGGCATAGATCAATTGGCAGATAAGGCGCACCGCCTGCATAGTCCCAAACCACGGTTGCACCCGCGCATTTAAGAGCACGAGTGACAGCCATGACATCTGTAACAATGCCCGTCACGTTTGATGCGGCTGAAAACGCGCCAACGATCGGGCGCCCCTGAATGCGGTCTAGCGTTTGGGCAAGTGCCGCCATGCAGGGCCCGCCGTCATCTGCTTCCGGCACTTCGATCACCTCTGCGCCGCTTTCGCGCCACGGCAGGATGTTGGAATGATGTTCGTAGGGGCCGATCAAAACGGCCGGTGAGGCTCCCTGTGCAACCATGTTCTTCAGGCCAATCAAGTGTACAATCCGATTGAGACCTGCAGTTGCCCCCGACCCTGTGAAAATCACAGCATGGTCTTTTGAGGCCTTCACCTCAGCGCGAATGACATCCCGAGCTTGGCGGCGCAATCGGGTCATGAAACCACCCACATAGGAGGCCTCTGTATGGCTGTTGGCGTAGAACGGCAGCAGCTCTGTCAGCACAAA
>Ga0209395_1003559_pt1 | contig 19146 bp, 17 predicted proteins | sample GOMGulsemesocosm_3_FD_184635 | JGI IMG/M metagenome (GOLD analysis project Ga0209395, IMG submission 184635) | Methane-oxidizing microbial communities from mesocosms in the Gulf of Mexico - GOM9D Gulf of Mexico (SPAdes) (version 2) | ecosystem: Environmental > Aquatic > Marine > Cold seeps... | reverse complement strand
TCTATTTGTATAAGTTTAGTGGTGCGGTTGGGGGGACTTGAACCCCCACGACCTAAGTCACCAGCCCCTCAAGCTGGCGCGTCTACCAATTCCGCCACAACCGCGCAATACTAAACTATATTAACTATTTTAATAAGTTAACTTATATTTTGAGGAAAATAAGTTAACTTAATTTGGTACGTCGCTATCACTTGCTTTTTCAGTAGCTGCAGGGACATCTGTATTTTCTATTGATTTTGGTTCAAGACTATCTGTTGGGATTGATGAATCACCAGGGATAGTTTGTTCAACGGGTGTATTTAAGTTGTTCCATTCGTCAGTAGACTTAATTTTGTTTGCCGTTAAGTTACCTAAAACTAAACTAATAACAAAGAAAGCAATTGCTAACCAAGTAGTCGCTTTTGTTAAAAAGTTACCTGAACCACTTGAACCGAATATAGTTGCTGATGAACCAGCACCAAAAGATGCGCCCATATCTGCGCCTTTACCTTGCTGGATTAAGACTAAACCGATTAAACTAATTGAAACTAATAAATAAGCGATAATTAACACTTGATACAACATTTTATGATCCTTTGGCTGACGAGCAAATTATTTTAAATTCGTCGACTTTTAAACTAGCACCACCGATAAGACCACCGTCAATATCAGTTTGTGCAAATAATTCTTCACAGTTAGCAGCATTTACGCTACCACCGTATAATAATGGCACTTTATTCGCGATTATTTTATCAGCATTTGCTAAAAATTGTCGAATAAATGAGTGTGTCGCTTGTGCCATTTCAGGTGATGCTGTTTTTCCTGTACCAATAGCCCATACAGGCTCATAAGCAATAACAACATCATTAAATTTTTCTATACCTATTCCATCAATTACTGGCTGCAATTGCGAAGCTAGTACTGTATCAGTTTGCTCTGCTGTTCTTTCTTCTTCACTTTCACCAATACACAAAATAGGCGTTAAACCTGCATCTAGTACAGATTTCACTTTATGAGCAACTTGCGTACTTGTTTCTTTGTAAAGACTTCTTCGTTCAGAGTGTCCTACAATAACATAGTTTACAGAAACTTCCTTGAGCATATCTGTTGATACTTCGCCAGTATATGCACCGCTTTTATGTTCACTTACATTTTGAGCACCTAAATGAATATTAGGTTGTAAATGCGCATTTTCAGCACTAATTGCAAATGCCGATAAAAAAGGAGAGGCAGGACAAACAACGATGTCAACATTTTCAGCGAGTTTGACACTATTTAACCCTGAAATCATTTCTTTTATAAGCGACAAACTGCCATTCATTTTCCAGTTTGCTGCTACTATTGCTTGTCTTTTCATTTATCTTTCCTAATTAAAGCGGCGAGATATTAACTAACCTACGAACAAGATACAAGTGTTTAACTTAATATCTTGTTCATTTGCTTATAATTCAACCGTCTCACCAATATTTTTGTTAACAAGCAGCTTTTACGGCATCTGCTATTAGGTTAGCTAAGTCGGTAACTTCCGTCATTTCAGGTCCTTCAACCATTACACGGATCAAAGGTTCTGTACCAGATTTACGTAATAAAACTCTGCCACGTCCAGATAATTTTTCATTGACGCTATGTACAGCCGCAGCTACATTTTGCGCAGATAAAGGATCATTATTACCTGTAAATTTAACGTTGACTAAAACTTGTGGTAGCTTAATCATGCCTTGACGTAGTTCATGTAAAGTTTTGTCGCCACTACAAATTGCGGTTAAAACATTCAAAGCAGCAATAATACCATCACCTGTGGAGCTGTGTTTTAAGTTTATAACATGCCCTGAGTTTTCTGCACCTAGTTGCCAACCCTTTTTATTCAACATCTCCATGACATAACGATCACCAACTTTACTCCTTGCAAAAGGGATCCCCATGTCTGCTAAAGCAATTTCAAGCCCCATATTACTCATGAGTGTTCCAACAACACCTCCACGAATAGTCCCGCTTTGAACATCATTTGCCGCGATTACATAGACACATTCATCACCATCTAGGATGTATCCTGTGTGATCTACCATCATCAAACGGTCACCATCACCATCAAGAGCTATACCTAAGTCAGCTTTATGCTCAACAACAGCCAGACTAATAGCATCCATTGATGTAGCACCACATTGGTCATTAATATTAGTACCATTAGGCGACGTGCCAATTTCGATAACTTCTGCGCCTAATTCACGAAATACGTTCGGTGCGATGTGATAAGTTGCTCCATGAGCACAGTCAACTACAATTTTAAAACCATTTAATGAATATTGGCTTGGAAAATTACTTTTACAAAATTCAATATAGCGTCCTGCTGCATCATCAATACGTGTTGCTTTACCCAATTTTGCAGATTCAACACAGCCCATTTCTTTATCTAACTCTGCTTCAATAGCAAGTTCTACAGCATCAGGTAACTTCTCACCATTTTGTGAGAAAAACTTGATACCGTTATCATAAAACGGATTATGCGAAGCACTGATCACAATACCCGCTTCTGCACGAAAAGTTTTTGTTAGATAAGCAATACCAGGAGTAGGCATTGGTCCTAATAAACCAATATCAATACCTGCTGCAGAAAATCCGGCTTCAAGGGCTGATTCAAGCATATAGCCAGAAATACGAGTATCTTTACCAATAAGTACTTTTTTAGTACCTTGTGCGGCAAGTACTCGACCGGCTGCGTAACCTAATTTCATGACGAATTCCGCGGTAATCGGATATTGCCCTACTAGGCCTCTTATACCATCAGTTCCAAAATATCTTCTCTCTGACATTTATTTGTCCTTTATATATTTAATATTTTAATGCGATTGACTATTATGTATTTACAATCGTTGCTTGCAATATTTTTAATGTGTCCACTGTTTCTTTAACATCATGAACACGAATAATTTTCGCACCGTTTTGAGCAGCTATAATCGCAGTAGCTAAACTCCCTGCTAAACGGTCATTAACCTCCCTTTTGAGAAGGTTGCCAATCATCGACTTTCGGGATAATCCTGCCAATAAAGGTAAATCTAATGATTGAAGTTTGGACATATTTGCTAATAAACGGTAATTTTGCTCTAACGATTTTCCAAAACCAAAACCAGGATCTAAAATCAGTCGTGACTTATTAATTCCGGCCTCAGTACAAGCAAGTATACGTTGCTGGAAAAAGTGGCTGATATCGCCAATTAAGTCATCATACTGAGGTTCATGTTGCATTGTTCTCGGTAAACCTTTCATATGCATCAAACAAATTGCGACACATCTCTCTTGAGCTAATACTTTCAGACAATCATCGTTTTGTAACGCTCGAACATCATTAATAATACCTGCACCATGAGCAATAGCCTCCGACATGACTACAGCCTTACTTGTATCAATCGATACAATGATATCAAACCGCTTTTTAATCGCTTTTAATACCGGTATAACGCGTTCTAACTCATTTTTTTCCGATACACTTTGAGCCCCTGGCCGAGTCGATTCACCGCCAATATCAATAATACTCGCACCATCGAAAATCATTTTTTCCACTTGCTCTAATGCGACATCGATTCGGGAGAACTTTCCGCCATCAGAAAATGAATCAGGAGTGACATTCAAAATACCCATAACTTTTGGTATTTCAATGTTTAAGGAGTGGTTACCGCATGTTAGTGTTGTCAACAAGATTTTTCTCGTTTTTTCTTACTTCAAAATATGCATTTTATAAAAATCAACTTCAAAGAATAAATACAAATTAACTTTTATAAAATAAAGCCTCGATAATCGAGGCTTTATTTATGAGTTTTTACTCGGAGGGAACATCGCTAGGTTTATCTAAATCTGGCGATACTTCCTTTTTCTCAACGTTATCTTCTTTATTATCAGAAGAAGCGTTGCTGTCAGCTTTAGGTGGCTTTTTTGAATCTGAATGATTATCCCACTCAGCCATAGGAGGGCGAACTTCTCTACGCTCCATTAAGTCATCAATTTGTCGAGCATCAATTGTTTCATAATGCATTAACGCCTCTTTCATCGACTCTAAAATATCACGATTTTCGTCTAATATTTTTTCTGCACGTTTATAATTACGATCAACAAATGCTTTGATTTCAAGATCAATAGCTTGCGCAGTTTCATCAGACATGTTCAACGATTTCGATGATGAACGACCTAAGAAAACTTCACCTTCTTCTTCAGCAAATAACATCGGACCCAATTTTTGTGAGAAACCCCACTGAGTTACCATTTTACGAGCCAGTTGCGTAGCACGTTCAATATCGTTAGATGCGCCAGTTGAAACTTTTTCAAAACCATAAATCATATCTTCAGCAATACGACCACCGTAAAGAGACGAAATATTGCTTTCTAAATGTTGCTTACTATGACTAAACCTGTCTTGCTCGGGCAAATACATAGTCACACCTAAAGCACGACCACGAGGAATAATACTTACTTTATAAACAGGGTCATGATCTGGTACTAAACGACCAACAATGGCGTGCCCTGCTTCATGGTAAGCTGTCATAGCTTTTTCTTCTTCGCCCATAACCATTGAACGACGTTCAGCACCCATAAGGATTTTATCTTTAGCTTTTTCAAATTCGTCCATTGAAACGGTACGACGAGCTGAACGTGCAGCGAATAATGCAGCTTCATTTACTAGGTTAGCTAAATCAGCACCAGACATTCCCGGTGTACCTCGAGCAATAACCGATGCTTTAACATCTTCACCTAATGGGACTTTGCGCATGTGAACTTTTAAGATTTGCTCGCGACCACGAATATCAGGAAGACCAACAGTTACTTGACGGTCAAAACGTCCTGGACGTAATAATGCAGGGTCTAATACATCTGGACGGTTAGTGGCGGCAATAACGATAACGCCTTCATTACCTTCGAAACCATCCATCTCAACTAACATTTGGTTTAGTGTTTGTTCACGTTCATCGTGACCACCACCCATTCCAGCGCCACGTTGGCGACCTACAGCGTCAATCTCATCTATAAAGATGATACATGGCGCAGATTTCTTTGCTTGTTCGAACATATCACGTACTCGTGAAGCACCGACACCAACAAACATTTCAACAAAATCAGAACCAGATATAGTAAAAAATGGTACTTTTGCTTCTCCAGCAATTGCTTTTGCAAGTAACGTTTTACCCGTACCAGGTTGACCAACCAATAGAACACCTGATGGTATGCGTCCACCGAGTTTTTGAAATTTGGTCGGCTCTTTCAAGTAATCAACCAGTTCTGAAACTTCTTCTTTCGCTTCGTCACAACCAGCCACATCGGCAAAAGTAGTTTTAATTTGGTCTTCGCTCAATAGTTTAGCTTTAGATTTCCCGAAAGACATTGCACCTTTGCCGCCTCCGCCTTGCATTTGGCGCATGAAGAATATCCATACTCCAATTAACAAAATCATTGGGAACCAAGAGATAAAAATTGTAGTTAGGAAGCTCGTTTCTTCTGGTAATTCACCAGAAGCATTAACACCTTGTTTCACTAAGTCATTAATTAAGTCTTTATCATGGACTCCAGGGATAACAGTAACAAATGCTGCACCGTTTCGTTTTGTGCCTTTTATAACACCATCTCTTCCAACTACTGCATCACGAATTTGCCCTTGACGGACATCTTTAATGAACGAGGTGTAATTAACAGGTTGATCGTTATTACCACTTGGGGTGAATCCTTGGAATACCGACATTAATACAACCGCTATTACCAACCATAAAATAAGATTTTTCGCCATATCACTCAACTTAATGACCTCTTGTAACTTTAAATAAACTTTTGCTTCACTGTTAACTAGCACAGAAAATCGGCTAGTTCTGAAATCAACTTATACATTTAAGCTGATGTGTCGTAATTTACTATAATTTAACGCTCGGAGCTATTTAAATCCAGTAGCAACCAAATATACTTCTCGTGAACGAGCACGTGATGAATTTGGTTTTCGCGTTTTTACCGTTTTAAATGCACTTCTTAAATCTTTCATAAACTGCTCAAAGCCTGCTCCCTGAAATACTTTAACAACAAATGCACCATTTTTCTTCAATACCTGATTACACATATCTAATGCTAACTCGACAAGATACATACTTCTAGCCGCATCTGCACCATCATTACCTGTAAAATTAGCAGCCATATCAGACATAACAACATCAATGTTTTTTCCATTGATACGTGCTAGTAATGTTTCAAGTACAGGTTCTTCTCTAAAATCTCCTTGGAGAAAATCAACACCAGCAATAGGGTCCATTGAAAGAATATCACAAGCAATGATTTGTCCATTGTCGCCCACTGCTTTAACAGCAAACTCAGACCATCCGCCGGGTGCAGCGCCTAAGTCGACAACTTTCATTCCTTTTTTAATCAATTTATCTTTCTGGTTTATTTCCTCAATTTTAAAATAAGCTCTCGAACGAACTCCAAGTTTTTGAGCCTTTTTTACGTATTCATCATCGAAATGCTCTTGCATCCAACGGGTACTGCTATTACTTAATTTCTTTTTACTCATTAATCTAACTTAATTAATTTGTTAATAATGCAAAACGATTTAACGTTTTATTAGTATTACAGACTAGATGGAGGTAAAATAGTATTAATTCAAGCTAACTTGTAACGAAAATTGTTAATGAGCCTAAATAAAAAACAAATACAATATTTAAAAGGTCTTGCGCACCCATTAAAACCAGTGGTTTTATTGGGTAACAACGGCTTAACAGAGGCAGTAGTTGCCGAGATTGATTATTCTTTAAATCATCATGAATTAATCAAAATCAAAATCCCTACAGATGACCGTGAAAATAAAGCCTTGATTGTTGAAGCTATATGCCGCGAAACATCATCGATAAAAATTCAAGTGATTGGTAAAACGTTAGTTGTCTATCGTCAATCACCAGAAAAGAAAATTAGAATTCCAAAAATATAACTCCGGTTATATTATTTAAAAGAGCTTCGGCTCTTTTTTTGTGCCTGAATTTCAATTATTCCGCCTACAATACTTTTATTCATTATATGATTGACAGCTAAATTAGCAAAGGCTAATATACCAAATAGTAAAATTAATCACTAATGATATCTAAAAATAAACCTTAAGGCTGAATATAATGTTAAAAACGCTACCTGAACTAATGGCAGAAATTAGGCAAACCATTCAGACAACTTCAGCAAAAGATGCTTACCTCTTTGCACAAAAGGAAAATAGTTTATTTATTGATGTACGTGAGCCACAAGAAGTAGCGGAAAGCCCTGTTAGTAATTCGATTAATCTACCCCGTGGTATTTTAGAGATGGATATTGCTCAATGTAGCATTGAGGTAAACCATCCTATCTTTCTTCACTGCGCTTCAGGAGGGCGAGCAAGCTTTGCCGCTGAACAATTAACCCGTTTAGGTTATAAAAATGTTTGGGCTATTATTTGTCCTCACACTGATGTTTGTGCCGCACAAAAGCAAAGCTAACTTAATCAGCTTATGGTGTAAAGTTTACAAAATAAAAGGGCTAGATAATTAAAATTATCTAGCCCTTTATTAGATTTTAGATAAAACTAAATAATCAACTTTGATTTATTGAGTATAAGTATTTTCTCACCAATGCCATTAACATTAAGCAAGTCTTCAATCAAAACAAACTTTCCGTTCATGTTTCTATATTTAATGATAGCTTCCGCTTTTTTCAGACCTACTCCCTTTAGCAAAGAAAGTGTTTCAATGTCAGCACTGTTAATGTCAATGTGCTTATGAGCTTCGGAAGTACTTAAATTGATTTCATTCCCTTTTGTATTTTCAGCAGAGCTTATTGAAGAAAATATAAAAATTAGGCAAGTGAATAATATTCTTAAAATTTTGTTCATGATCATTTCCTTTTATTGTAATTTCCATTAAGTCTCAAGAAGCAATAAAATGTTAATTTTTTATTACTGAGACGTTAATAGGTTTAGGATCAGATCTTCAGTTTGTCAATTGCCTATCGTTAATTAACTCATTTTGCAGAATTTAGCTGAGTGATAAATTGATCGACTCCAACACCCTCTTTGGATCCTCAGCTTTAGTAATCGGTCGTCCAATTACTAAATAATCAACACCAACAGCCATTGCTTGTTCTGGTGTCATTATGCGTTTTTGATCATCACTTGAAGCTCCAGCAGGTCTTATTCCTGGTGTGATAAGCTTAAAATCTTCACCTAAATTAACTTTTAGACTTTCTGCTTCCCATGCTGAGCAAACTACACCATCTAAGCCCGCATCTTTCGTTAATTTAGCTAATGACATAACTTGTTCCGCAGGAGATTTAGTAATACCTAAACCCAATAAGTCATCTTCTCCCATACTTGTCAAAACAGTTACAGCAATAAGTAGTGGTGCTTTATCACCATATTTTTCTAATGCTTGCTTAGCTTTAATCATCATTTCACTACCACCACTGGCATGAACATTTACCATCCAAACACCAAGTTCTGCTGCCGCAGTAACAGCTTTAGCCACCGTATTTGGGATATCATGGAACTTTAAATCTAGGAATACATCAAAACCCCGACTGGTTAATTCTTTTACGAACTCAGGACCAAAATAAGTAAACATTTCTTTGCCTACTTTTAAGCGACAATCATTTGGCTGTATTTTATCGACAAATGCTAACGCATCTGCTTTTTTATCAAAATCGAGGGCAACAACTACTTTTGCATCATTCATATTTTATCCTTATTCTTTAATTCTTTAATTCTTTAATTCTTTAATTCTTTAAAATAGTAGCGTTCAATAGCTAAATCAGATGAAACGAATTCAAGGAAGATGCGCGGAGTTGATGCTAATCAATGAGCACTTCTGACACTGAAGTCGTTTTATATGATGACGCAATTGAAGGTTACTCGCCTTCAAGGCCCCGTACTGGTTTCAACTGTTCCCAGTCATGACAAGAAGGACATGCCCAATAATGTTTACTGCTATTAAATCCACAAGTACGACAACTATATCTAGGTTTCAAATTTAAATATGCAGCGATCAATTCCTTAATCATATCTAAATTTTCAGTATTATCTTGCTCAGGAGAATTAAGCATTTGCATTTTGATAAAGTGTTTAAAGCCTTTGATCGTTGGCCGTTTTTTCAAAGCTAATAAAATAAACTCTTTAGATTTTTCTTTGCCAAATTTCTTTTCTATATGACTTAAGTATTTTATTAATGCACTAGCGCCACCGGTTTCTTCATATACTTTTTTAATAAATTTGAAATACTCATCTTCTGTATCTAGTTGACTATAACAATGATGCATTTTATCAATTACATCAGGGAAAAATTCTTTATCTTGATGATAGATGTCTTGATAGCACTTGCAAGCTTCATTGTATTGCTGGTGGTTTTCATAAATTTGAGCTAACAACCAATTTGCACGACAAGAATTAGCATCATAAGTTAAAGCTAATTCTAATAATTCTATCACTTCAATAAAATTATCTTCTTCTAAGGCTTTTGTTGCCAATTCACAATAAAAATTAGCTAAGTTATGTAAAAGTTTTTTGTCTTTAGTCTTAATTATAGCTTTTTTGTGGCTGATCCCTTTTGTCCAATCTTTTGTTGATTGATAAATTCGCATTAAATAATCCAGCGATTTCAATCCATAATGTTTAGATTTAAGCAGTTTTTCAAACATAGTTTCAGCACGGTCATATAGGCCTGCACTAAAAAAGTCTTTACCTAGTTCATAAACGGCTTGTTGCTTATCTTTTGAAGGCAAGTGTTTCTGTCTAACTAAGTGTTCATGTACCTTTAGGGCTCGGTCAAGCTCTCCACGGCGGCGGAATAAGTTAGCCATAGCAAAATGTGCTTCAACACTATCATCTTCAACTTTTAGCGCTTCGAGCAAATAATCGATAGCTTTATCTTGTTGGTTTGATAATAAATAGTTTAAACCCGTTGAGTATTTTATCGATAAAGCTTGTTGTGCAGAATGGTCATTTTGTTTAACACTATTACGTCCCATGAACCAGCCATAACCCATTGCAACAGGAAGTAATAAAAACAATAGTTCTAACATAAAAATTTACACTGATTCTTTAGAAGGTTGATTTTTAGGTTTTATCATACTAAGAAATTTCAATAATAATGAAAAAATCAATCCTAATAGAAAACCTAGAGAAGTAAATAGACTAACAGCCGCAGCAACTGATAACTCAGTGCGAGCGATGAGATAATTCAACGTCAACGTTTGTTCATTCTGACTACCAAAAATAAAAGCAATAGCTAATAAAATGAAAAACACAAATGCTGTAATAATAATTCGCACAATTAATTACCTTTGTTGAAAATTAAATTAAAAAAAACGGCATACCATTATAGCATGCCGTTTTATCAATAATTTATCAATTACGCTATTGAAAGATTTACTCTTTCACGTAATTCTTTTCCAGGTTTAAAATGAGGAACGTATTTACCTGCTAACTCAACAGATTCGCCAGTTTTAGGGTTACGCCCAACACGGGGAGCACGAAAATGTAATGAAAAACTACCAAAACCACGAATTTCAATACGCTCACCTTTAGACAAGGTTTGCGCCATCATTTCTAAGATTTCTTTAATGGACTGTTCAACATCTTTCGCTGATAAATGACTTAATTTATCCGCTAATCTTTCAATAAGTTCAGACTTGGTCATTTGACCTCCAGTGTTCATTAGTTTGAAGTATAATTTCTTCTCTCTAATGGATTTTAAACAAAGAGAAGTGTTCTATTTCAAACACTTCTCACCTGCAAGTGACTAAATTAGTTTTTAGCGTTTTTAAACGCTGCAGCCATTGCACTTAAACCAGTTTCTTCAACTTGGTTTAGGTTATCCATCGCTTCGCGTTCTTCTGCTTGGTCTTTAGCTTTGATTGATAAGCTGATAGCACGGTTCTTACGATCCACACCCATAAACTTAGTTTCAACACTATCACCAACAGATAATTCAGTAGATGCATCTTCGATACGCTCACTTGAAATATCTGATACACGTAAGTATCCTTCAACGCCTTCGGCTAATTCAATTTTAGCGCCTTTAGCATCTACTTCGATAACCTTACCTGTAACAATAGCACCTTTCTTAGTATCTGCAAGGTACTGATTAAACGGATCATCTTCAGTTTGTTTAACACCTAAAGAAATACGTTCACGCTCAGGGTCAACTTGTAGTACTACAGCTGAGATTTCATCACCTTTCTTGTATTCACGAACAGCTTCTTCACCGCCTGCCCATGAAATATCAGATAAGTGAACAAGACCATCAATTCCGCCATCAAGACCAATGAAGATACCAAAGTCAGTAATTGACTTGATCTTACCTGATACTTTGTCGCCTTTGTTGAAGTTCTTAGCAAACTCTTCCCAAGGGTTAGCGATACACTGTTTAAGGCCTAAAGAAATACGACGACGTTCTTCGTCAATTTCTAATACCATTACTTCAACAGTGTCACCTAAATTAACAACTTTAGATGGGTGGATGTTCTTGTTAGTCCAATCCATTTCAGAAACGTGAACTAAACCTTCAACGCCTTCTTGGATTTCAACGAAACAACCGTAGTCAGTTAAGTTAGTTACACGACCAGAAAGTTTAGCACCTTCAGGGTAACGCTTAGCAATTGCTACCCATGGATCTTCGCCTAACTGCTTCATACCTAAAGATACACGAGTACGTTCGCGATCGAATTTAAGTACTTTAACTTGGATTTCGTCACCAACATTTACGATTTCACTTGGGTGCTTAACGCGTTTCCAAGCCATATCTGTAATGTGTAGTAAACCATCAATGCCGCCTAAATCTACGAATGCGCCGTAGTCAGTAAGGTTCTTAACGATACCTTTAACTTCTAGGCCTTCAGCTAATGATTCTAACAATGCATCGCGTTCTACGCTGCTTTCAGATTCGATAACGGCACGACGAGAAACAACAACGTTATTACGCTTTTGATCAAGCTTAATAACTTTAAATTCTAATTCTTTGCCTTCAAGGTGAGTTGTATCGCGGATTGGGCGAACATCTACTAATGAACCCGGTAAGAAAGCACGAATATCGCTAACTTCAACCGTGAAACCACCTTTAACTTTACCGTTGATAACACCGATAACAGTTTCTTTTTCTTCGTACGCTTTCTCAAGCACTTGCCATGCTTCGTGACGTTTAGCATCATCACGAGAAAGAATAGTTTCACCGAAACCGTCATCTGTTGCTTTAAGAGACACATCAACTTCATCGCCAACATTAACTGATACTTCACCAGCGTTGTTTTTAAATTGATTAATGTCAATAACACTTTCAGACTTAAGGCCAGCATCAACAATAACATTGTCTTTGTTGATAGCAACGATAGTACCCTTGATGATTGATCCAGGGCGTGTTTCGATTTCTTTTAAACTTTCTTCAAAAAGTTGTGCAAAATTTTCAGTCATAATGATTATATGAACTCAGTTTTTTAATCCAATTAACATACATGTTTCATGGGGTTATTAATAAAACCTAATGCATCCTTACGTTAGGTGATTTTTGAAGCATTATTGCTTCGTTTACGTTAACTTGCCATTGGCAAATGTTAAAATTTTAGCAACCACTTCATCAATAGAAAGGTCAGTAGAATCAACGATTAACGCTCCTTCTGCTGGGATAAGTGGAGCGACCACACGGGTCTGATCTCGCTCATCACGCTGACGTATGTCATCCAAAAGGCGCCCGATTTTAACATCAAAGCCTTTCTCTTTCAACTGATTAAATCGACGTTGTGCTCGTTCTTCTGCACTTGCCGTTAAAAATACTTTCACGGGGGCATCAATAAATACAACAGTCCCCATATCTCGGCCATCGGCAACTAAGCCTGGAGTTACTTTAAAAGCGCGTTGGCGACGCAATAATGCTTCACGCACACGTGGAAATGCGGCTATTTTAGATGCAATAGCTCCAACGTCTTCGGTTCGGATGGTGTGGCTAACATCTTCACCTTCAAGAATAACTTTACCTTCTCCGTCTCCTGTAATTTCAAACTGCACATCTAAATGAGCAGCAATCGGAATCAAAGGCTCTTCTTCATCAATCGACAACTGGTGATGTTGTGTTGCTACTGCAAGCACACGATAAATAGCTCCGCTGTCAAGTAAGTGCCAACCAAGTTGCTCTGCAACTAGCCGTGCAGCTGTGCCCTTACCTGCACCACTAGGTCCATCTATGGTTATTACCGGTATTTGTTCAATCATATTTTTATCTAAACTAAAGAAAGTTAAAACTAAATAAATTATTTAATTTAATCTTGGTTTAGTGTTAGTCCTACTTGGTTTGCTAAAATGACAAAATTAGGGAACGAAGTCGCTACATTGTCACACTCTAAAATTTTAATTTCGCCAGATGCTCTCAATGAACTGATGGCAAAAGACATGGCGATACGGTGATCATCGTGACTATGAATAGTACCTGACGTTAACTGGCCACCAACAATATCAATACCGTCATCATAAACGGTACAATCAATATCTAATTCTGTTAGTCCGTCAGCCATTGCTTGTATACGATCACTTTCTTTTACTCTTAATTCTTCGGCCCCTCGTAAACGGGTGGTACCATTTGCACAAGCTGCGGCAATAAATATAGCGGGGAATTCATCAATGGCAAGGGGAACATCTCTTTCTTCAATGTCTATGCCTTGTAATTGTGATGACTTCACCACAATATCAGCCACTGGCTCACCGCCAGCCATACGTTCGTTAACAACAGTTAAATTACCATTCATTTGTTTCAGAATATTAATAGAACCGATACGTGTTGGGTTCATACCAACATTACGAATCGTTAATTCGCCTTCTTTAGCGATTAAGCCCGCAACCATGAAAAAAGTCGCCGAAGAGATATCACCTGGTACTTGAATATCACAGGCTGTTAATTTGTGACCACCTTCAATGGATACTTTTTTTCCGATAGGTGTATCTTCAACCGTTACCGGATAACCAAAAGCGGTTAGCATACGTTCAGTATGATCGCGAGTTATACCTGGTTCTGTGACTGATGTAATACCATTAGCGTACATACCAGCAAGTAAAACACAAGATTTAACCTGTGCACTCGCCATAGGTAAATCATAATGAATAGCCGTTAATGCTTCGTTGTCTTTTACCCCGGCACAAATAACGGGAGGTGTACCGTTTTCAGCGGCAGAAATGTTGGCACCCATAAGTTTTAGTGGGTTAACAACTCGTCCCATTGGACGTTTATTTAATGAACTGTCTCCGGCCATTTCAGATGAAAATTTCTGTCCGGCAAGTAATCCTGACATGAGTCGAATAGTAGTCCCTGAATTACCAATATCCAGTGCATTCTTTGGTGCGGTTAAACCATGTAAACCTTTACCGTGAATAACAACATTTTGTTGTGCATCCGGACCTTCAATTTGTATGCCCATCGCTTTAAACGCATTCATTGTTGCCAAACAATCTTGTCCCGGTAAAAAGCCAGAAACATGCGTGGTACCTTCAGCTAAAGAGCCAAACATAATAGAGCGATGCGAACATGACTTGTCACCCGGTACAGTGATGTCTCCAGATACTTTTCTGGCAAGGCCTGTAGTGATAGTTAATGTTTGTTTTACTTGTGACATTTTTTGTTCCAATACATATTTTTTGTATTATCCGTAATTTTATAAATTACTTTTGATAAACAAAATAATTTCGCTTTGACTATTTGTGCGTAAAAACAGCCTATTTAGTATTTTCGCACTATCGGTTATTTACCTATAATGCGAAGTATTCTACAACATCGTAGAAAGCCCATCTTAATATTATTTACAATTGTGAGCTGAAAATTCTTTCATGAAAGCTACAAGCGCTTCTATACCCGCTAATGGCATAGCATTATAAATACTCGCGCGCATACCACCAACTAAACGATGTCCTTTAAGCGCCATTAAACCTCTTGCTTCGGCTTGTTTGATAAACTCAGCGTTTAAAGTTTCATCGATTAACCAAAAAGGAACATTCATTAAACTACGAAATTGCGGTTCGATCTGATTTTGATAAAATTCACTATCATCGATGTAACCGTACAAAAGTTCCGCTTTTTCTTTATTTACTTTCGAGATTTCTTTAACGCCACCCACCTCTTTTAACCACTCGAAAACTAAACCGGCTAAATACCAAGCGTAAGTTGGTGGCGTATTGTACATTGAATCACTCTTGGCTAATACCTGATAATTCATAATAGAGGGTGTCGTTGGCTGAGCATTGCCGAGTAAATCATTACGAACAATAACTATCGTTAAGCCTGATGGACCAATATTTTTTTGCGCTCCAGCATAGATAAGTGCAAATTTTTCTACATCTATTTCATGGGACAAAATAGTTGACGACATATCGGCAACTAAAGGTACGCCATTAGTTTCTGGTATATTAAACATTTCAATACCGTCAACCGTTTCATTCGGGCAATAATGAACATATGCAGCATTTGGATTTAAGCCCCACTGTTCGCTAGATAAAACATGAGTATCGCCATCAGTTTCACTGACAACGTTTATCCGCTTTATATCGCCATAGTGCTCAGCTTCAACTGCAGCTGATTTCGACCAAGATCCTGAGATAATATAATCGGCAGATTTGCCCTTTGTGAGTAAGTTCAAAGGTACGGCAGAAAACTGACCTCGACCGCCACCATGACAAAATAGTACGCTGTAATTGTCAGGAATTGACATTAAATCACGTAAATCGGCTTCAGCTTTTGCGGCAACCGCCATAAATTCTTTACTGCGATGGCTTAATTCCATCACAGAACATCCTGTGCCTTGCCAATTGATAAACTCAGCTTGTGCCTTTTTCATTACCGGTTGAGGCAACATTGCAGGGCCAGCACAAAAATTAAATACTTGAGACATATAATACAACACCTTCTATTAAGATTTCATTAAGTTTGTCGATGCATTTGCTTAAACTGTTTTAATTATTATATTGGAAACATCAATTTGATGAGCATTCTCTTTTTTCAAATAAAAAAGCTCATCAAATGGAAATAAATTTATACTGAGTATTCAAATAAATCAGACCTGAAATCATTGATAAACATACCGAAGATGGATCTTTCGGTGTATAGCCATAAATGTGAACATAACAGCAAATATGCTCCTGCATTTGCTTAATACCGTTCCTCCTGAACATAACAGCAAATATGCTCCTGCATTTGCTTAATACCGTTCCTCCTGAACATAACAGCAAATATGCTCCTGCATTTGCTTAATACCGTTCCTCCTGAACATAACAGCAAATATGCTCCTGCATTTGCTTAATACCGTTCCTCCTGAACATAACAGCAAATATGCTCCTGCATTTGCTTAATACCGTTCCTCCTGAACATAAAAAGGGCGGTAATTAACCGCCCTTTTATTTATTGCTTAGCAGTAATTATTCTTTATCGTCTTCATCGAGTTCTTCATTGTCACTTTCAACGTCTGTTGACGCTTCTGGTGAAGTACTCTCTGTTTCAGATGATTCTACTGAGTCTTGTGAAGCTTCCTCTGTTCCTTCTTGAACATCCACTTCTTCAACTTCTTCGATTTCATCAATGCGTTGCAATGCAACTACATGTTCATCTTCTACTGTTCTAATGATCCGAACACCCTGGGTATTACGACCTATAACACTTACTTCTTTAACACGTGTACGAACAAGTGTTCCGTTATCAGTAATTAGCATTATTTCATCTAAGTCTTCAACTTGAACAGCACCAACAACTGGGCCATTACGATCGCTAACTTTAATAGAAACAACACCTTTAGTCGCACGACTTTTCGCTGGATATTCAGTTAATGCTGTACGTTTACCAAAGCCATTTTCAGTGATTGTTAAGATGGGTCCATCGTTTTGAGGAACAATAAGTGAAACAACTTTTTGATCACCTTCTAGCTTAATACCACGTACACCAGTACCAGTACGTCCGATAGGTTTTAATGCCCAACGTTCTTCACCTGTTTCTTCATCTAACTTGATTGCACCTGTTTCACTATCACGAAGTTTTTCGTTAAAACGAACAACTTTACCAGCGTCAGAGAACAACATAATGTCATTGTAACCGTTGGTAATAGCAACACCAATTAAGGTATCGTCGTCACGTAAGTTAAGAGCAATGATACCATTCGCACGTTGATTTTTATAAGCCGTTAGTGCTGTTTTCTTCACAGTACCAGAAGCTGTTGCCATGATAATAAACTTATCTTCTTCGTATTCACGTACCGGTAAAATTGCCGTAATACGTTCACCCGATTCAAGCGGTAAAATATTAACAATTGGACGACCACGAGCAGTTCGACTAGCTAATGGCAATTGGAATACTTTCAACCAATAAAGTTTACCGCGATCTGAGAAACATAAAATCGTATCGTGGGTATTAGCAATTAATAAACGTTCGATGAAATCTTCTTCTTTCATCTTGGTTGCTGCTTTACCTTTACCACCACGTCGCTGTGCTTGGTAATCACTTAATATTTGGTACTTAACATAACCTTCATGCGATAAGGTCACGACTACATCTTCTTCAGTGATCAAATCTTCCATTGATAAATCATGCGAAGCATTGGTAATTTCAGTACGACGTTCATCACCAAACTCATCACGTATAGCTTCTAACTCTTCACGAATAATTTCCATTAAACGCTCAGGAGAACCTAAGATATGTAATAACTCGGCAATAATATCTAATAACGCTTTGTATTCAGATAAGATTTTTTCGTGTTCTAAGCCCGTTAACTTATGTAAACGAAGATCTAGAATCGCTTGCGCTTGTTGCACGGTTAGGAAGTATTGGCCATCTTGTATGCCAAACCCTTCTTCAACCCACTCAGGACGTGCGGCATCATCGCCTGCAGCACTAAGCATTTCAGCAACATTACCCAAATCCCAACCACGAGCAAGCAGTTTTTCTTTTGCTTCGCTTGGCGTTGGTGAGTTTTTAATTAACTCAATTATGGGGTCAATATTCGCTAAAGCAATTGATAAGCCTTCAAGTAAATGCGCGCGTTCGCGTGCTTTACGTAATTCAAATATTGTACGGCGAGTAACAACTTCACGACGGTGAAGAATAAACTCTTCAAGCATTTCTTTAATATTGAATAATTTAGGTTGGCCGTTAGTTAACGCAACCATATTCAAACCAAAAGATACTTGCATTTGAGTCAGCTTGTATAAGTTATTTAATATAACTTCGCCGACTTCACCACGTTTAACTTCAATGACCATACGCATACCGTCTTTATCAGACTCGTCACGTAGAGCAGAAATACCTTCAAGGCGTTTTTCTTTTACCAACTCTGCCATTTTCTCAATTAAGCGAGCTTTATTAACTTGATAAGGAAGTTCATGAACAACAATGGTTTCTTTACCTGTAGTTGGGTGAACTTCGATATCAGCACGGGCGCGAATTTTAATTTTTCCGCGGCCAGTACGGTATGCTTCGTCAATACCTGCACGACCACTAATTATACCTGCGGTAGGAAAATCAGGACCTGGTATATGCTCCAAAATTTCTTCGAAGGTCAAATCACTATTTTCAATGAGCGCTAAACAACCATTAATAACTTCCGTCAAATTATGCGGAGGTATATTCGTTGCCATGCCTACAGCAATACCAGAAGTACCATTCACTAATAAATTAGGGATACGCGTTGGCATAACAGCAGGAATATGTTCAGTACCATCATAGTTAGGTACAAAATCAACGGTTTCTTTTTCAAGATCAGCCAATATTGAATGGGCTATTTTTGACATTCTGATTTCGGTATAACGCATTGCAGCTGCGGAATCACCATCAACAGAACCAAAGTTACCTTGTCCATCAACTAACATGTAGCGTAATGAAAATGGCTGCGCCATACGAACTATTGTATCGTATACCGCTGTATCACCGTGTGGGTGATACTTACCAATTACATCACCAACAACACGCGCTGATTTTTTGTAAGGTTTGTTGAAGTCATTACCGAGTACGTTCATTGCAAATAGTACGCGACGATGCACTGGTTTTAAGCCGTCACGTACATCTGGTAACGCACGGCCTACAATTACGCTCATTGCGTAATCTAGATAAGAATTTTTTAGCTCATCTTCAATATTGACGGGTGAAACATTATTTGCCAAATCGGTCATAAGTCGATGGTATC
>Ga0209395_1003558_pt1 | contig 19152 bp, 21 predicted proteins | sample GOMGulsemesocosm_3_FD_184635 | JGI IMG/M metagenome (GOLD analysis project Ga0209395, IMG submission 184635) | Methane-oxidizing microbial communities from mesocosms in the Gulf of Mexico - GOM9D Gulf of Mexico (SPAdes) (version 2) | ecosystem: Environmental > Aquatic > Marine > Cold seeps... | reverse complement strand
ATCAAGCAGGCTAAACGACCCTTCGTTTGAAATGTATTACTTAATACATTGCTGTGACTTAGCATTGCGCCTTTTGATAAACCAGTCGTGCCGCCTGTGTATTGTAAAACGGCTAAATCATCAAGATCACAAGTAACAGGTTGATAAGTGCTGTTTTCACCTAGGGCAATCGCATCGAGTAATGAAATAGTATTTAGATGCACAGAGCCTTGTTCTTGTGGCGAAAGTAAATCGGCTGCATGCGTTGTGATCACTGTTTTGATGTTGGTATCAGGCAGGACTTTTTCTGCTACAGGGAGTAGATCAGATAGGATCACTAATGCAGTTGCTTCTGAGTTATTAAATTGGTGTAACATTTCTCTTGGTGTGTAAAGTGGGTTGGTATTAACTAATACTAATCCTGCACGTGTGGCACCGTAGGCTGCAATTGGAAATTGAGTGATGCTGGGTAATTGAATGGCAATTTTATCACCGGGTTTTAGATCAGTATGATTTTGTAAATAAGATGCAAATGCACCTGAAAGTCGATCAATTTCTTTAAAGGTAAGTGTTTTTCCTAAGCAAGTATACGCTGGTTTATCAGCAAATTTTTCACATGTTTGTTGTATCAAATCTGCAATACAATTGATTCCATTCAATTCGATTTTTTCTACAGCTGTATTCGATAACATATAATTCTTCCTATCTATTAAGTTGTGTTGTGAATATAAGGTGAACCTGATTTTAAAACTTGTGGAAACATACCCGTTCCAAACGGGTTATTTAACCTGAATTTATTTGAATAATAAATTTAAACAGTCGTATGTTTTTTTATATTACTGTTGAATTTGTGGATTACCACGATCAATACGATGTTTCTAAAATATAGATTAACTAATCGGTTTAGTTTATATGTGAGATGTTGTTCGAGGATACTTTACAGGGGAAGCTAAAATTAACTGCAATGATTAATGATATTGCAGTTAATTTAGATAATATTTTCATTTGGGCACTTATAAATCGAGGTACATTAATACCGGAATGAGAAGAATATTAAAAACGACGAGGTAAGTTGCCAAAGTAAATATTTTTTTAACCTTGTTACAACGATAGATAAAGTATTCATCAAAATGATGTAGATGTTCATCACGGCGAATATAATGGAACAGTTGCATCTGTTTACTGTAATTACCTTCGGTACTGAAAAATACGCGCCCATTAACACGTTGGTAAAGCAGCGGATCAATATCTTTCATGCGATACAACAAGCAACGTAATGACGACACTGCACGTGCGACATTAACTAGAGTAATAATAGAGAAGGCGATAAAGATTAGATCACTATTATTCATACTATCTCCTCAGTGACGGCTTTCACGGTACCTAACTGATAATCCATCTTACCTTAATGAGTTTAATATAAATTCTAGTTTTCGGTAGGCATAAACCAGAAAAGCCGTGTTAATTTTAATTAATCGTATTTGTGACAGTAAATATTTTTGAATGGAGCTCTGGTTGTGATTGTCACGCTGTAATTGTAAAACGATAATTTCCTATATACCAGAGTGCTTGGTAGATCCCCGTAGCCATACCGATTGATGCGATAGTGGCGGTATAAAGTTAAGCTTTTTTTATGGTTGAGCATATAGGTAAACCTAGTGTGGTGACCAAGAAAATGAGGTTGAATTAATTAAAAAACATTGGGATATACGAAGTTGATAAGTGTTCGTTTATTCATTAGTTAAACTAATGATTTTATCAGTGAAAAAGTATGGTGTTAATAGTTGTTTTTTACTTGCTCTGTCGTGTTTTGAAGATTATTATGCCGCTTGAAGTGCAGAGTAAGATATTGCATATATGGATTTAGCCTGTCACCAATCTTTTCATTGTCAATTAAATTAGAGTTTAACTCTTTAATCTACGGTTTTTAGTCATAAATTCCGATTTTTATTCGTAACTTATTGTGAGGGTATGGTTGTGCGTCAACAATCGTCTTCTGCCAACATGGCAAAATTACTATTTCTAATTATCATTCTGACTGCAGTCGGTCAAATGACACAAACGATGTATGTGCCATCTATCGCTGCAATGGCAAGCTATTTTTCCGTCCAGCCCACATATTTACAAGCTGTTATGGCCGCTTATTTGATCCCTTATGGATTATCACAGTTTATCTATGGACCATTGTCAGATCGTATCGGTCGACGTCCGGTGATCATTGTAGGGATGCTGATATTTTTGCTGGGAACGCTAGGCGCATTGTTTGCATCGTCTTTTGAACTGTTTCTATTGGCAAGCTTTATCCAAGGTGCTGGTACGGGCTGTGCGGGTGCTATGTCGCGGACGGTGACGCGTGATTGTTATGATGGGGCATCATTACACAAAGCAAATAGCTTAGTGAGTATGGGTGTGATTTTTTCACCTTTACTTGCCCCTGTGGTTGGTGGTTATCTGTCAATGGCGTTTGATTGGCATACCAGTTATGTGTTTCTACTGGTTTTTGGTGTCTTGGTTACATTAGCTATGTTCGTGATGTTTGATGAAACACTGCCTAAAGAAAATCGTCGTAGTGAACGCGTTTGGACAAGTTATAGCTATGTGCTAAGTAATCGCCAATTTCAAGGGTATGTATTTTGCTTGATCGCGACATTTGCTGGTATTGCTGTATTTGAAGCTGCGGCAGGTGTACTACTCGGCAGCGTGTTAAAACTGGATCCAGCCACTGTAAGCTGGTTGTTTGTATTACCACTGCCTGGATATTTGCTGGGGGCGTGGTTATCCGCAACGCTATCGGCGCGTATTGGTCAACGTCATCTCTTTAATATCGGTATGGCAACACTGATCATTGGAGCCTTGATTATTTTTATACCGGGTATGGCTGGACTTGTTACTGTGCTATCGCTAATCGGTGGTGGCTTTGTGTCGTTTATTGGTGCTGGCATTATATTTCCAGCAGCAACGACCGCAGCTATTCAACCTTTTCCACATCATGCAGGTACTGCGGGCGCAATTTTAGGTGGCATGCAAAATTTAGGCGCTGGTCTTGCAACTCTCGCGGCATCCTTAATGGGCGCGAAGGATCAATTTAACCTTGGTTCTGTGATGTTAGTGACAGCTGTTCTGGTTGTGATAAGTTTATTTTGGGTTCGTCGTCGTTTCGCTAATGATGCTGCAATGACACCAAGTTTGTAAATGACGATGGGAACAAGGATGTTCCCGTTTGAATTAACGTTTAAGTTCTCGATAATTAGGATCGGTCCAGCAGCGTGGTAGTTCTTCGCCTGATAGAAAAATGAGATCTGATTTTTTAAATGATTCAGGGTCTTGCTGCTCTTCACCGACCTGATAACGACCCAATACACTATCGTGGAATAGATTAGTAAGATCATCTTGTCCTATTACTTCTATCATGTCGTTATTGCTTCTATGTTTAAAAAACATAATTCGCTCCATTCATTAGCTGCTTTCTCCTAGTCAAGTATAGCTTGCGATAACCTTTTATTTTAATTATCAGTTAAACTGCTGATGCGAGTAACCAAGTAATGGACAACGGATGTAGGTGGAATATGAAAAAACCTTTCTCACAATCTTGTGAAAATAATAAACACGCTATTTTAAGTGTACTCACTGGCGAGTTCATTCAACCCCAACGGGTATTGGAAATTGGTACGGGAACTGCGCAACATGCTGTGTATTTTGCGGCGAAATTACCGCACCTTACTTGGCAAACGAGTGATCTAGCCTGTAATCATGCTGGTATACACAGTTGGTTAGACAGCGTGTCGTTGGCTAATTTACAGCGGCCTTTATGCTTAGATCTAAACCAGTCTTGGCCGATTGAACAAGTGGCTGGTATTTTTACTGCGAATACTTTGCATATTGTTAGCTGGCCCTTAGTTAAAAATTTCTTTAGAGGTGTTGGTGAGCATTTGTCATCAGGTGGGAAACTGTGTATCTACGGCCCGTTTAATTATCAGGGACAGTTTACCAGTCAAAGCAATGCTGATTTTGACGTGTGGTTAAAGAACATTGATGTAGAACGTGGTATCCGCAATATTGAAGCGATTAACAAGCTTGCAATTGAACAAGGGCTTACATTAATGCATGATCATGCTATGCCAGCTAATAATCGTTTATTAGTGTTTGTGAAGTCTTAGCTTTAGCTAACAGATTAACGTCTTTCACACGAGGTGCAGCCGCGACAAGCTGAGCGTGTTTTACTGCTTCGGTCTAGTCGACCACGCTGCACTTTACAATAGGCATTCTTTAAACAACGTCGATAATCAAACCAATCCTGTGGTTTTGTTAAGAGCACATAACCGTTAAAACGTTTAAGCAGATCACCTTGCCATTCATGCATCAAACCGCTATCGAAACCAATATCAAAAAAATGTAATAATGCTGAGACATTCGTTAATTGTTTTAATTTTTCTTCAATGCTGGTGTCAACTGCTGTTGGCATGGCTATATATATCTTAACTGGTTGTGGTAACGATGAGTTTTTACAGTACAGATTTTCTCATGTTGCTTGGTGAGCGTAAATGTAAATCAGAGGTTTGATTGAAGTAGATCAAAATAAGTATTTTATCCAAGTATTTAGTATTATCTAAAAAATGCTTTACTTAATAATGATTATCAAATATAAATAAGAACCATTATCATTTGTTAATCGTAATTAAACAGGATGTTTATGACTCAATCTCTCACCACCCATAAAATATTGACCGTGTTAACCCTTACTTTAGCGAGTCCGATGGTTTTGGCGCATTCAGGACATGATCACAGTGACCCACTATCAGGATTAATTCATTTACTTTGGCTTGCACCCGTTGTGTTAGCTGCTGGATATGCAGTATTTTCTATTCGTCGTGCTAATCGCATTAAATCAACGGAAAAATAAGGAAACAGTATGTTATTTAAATTAGTCTCGGCAATGGATAAGAAATTGTCATTTAGTCAGGTATCTGCGCATTGTGATATTCCATGCAAGATCTATGATCCTATCTCGGCGCAGTTAGCTGTGCTCACAATGATACGTATGGTTGATTTATTGGATGAGTTTGGCTGTAAAGATTCTTTCAGCTTAAATGATCAAGCACAATTTGGACGTTTAATTACCGAGAAAGAAGTGCATGGTTTAAAAGTGAAAGAAGAAATCCGCGTTATTTGGGGCGATTATATTAAACAGCCGCAATTAGAGCAGTTCCCAGAACTACACGAATTGACGCATAGTATTATGCTCGCAGCATCTAAAGCTAAGCAGAATATTGATAAAGATGCGACACTGGATTTATTAGCAAAAGTTAATCGATTTGCCGAAATATTTTGGACTACAAAAGGTGTTGATACATTTACCGCTACATCACCGTATCCACCAGCGCAACAACTTGTTTATCCTAAACTCGATTGCTAGGTTTTCATATTAGCCGAGTTCGGGGGATAAGTATGTCATCTTGTATTCCCGAAGGAAGTTATGTCTTGGTTAACTGTTGGCGTTCTCTGCTATCGGTAAAACCAGGACGAATTATTAAGGTTCGCCATACCCGTTATGGCGATATTATAAAAACCCTTGATCATATTGATGAACAAGGGTTTTTATGGTTACGTGGCGAGCATAAAAGCAGTATATCTATGCTTGAAATGGGACCGATAAACCAGCATCAAGTGATTGGGATTATTTGGTTTATTGTTAAACCTCCATCTATAAATATTTAGATGATAATAAGTCTCATTTGTATTGAGAAATTATTTATTCCTTGTTAGTATTATCTGTATTGGATTAATAACAAGGAATTAACATGCTTCGTCAGTTTGGTTTTACTACATCATCACTACTCTTCTTCTCACTTTTTTTATCCACGTCAGTGTGGGCTAGCTCTTCTTCAAAAGAGGAACATAAATTTAAAGTTGTCACTACGTTTACTGTGATAGCTGATATGGCCAGAAATGTTGCTGGCGACGCCGCTATTGTCACGTCCATCACCAAGCCGGATGCTGAGATCCATAATTACCAAACGACACCGGGTGATATACGCCGCGCGCAAGGTGCTGATTTAATTATCTATAACGGTCTTAATCTAGAGTTATGGTTTGATAAGTTTTTCCATAATTTACGTGATGTGCCTAGTGTTGTTGTAACAGATGGCATAGTGCCTATGGGCATAGCGAAGGGGCCTTATTCTGGAAAACCTAACCCTCATGCTTGGATGTCTGCGCCTAATGCATTGGTTTATGTTGAAAATATCCGTCGAGCACTGGTGAAATATGACAGTGTGAATACTGCGACTTATAACCAAAATGCCAAGCGTTATAGTGCACAGATTCTCGATGCAGTTAAGCCATTTAAACAGAAAATTGCAGCTGTACCGAAAGACAAACGTTGGTTAGTTAGTAGCGAAGGTGCGTTCAGTTATTTAACGCGTGATTATGATTTGAAAGAGCTTTACCTTTGGCCCATTAACGCGGATGCGCAGGGAACTCCACAGCAAGTTCGGAAAGTAATCGATGAGATCAAAGCCAATAATATCATTGCCATTTTTAGTGAAAGTACGGTATCAGCTCGGCCTGCACAGCAAGTCGCTCGTGAAACCGGTAGTCGCTATGCTGGTGTGTTATATGTTGATTCATTAAGCGCGATTGATGGACCCGTGCCAACCTACATTGACTTGCTTAAAGTCACGCTAAGTACAATAGCAGAAGGACTAAATCAATAATGATGGGATTAGAAGTTAATGATATCAGCGTAACTTATCGCAACGGTCATACCGCATTATTCAATGCCAGCTTTAATTTGCCTAAGGGTTCTATTACTGCGTTAGTGGGAATCAATGGCAGCGGTAAATCAACCTTATTTAAGGCGATAATGGGGTTTGTTACTTTGGCTAAAGGCTCTGTAAACATTTTGGGTTTACCGGTTAAAAAGGCGTTAAAAAATAATTATGTCGCTTACGTTCCACAGAGTGAAGAAATTGATTGGAACTTTCCGGTTTTAGTCAAAGACGTAGTCATGATGGGACGTTACGGACATATGAATATGTTACGTATCGCAAAGCCAAATGATCACGATAAGGTCAATATGGCGCTTGATCGCGTCAACATGGGTGAATTTAAAAATCGTCAAATTGGTGAATTATCTGGCGGTCAGAAAAAACGGGTGTTTTTAGCGCGTGCATTAGCCCAAGAAAGCCAAGTTATTTTACTTGATGAACCTTTTACGGGGGTTGATGTAAAAACGGAAGAGCAGATCATGGCGTTATTACGTGAACTGCGTGGAGAAGGTAAAGTTATCTTAGTATCCACACATAATCTAGGTACTGTACCTGAATTCTGCGACAGAACCGTACTCATTAATCGTACCATATTAGATGCAGGGCTAACGCGCGATATATTTACCCAAGATAACCTGCAAAAAACGTTTGGTGGGGTATTACGTCATTTCATTCTAGCGGGTGATGAACTCCATGAGGATGATGATGCGAGGCAGGTGACGGTACTCTCTGATCATGAACGACCAGTGGTGCTATATGGTGAAGTTGAGCAAACGTCTGTTGTGAGGGATTGATGCTAGATACATTATTAATGCCATTTAGTTATGATTATATGGTAAATGCTATTTTTATTAGTGCGCTGGTGGGCGGCGTCTGTGCTTTTCTGTCTGCATATCTTATGTTGAAAGGCTGGTCATTAATTGGTGATGCGTTATCACACGCGATTGTTCCCGGTGTTGCCGCCGCATATATGCTGGGTTTACCGTTTGCCTTAGGGGCTTTTTTCTCGGGTGGTTTAGCGGCAACCACTATGCTGTTTTTAAATCAACGCACAAAGTTAAAAGAAGACGCAATCATCGGCCTAATCTTTACCTCATTTTTTGGATTAGGTCTGTTTATGGTGTCACTCGCCCCGACATCGGTGAATATTCAAACTATTGTACTGGGTAATATTCTGGCTATTACCCCTGCTGATACAGTGCAGTTACTCTTAATCGCAGGCATTTCACTGTTTGTATTAATATTAAAATGGAAGGATCTAATGGTGGTTTTCTTTGATGAAAACCATGCCCGTAGTATTGGTTTAAACCCAAATTCGTTAAAAATATTATTTTTTACCTTACTCAGTGCATGCACTGTGGCGGCACTGCAAACCGTTGGCGCATTCTTAGTAATAGCGATGGTTGTGACGCCCGGTGCGACAGCTTATTTATTAAGTGATCGGTTTTCACGTGTGATTATATTAAGTGTTGTAATTGGAGCCGTTAGTTCATTTGTTGGTGCTTATCTAAGCTATTTTATTGATGGTGCAACGGGGGGGATCATTGTGGTCTTGCAAGCGATGGTATTTATTCTGGCGTTTGTATTTGCTCCCAAACATGGCTACCTAGCCGCAAGATATAAAGCCAGACAAACGACAAGGACGCTATGATGGTTACATTACTTGATACATTATCTGAAACAATATTAAACACGATATTAGAGCCTTTTTCATTCACTTTCATGCAGCAAGCATTTGTTATTGTGTTGCTCGTTGCTATTCCAACAGCCTTATTGTCGTGTTTTTTGGTATTAAAAGGTTGGTCCTTGATGGGCGATGCAATATCCCATTCGGTCTTACCTGGCGTGGTTATCGCTTATGTGCTCGCTATTCCTTATGTTATTGGTGCGTTTGTTGCAGGAATGTTTTGCGCATTAGCGACCGGATTTATTAAAGACAATAGTCGATTGAAAGAAGATACCGTTATGGGGGTTGTTTTTTCGAGTATGTTTGGGCTGGGTTTGGTATTAATGACCAAAATAGAATCGGGTGTACATTTAGATCATATTTTGTTTGGTGATGTACTTGGGGTTACATGGCATGACGTTCTAGAGGTGAGTATTATCGCCTTTCTGGTCGTGGCGTTTATGCTGATTAAAGGTAAGGATTTACTGGTTTTTGTATTTGATCATCAACATGCTAAAGCGATAGGGCTATCGACAACGATATTACATTATGGTTTGTTATCACTATTATCATTAACCATAGTGTGTGCGCTAAAGGCGGTAGGTATGATCTTGGTTATTGCGATGCTGATTGCGCCAGGAGCGATTGCATTCTTACTGACGAATAAATTTCAAAGTATGGTGTTTGTTGCCTTGTTGATTTCGTTACTAGCGTCATTCTTCGGGGTTTATTTAAGCTTTTTCCTAGACAGTGCGCCTGCACCAACGATAATCATGCTATTGAGTATTACGTTTATTTTGGTGTTTATTTATAGCAGCTACCAGGCGAAAGTAACTGCATCAAAATATTTACACAGTGATGTAGCGGGAGAGCTAAGCTGTTTGTAAGTCAGCAAGCCATTGCTGTTCAAAGTCCTTCATCCGTAAGTGCTTACGTGAGCTTTCATGGGCTTGTTTGTGCTGGTCTGATGTAAATGGACCTGCTTGACAGTAATGACAGCAATCGTCACCTAATATTGGCGGTTGCGTGAGTTGGGAACTGAGCGCTTGTGTAAGCTGGTTCCCTGCTCGTTGACTCCATACGTAAGTAATACCTTTGGTATCTTTAACATGTTTATCACGATCGACATTACGCACCCGGTATCCTGGGAAGTTTACAATGTCGAAATTCATTTCACCCAAGTAATTAATATTGGTATTGAGTATCAGCGAGTGTTGAATATTCCATTCAGAATAGGGTTTTACGTCTTTACTGGTGATATAACACAACTGTGGGCCAATGGGATCTAGCCATTGTTCGCTTGCATTAATCAAAAACTGACGTAAAAGCCGACGATTAAGCGTATTGATCCCAATACCTGTGCATTTTTCATTAAATTCTGTTTTTGATGTGAAACCAGGAACTAATGGAAACTGGAAAATGACCAAGTCAAAGCTATGTTTAGTCACTGTAGACCAAGTCTCTGGATTGGTAATATCGAATTCAGTTAAAACTTGGCAATCGTGCTTTAACAGTTGTTGATGAAAATCATCACCGTACTTAGATTGTAAGGTGCTGAGAGAATCATAAATTGTTGCTGTTAAGTGTTGCGGAGCATGATGTTGAAATAAAGCATTGGAGAATGACAGGTCACCATCACCAACTGTTAATATGCGCCATTGTGGATCAATATACATGGTCAAAAACACTCACTAATACTATAAAACAGAATATTATACGGTAGGCCAGCCTAAAATTCACTTCCACAATGCCAATATCATTATTATTTCTATACTTAGGTTAACTTTTTTGCTTAAGGTATCGCAATGAAACATATCGCGATCGTTGTTCCAGAATTTCCTATTGCCTCAGAAACATTTATTGTTACAGAAATACAGGCCTTAGCAAAGGCGGGGCACAGGGTAACGGTGTTTTGTTTTATTAAGCGAGACTTAGCCATAACACTACCTCATAACGTTAGTGTTATTGATGTCAACAGTGCATCAAATAGAGACGTTTCAAGGTTTGTAGCAAAAAGACCATTCGCAATGGCGAAAGCATTGATGTGTGCTAAAAATCAGCATGCAATTCCAACCAAGTCATTATTGTTATATGGCGCAAAGCTGGCTTATCTTGCCAGTAAGTCCTGCTGTGATCATTTTCATTGCCATTTTATGCATTGCAGTTTGGCCTATACCTTAGTAGCAGCCCGCTGGCTTGATATTGCAACGTCAAGTGTTGGTCATGGTCATGATGTATATGTGAATAATGATGATATTCAGTTCAAGTTATCTGCTTGTGATTTTAATATTGCAGTATGCCAAAGTATGGCTGATACATTTGAGAGGTTAGGGGCTAAGCATACCCATCTGTTGCACAGTGGTGTTGATATATCTCGATTTGTTGTTCATCCTGCGCCTGCCCATAAGCAACTCGAACTTCTTTTTGTCGGTCGACTAGTCGAAAAAAAAGGTATTGTATATGCGCTGCAGGCGCTTGCTTTAATTGCTGAAAACCAGCGTCCTCATTTAGATATTGTTGGTCAAGGTCCGTCACAAAAACAGCTCTATGACTTGGTCAAAAAACTAAAGCTGAATGCATTTGTACGTTTACTTGGTTATCGCTCTCCACATTGGATAGGGCGAGAGGGCGCTAATTATGATGGCTTTGTTGCACCGTTTTGCACTTCGGAAGATGGGGACCGCAATACAGAACCTATGGTCTTAAAAGAAGCAATGGCGATGGGACTGCCCGTGATCACGAGTGATGTAATGGGCTGTAGTGAAATTGTGACTAAGGATACTGGGTATATTGTTGCGCCGAAGGACACTATTGCGCTAAAACTCGCGATTGAAAGTTTTATGCAATGCCAAAATAATGTCAGGGAACAGATGAGAGTATTAGCAAGGCAGCGCGTTGAACAATGCTTTAACGCGCAGGTACAAGCCCGTCGTTTATCTCATTTAATTGAAGGAACCAGAATTAAATGAATAGTCTGAGAGAGATGTTTATTTATGGTTTCGGTATCTTTGTACTAAAAGGATTGGGTTTCATTATGATGCCCATTGTCACCCGAATATTAACGCAAGTTGAATACGGTGAGCTTAATTTTTTAGTTAGTATTGCGTCGATGATGAGCTTGTTCCTGACATTAGGGCTCGGTGATGTATTATTCCGTTTTGCGAGTAGTCAGGTGAAAGAAGATAACGCAGCGGTAATGCGTCAATGTTTCCGGTTATCACTCTTGTGTGCGGCCATATTTCTTGGTCTTACTTTACCTCTAAGCGGACTGATTATGACGTGGCTACCCATTAGCTTACGTTTATTTGATCTGCAATTATTACTCATTAGTTTATCTTTATCTTCATTACTTACCGTGCCGTACTGCTATTTTAGAATGACACATAGGGCATTACCCTTTATGTGCTTTTCCATTGCGCAAGGCGGGCTACAAACCACGCTTTCGATAGTGTTCCTTTTATCGGGTTATGGGGTCACGGGAATGATGTTATCGAGTGCTATTAGTAGCTCGTCTATTGCAATCGGGGTGTTAATCTATTTCCGCCGTCACTTACAAGGCCGGCGTGCTTCTTTTTCAATTCAGCATTATCGCTATATTGTATTTATTGTTTTCTCGGGCATTTTTGTGTACGGCCTTAATGGGGCTGAGAATTGGTTGGTAGTTATTCATCTAGGTAAACAACAATTGGCGATATTTTTTGCCGCTGGACAGTTTGGACTCATGATATCAGTCGCGTTTGAACCCTTCCGTATGTGGTGGTATGCGCGGCGTTTTAAAATTCATGATCTCGATCCAACACGAGGCGCGAAATACGCGATATTAGGTGTACAAATTGGCATGTTGTTAGCCGGTAGTATGCTATTTATGGCCCCCATATTAATGGACGTTATGCTTCCAGACAGTTACCGAGATAGTGTTAGTTTAATCCCTTGGATGTGTTTGATTATGGCTTTACGTTTTCATTCTGAGTTGTTGAATATTGGCTGTTTCTTAAAGCAAAGCGCTAAATGGACATCGATTATTGATGGCGTGTGTGCATTACATATGGTGGTTATTGGTTATTGGGCTGTTGGTGAATTTGGAATTACTGGTTTATTGCTGACCATGGTATTAACTGTATTCGTTCGCGGTGTGCTGTTTTACGTGATTAGTCAGCGATTAGTTTACTTATCTTATTGCAAATCACACTTATTTATTTCGTGGCTGGTTTTTATTATTTTATTGCTTGTACATATAAGTAAAATTGATGGTTATCGTGTTGTTGAATTTATTCTCCTCGCGATAAATACATTATTATTAGCGTATTGTTATCGTGATTTATGGCGAAATTTACAATTGAAGGTACGGCGAAGATATATTTCTCATTAATTTTTAATTCGTGACTAAAGTTAGAATATTAAGGTATGTGCCACAGGGTTGGCATGACAAGGAGTCCTTATATGGAGTTTACTGCGTTATTAGTTGAAGACAGTGCTTCTGTTGGTGCTATTTACAGTACTTACTTGCGTTCTGAAGGTGCCAAGGTTACTCATGTTAAATCAGGACGAGATGCACTTGCTGAGCTTACTCGGTGGCAACCTGATTTACTGATTTTAGATATTCAATTACCAGATGTTTCAGGTATGGATATTTTAACAACAGTGCAGCAGCGACACCCTAATATTAGTATTATTATGATTACGGCTTACGGCTCAATTGATATTGCGGTCGATGCAATGCGCGCTGGTGCATTTGATTTTTTGGTCAAACCTTTTGATGCGAAGCGTCTTTCAATTACAGTGCGTAATGCGATTAAGCAGCTACATTTAATTAATCTGGTTACCAGATATGAAAATAGTTTACCTAAAAATAACTTTCAAGGTTTCATTGGAGAATCACTCGCAATGCAGGCGGTATATAAAACGATTGACTGTGTCGCGAGTAGTAAAGCGTCAGTCTTTATCGTTGGTGAAAGCGGGACTGGTAAAGAAGTTTGTGCGCAGGCTGTTCATGATTGTGGTATACGAAAAACGAAGCCCTTTGTTGCACTTAATTGTGCAGCAATACCTAAAGAATTGATTGAAAGCGAAATTTTTGGTCATATGAAAGGTGCATTTACAGGGGCCACATCTAATCGTGATGGCGCAGCAACTCGCGCTCATGGTGGGACGCTTTTTCTGGATGAAATATGCGAAATGGACCTTGATTTACAGAGTAAGTTATTACGCTTTATCCAAACAGGGGTATTTCAACGTGTTGGCGGATCACAAGAAGAACATGTTGATGTGCGTTTTATTAGCGCAACGAATAGACAACCTTGGAATGAAGTAATGGCAGGCAGGTTCCGTGAAGACCTTTTTTATCGTTTGCATGTGATTCCTATTGAGTTGCCCCCTTTACGTATGCGTAATAATGACTGTCTTTTAATCGCTCAGCAATTATTGAGTGACTATAGTAATGAAGAGGGTAAAGCATTTAAAGGTTTTGATAATAAAGCAATCGAAATAATTACGAATTACTCGTGGCCGGGTAATGTACGAATGTTGCAAAATGTGATCAGACAAATAGTGGTTTTAAATAATTCAAATATAGTAACGAGCGCAATGTTGCCCATTGAAATGCTTCAAGAAAATATAGCTGATGAACAGAAACGAAATCCACATTTATTAGCATTTGATGACTATTTAAATTTACTGCCTCCACGCAAACATTTACCAACACTGATCTCTCATGACAGCGACAACTTTAAGCCTGAGAATGTAAGGCTAGTAGCGGAGGTGGAGGATGATATAATTCCATTGTGGCAAAGTGAAAAACAGATTATTGAAAATGCGATAGCACATTGTAATGGTAATGTTCCAAAAGCAGCAGCCTTGCTTGATATAAGTGCATCAACGATTTATCGGAAGCGTCAGAGTTGGGCACAGTTCTCATCAATTAATGCAAATTGATGAATGATTAAATTATATTTCGGTTTTGCATCAATTTAGCTTTACATGATAAGGATTATCAAATATAAATGAGAATCATTATTATTAGGGCGTCGTTATGCAAACTTGGAAAGTGTTGGTGGAAAATGGAAACAGTTGTTTTGATTCAAAATCTTGGGAAGATGCTGAGTTTTGTTACCAAAATGCAGTCGAGCAGATAAAGCAACAGTGGGAAAATGATCCTGAAAATGAAGAGCTGCTCATGGCTTGGATATCTGTTCAGCATAATTTAGCTGCAGTCTATGAAGAGCAAGGCCAACATTATACCGCACTACGATATTTAACCATGCCGCATCAGTGGATGATGGCATTATTACGTGGCGAATCTGTATCGGACACCTTCAAGTCATTAGCGACAAAAGCGGTTAAAGTTACCTTGATACCATTATTGGATTTTAGTCGTCGTCACCCTATCTGTGAATCTTGTTTTGATGCTTTACAAATATCACCCGAATGGCTTGCAGATACTCAGCCAACGATTCATTAATTTAATCACACATAATAATAACCATCTATTTATGTAATTGGGGAGGGGTAATGGTTTTTTTATGGACTGTACCGATGATTTTAGCCGTTTTTTATATTGTAATATGTATTCGACGTGCGAATCGAGTTAAGCCAAAGCTGAGATAGTAGTTGGGTATATGAGCATTGCTATGCTTATCAGGTCTGATATTTACAGACCTGATAAGCTGGAACTTTATCCAATAAAACTGATGTAACCTTGCAGGATAATCAAGTTAACAATATCAATGAAGAAGGCGCCCACAATAGGCACGACCATAAATGCTTGTGGCGAGGGGCCGTAGCGTGAAACAAGTGAACCCATGTTCATTACCGCCGTGGGCGTTGCACCAAGACCAAAGCCGCAATGTCCGCCAGCAATAATCGCTGCATCGTAGTTTGAACCCATTATTTTGAAGGTGACAAAATACGAGAATATCGCCAGTACAACCGCTTGCACTGCTAAGATGATAAGCAGTGGTAATGCTAAATCAAAAATATTCCACAATTTGAGATTCATTAATGCCATTGCTAAGAACAGTGATAAGGCAACTGTACCAAGGATATCAATTGCTTCACTGTTTATTTTATAACTTTTGGTTACTTCTGTTGTGTTGGTGAAGATCACGCCTAAAAATAATGCATAAACAAAGTCAGGAATTCTCAACCAAGAGATATTAAGTAGTGACACGGCTTGTTCAACATAGCCTGCACCAACAACACAAGTTAACAGAATAAATAGTGTTTCAATGATACTTTTACCTGTAATACGATCTTCTTCTAATTCGTTGTAAGTGACGAGTTCAGGAAACTGTTCGTGGTGGTTAGTACCAATACCATACTCAGATTCTAAATTATGTTTGGTAATGAGTCGTTGGGCAATCGGACCACCGATAATACCACCAATCACTAAGCCAAAAGTCGCGGCTGCCATCGCTAATTCAAGAGTATTCATTCCGTACAAATCATAAAATGTTTGAGACCAAGCAGCTCCAGTGCCATGACCACCTGACAAAGTGATTGAGCCCGCAATTAAACCTAGGATGGGTTCAAGGCCAAGCATCGTTGCTAAGCCCACACCAATACCATTTTGAATAATAATATAGAGAGATGCTACGGCTAAGAAAAGGAACACTTTTGAGCCGCCTTTCAGTAGCTGAGTATAACTGGCAGCTAAACCGACGGTACTAAAGAACATGAGCATCAATGTACTTTGTAAGGGGAGAGAAAATTCAAGTGTGATATTTTGAAAGTGTAAAAGGGTAATTATTATTGCCACGAGCAATCCACCGACAATCGGTTCGGGGATATTAAAGCGTTGCAGTGCTGGGATTTTTTTATTAATGATATGCCCTAAAAACAGCACTAAAAATGCAATTAAAAAAGATTCGAGTTCACCAATTGAATAAATAGTATTCATATTACCTCTTGGTTATTTATCAGTCCGATGTGTTTTACTTAATCTGAAATGAATGTGAGTAAACAGATCATAACGCTGATTCTATGATTGAAGTTGATATTTAATACCGAGTAAATAGTGTGGTGGGATGAATCCTAACCATTGATATTACAGTCTCATGATTGATGACTGGATTGTTTACTCTGAGCGTTAAATACTTATTAAATATCTAGGTGCCATACCTAAATACAGAAACAAATTTTTACCCTGTGAACGGGAAAATTTGCAGTTGAGCTATCTATTATGGATAGGTTAATTAAAAATAGTGCCTGAATATACCATATTCTCATATTTATTCATTATTTATAGTTAAACACTGATGTTTTAACCATACAAACCACTAATTCTGTTTAGAAATATACTCGAAAGATATGCCTATCATTAATTTTAATAAAAATCTTCATTAATGTTAATAAGTGTGTTCTTCACGTGTAAATTTATTGTAAATATCAATGAGAATGATAGTAATTCTTATTTGTATTTGATACATTGTTGACACTCAAAGATTTATGGCAACCTTAGGAAATTCTAGATGTCTTGGAACAAGAAGTATTTAACCACATCCATTTTATTGGCATTATCAATGCCTGCACTGGCTGATATCAGCAGCAAAGATAATATGGTTGATGCAACAACAGTTGTATCAGCGACAAGAACGGAGCAATTGCTAACTGATGTTGCTGCTTCGGTTAGTGTTATTTCTGCAGATGATATCGAAGAAAATCTAGTGAAAGATGTCGGTGAATTATTTGACTATACACCGGGTGTAACAGTAGAAAGTGACCCGCGTTATGGTATTCAAAGTGTGAATATCCGAGGCATGGAAGGTAACCGAATTAAAATTGTTGTTGATGGCGTTTCACAGGCAAATCGTTTTGATTCCGGGCAGTCTTTTATCCAATCTAGTCGTTTAGAAATTGACCCTGATATGATTAAATCAGTTGAAATTGTTAAAGGCGCTGCATCTAGCTTATACGGTAGTGATGCGATTGGTGGGATTGTGGCGTTTGAAACTAAGGATCCGAGAGATTTTCTTGATGCTGGTGATACTAGTGGCGGTCATGTTAAATTTGGCTATAGCTCAGCAGATAGCAGCTTTTCCCAATCTGTAGCATTAGCTAATCGTACTGGCGATCTAGAGTCGTTGGTGGCTTATACTCACAGAGCTGGCAGTGAAGAGAAAAACTTCGGTAAAGTTGATCCGCAAGAAACAGAAAAAAATAATGTTTTAGCTAAATTACAATATCAGTTAAACGAAAATAATCGCATTGAATTTACAGGTGAGCAGATCGTTTCTGATACTGATACTGATTTGCCTATTTATTCTACTCATTATTCTGGTAGTTGGGACGCTGCTTCGGAAGATAAAAGCGAACGTCAACGTCTCGGTGCTAAATATATTTTGACTGCAAATAATGCTTTGTTTGACGTTATGGCATTGCAATTTGACTGGCAGAAAAGTAAGCAGACAGCACAAACTATGCTTTCTAAAGCAGCTGGTGACAGTCAGTTGAAAGATTATTTTTACGCCGAGCAAGGTTACGAAGCGAGCGCTCAATTTGAGAAATCATTCACACTCGCTGGAATGGAGCATAATTTAGTGTACGGCCTGTCTTATGCCAGTCGTGATATTGAAAATACCAATTTAACTCATTATGTCAAAGCAAATGGTGATACAGGTACTAAGCTTTATTATTACATGCCAGAGGCCGAGGATAGCAAGTGGGGTGCTTATTTACAGGACCAGATCTTACTACTTGATGGTGCACTGGTATTAACCCCTGGTATCCGCTTCGATAGGTTTAGTACTAAACCAGATAATACTAACCCAGCTGGAAAACATAGCGAGGTAGTCGGCTATGAACCTAATGATTATAAAAATTATTCAGACTCTGCTGTAACCGGTAAGCTAGGGGCGTTATATAGTATAACTGATGCTACCAAGGTATTCGCACAAGTAAGCCAAGGTTTTAGAGCTCCGGATTTCCAAGAGTTATTTTACTCATGGTCTAACAGTGCTCGTGGTTACAAGAGCCAACCAAATTCAGAACTAGAGGCAGAAACAAGTATCTCTTATGAAACGGGGATTCGTGGTAATTTTAATGCTGGTAACTACGAGTTTGCTGTATTTTATAGTGATTATGATAACTTTATTGATACGGTGGTTGATTATAGCGATCTTGCATATACTGGCGGTATAACAACGTATGAAAACCGAGATAAAGCCATCGTCAAAGGTGCTGAAATTGCGACTAACCTTTGGTTAGATAGCTTAATTGGTGCATTTGATGGTACAAGCTTACACTTAGCTGCGGCTTACACTGAAGGTGAAGATCAAGACGGTAAAGCGTTAAATAGTGTCGCGCCTTGGAACATGGTCGTTGGCCTTAACTATGATAGCCCAAGTGCAAACTGGGGTACGTCATTGAAAACTGTTTATACCGCGAAGAAAGATGAAAGTGATATAAATTCAACTAAAACAGGTACCGAAAATCAGATTGAAAACCCAAGTTCAACAGTGGTTGATTTAACTGCATACTACAAGCCAATGGAAGACTTAACATTACGCGCTGGTGTTTATAACCTAACAAATGAGCAGTACTGGGCATGGAGTGATGTGCGTGGTTTAACGACACAAGATAATGATCAGTCTCAAGCTGAACGTAACTACGGTGTGACTGTTAAATATGCGTTTTAATTAAGTTTGATGATATAATTATTTGTTTTAATAACCCTAAAAATCCGCTTGCAGTTGCAGCGGATTTTTTATATCTGTAATTTTCGAGCTCGCTATTTTCGAATTGAGG